>Ga0137359_10001320_pt1 | contig 19701 bp, 16 predicted proteins | sample Mad1_40_16metaG_FD_108281 | JGI IMG/M metagenome (GOLD analysis project Ga0137359, IMG submission 108281) | Vadose zone soil microbial communities from Angelo Coast Range Reserve, California, USA - Mad1_40_16 metaG | ecosystem: Environmental > Terrestrial > Soil > Vadose zone | place: USA... | reverse complement strand
CGATAATCCGAGCGTCAGTTGCAGCGCTTCCCACAGAGGCAGGCGGAGATGGCGGCGTTGATAGAGCGACCACAGCGCAAGCGAAAAATGCGTCAGCAAAGACGTATACAGCGCCGCGGTTCCCAACGGGTTGCGCCACAACGCGAGGAACCACACCCTGCCGCTCTCCATCGCGTCTAACGAAATCAAGCCGAGCGCATGATTGAGCAGATGAGTCGCCAAATAGGTGAGCAAGATCAGACCGGTGACCAGACGCGTGCGACGGACATTCATACTTGGGCGCCCAACTTACTACGAGACGCTAGGTGGCGTCCATGTTTATGTTCGCTGCGGCCTTGACCGCTGTTGATTTCTTCTACAATCTCGTCCTATTTATGAACAGCCAACTGATTCAGTGAATCGATCCGTGACGCCGCAATCACGGCGGTGATCAGCAGAAAAGGAGCTAAATCATGCGAGATGGATTTAAGGTCATCGACGCCGACCGTCACGTGCTCGAGCCGACCGACTTGTTCGATAAGTATCTGCCGGCAAAATTTCGCGGCCGCGTAAAGATCGAGGGCCCCAATCAGTCGTTTCGTTCCATCGACGGCGAACCGATTTCCGACGCCGATAAATTGCGCGACACATCGAAGCAGGAAGACTATGGTTTCACCTTCGCCGGCTCCAAGCGCTGGCGCGAAACTTTTGCCGATGCTCTGGCTGCCAAGTTCGACGCGCCATCGAACGTCCGCGACATGGACCGCGAAGGCGTCGACGTTTCCGTGCTCTTCCCCACACTCGGACTCTACATCATGTGGCGCGACAATCTCGACCCCGAGTTGAGCGCCGCCATCTGCCGCGCCTATAACACCTGGCTCGCCGACTATTGCAGTTACGATCCGAAACGGCTGCATGGCGTTTGCCTGATTCCACTCCAAGATCCGGCGCGGGCGGTCGAAGAGTTGCGCTGTGCCAAAGAGAAGCTCGGGCTCGTCGGCATTTTCTGGCGACCGAATAAACTCTGCGGACGGACGCTTTCAAGCCCCGATTACTATCCCGTTTATGAAGCGGCGGCGGATCTTGGTGTCGCGGTGTGCGTGCACGAAGGCGCTCGCACAGTACTGGAACAATGCGGATCTGACCGCTACAGCGAGTTTGGCCGCCACATCGCCTGTCATCCGTTGGAACAGATGCTCGCGTCTCTAAACTTGTGCGCAGATGGCGTGCTCGAAAAATTCCCCAAGCTCCATGTCGCCTATCTCGAATCCGGCTGCGGCTGGGTACCATTCTGGCTCGAGCGCATGGACGAGCACTGGGAGCATGAAGGACAAGGTCAGGCCAAAACCACGCACGAGAAACCGAGTTATTATTTTAAGCGCCAGTGTTGGGCGAGCTGCGAGGCCGGCGAAGAGTTGGCGCCGGTGTTTATCGAACACGTTGGCGCAGACTATTTGACGATCGCCACGGACTATCCGCACAGCGATTGCATCGGCAAGTTTCCCGACCGCACGGTGGGCGACCTGACAAAGAATAATCGAATCTCAACTGAAGCGCGCCGGAAAATTCTCTGGGACAATCCGGTGCGCCTGTACGAACTGGAGGTCTGATTCTCATGGGCAAGTTTCACGTAGTTTATTTTGGCAGTAACGATGTGCCGGTCGAGCTGATCAAACCGATCCTGGCCGAGATCGACGCCGACATGACGATCCGACGTCCGACCAACGACGCCGACGTCGTAGAAATGGGCAAAGACGCCGACGGCATTATCATGCACGGCTCGGTGCCGCTCACGCGGGAAATCATTTCGCAACTAAAGCGCACCAAAGTCGTTGCGCGCACCGGCGTCGGCGTCGATCGGATGGATCTCAAAGCCGCCGCCGATCACGGCCTGATTATTTGTAATGCCGCCGGCTGCAACTCGATCGAAGTCGCCGAGCAGGCCATCGGCCTCTTGATCGCGATCTCGCGCAAGCTCATGCGCATGAACCAGTACGTGCGCGACGGCAAATGGCGCCGCCACACCGCGGAGCTGCACGCCTACCGCGGCCGCGTTTATAGAATTCAAGGCCGCACCCTAGGCATCGTCGGACTCGGGCATGTCGGCAAGCAAGTCGCGCCGCGCGCGCAAGGCATGCGACTGAATGTGCAAACCTTTGATCCGTACCTCGATCCAAAGGTCGCGGAAAAAATGGGCGTCAAGATGGTTTCCTTCGAGGAGCTGGTCAAAACCTCGGCCTTCATCAGCGTGCACGCGCCGCTGACGAAGCAAACTCGCCACATGTTCGGCGCGGCGCAGTTCAAGGCGATGAAGAACACCGCTTATCTCATCAACTGCGCGCGCGGCGGTCTCGTCGATTCCGATGCGCTCTATGACGCGTTGGTTGCCGGTGAATTATCCGGGGCCGCGTTGGATGTGACGGAGCCCGAGCCGTTGCCAGCGGATCACAAGCTGCTCACGCTGCCCAACGTCATCGTCACTTGCCACACCGCCGCGAACTCGGATGAATCCTACGTCGACTGCCAAACCCATGCCGCAAGAGAAGTCGCCAACGTGCTCAGCGGCAAAGGACCGACGACGGAGATCAAAGATCCGTGGCTGTTGGCCGAAGCCCAGGACGAGGGATTTGGCGGAGTGTGACAAAAATCGCCGCGCGTTGGCTGATCAATTCCGCCACTCGAACGTAGCGCAAAAACTTAGCTCCGGCGTACTGCCGCGAGACGACTTTCCTAGGAGTGCCATCGATCCACAAGTGATGGGGCGTGAACATTTGATGCTCCGCCCTATTTCTGCACAAATTTGTCCACAACTGGGCGTTCTATGCCCGAACTCCGAAACAATCCTAGTTAAATCTTCGAGAACTTGGTCATTTTTGACTCAGCGTTGAGGGCATGGAAGTTGCTCAGGTTCCATCTCTAAACGGGGGGCGTGCCTATGACAATATATTTGCGGACAGGTTTCTTTCTGGCATTTCTGGCAATTTTCGCTGGGACACCGGCATTCGCCCAAACTAGCAATGATGATGTCTATCGTGAATGGGTGGACTACCGGGACGGTGAGATTTCCGTGGACTTTGATCAAACTCCGGTTCAGTTTGCGCTGTACGCCATACACGCCAAGACGGGTTTTCAGATCGTTATGCCCGCGATGAGCGAAGCTAAAGCGGTAAGTTTTAGGGTTAGTCGGCAGGCGCTTGAACCTGCTATGCGGTCGCTGATCTCCAGGATTGGTTATAAGAACTTTGCATTGATGTACGACGACACTGGGCGGCCCCACCGCGCTATCATCCTCGGCAGCCAGCCGATCACAGCCGAGCCGGGCGCGGCCGCCGCGGTTGCGAAAAACGAACCTGCAGCCCAACCGTTATCCACGGACGAACGAGCGAAGTTGCAGAAAGAACTGGAGCGCTGGAATGAATTGAAACAAGAAGAGCGCGGCCGGATCGAAGATCGCTTAAAAACCTTGCCCGAATCCGAAGAACGCGAACAGCTTGTCAAGGCGTACGGCCGGCAGGTTTTGGGCCTCGACAAATGAATCGTGTTCCTTGAACGGCGCGAGCGAAAACCAAACGTTTTATTTCTCCGCTTCTTAACGATCGACCCTTATCCTCTCCACAATTCCTTCGTTGCGATGCGCGCGCCTTCGGCCATCGCTTGAAACTTTGCCCATCCGACTTGAGGATGTCCGACCCTTGAACCGATTCCACAGTCGGTGCCGGCGATCACATTTTCCCGACCCATGATTTTCGCGAAGCGCATCAAACGATCGGCGATCGCCCGGGGATGTTCGATAAAATCACTGTAGTGACCGACGACGCCGGGAATGAAAATTTTACCGTCGGGAAACTTAACGTCAACCCACACACGCCACTCGTGATCGTGACAAGGGTTCGACGCCTCGATGGAATACGCCTCAGCGCGCACTTTAAGAACCAGATCCACAATGTCTTTTAGTGGAATGTCGTATTTGTGCGGCCCGTGATAGCTGCCCCAACACATGTGAAAGCGAATCCGCTCGATGGGCAGATCGCGCAGGCCGTGGTTCAGCGCGTCAATGCGCATTTCTTGGTATTTCCGATAATCGGCCACGGTCATTTCCGGGTGCATCTGCCAGGCGTCCGCCAAGTCGGGGTCATCGATCTGCAGCACGAAGCCGGCGTCGACGATCGCCTTGTACTCCTCGCGCATGGCGTCGGCGATGGCGAACAAATAAGCCTCATCGGTCGGGTAATATTCATTTTTCATCCAATGTTCCAAGGTCCCGGGCGCAATTGCCGGCAGAAAAGCTTCTTCATGCTTTTTTCCTTGCAGCGCCGCTTTTAAGTTCGCGATGTCCGCTTTCACCTCGTCGTGGCCGACGTACTTGAGCGGTTCGACGCAGTAAAACACGCGAGCGTGGTGGCCGATGGAGGTTCTGCCGCCGCGGTTGAAATATTCGGTGAACTCGATCATGTCGCGGCCGAAGATCGATGTCGGTTTGAAATCCGGACTCGCGGGCCGCTCAACGAACCCGCCAAGTCTTTCTTTGGTGTAGCGAGAAAAATTCGATTTGCCCAGTTCGCCGTCGTTGATAATATCGACGCTGCACTCGATCTGCTTTTGCACGACCTCCGCCACCGCCTCACGAGTGCGGTTGGCGAGCGCTTTCTCATCAAATGGCTTGCCCTCGTTTCTCGCCACGAGCATCTCCATCAAATCTTTCGGCCGCGCCAGGCTGCCCACGTGGGTCACGAGAATGCGATCGTTACTGCGCTTCATAACATCCCCCCAACTTCTAATTACGTTTCGATTACTGCCCTGTTCTATTAACGTTCACCGTTGGAGTGATGGAATATTGGAGTATTGGCAATTCCGAGTCCCATTACTCCAACCTCCATCACTCTATTTCTTTTTCTCCTGCGGACGTTTTTCCATGATGTATTTGATCAGGAATGGCCAGACTTGAGTCGCGTCCGCGAGCATCTCAGCGTAAATGCCGTTCTTATCCGCTTTGCGCCAGGATTCGTTTTCCGAGTAGGTGCAGCCCGACAAATGTCCGAAATGAGGTTTGTCGGGACAGATCCTTACACCGTAGCTAAAACGCCTATTGGGAAACGTCGGGCCGAGGCGTTCGTTGATAATCTCGATCAGCGGTGCAACGTTCTGCACGTTGTTGCGCGGTACGCCGCCGCCGATGGAAAAAATGCCGAAGCGTTTCGAGCTCGTGACCAGGCGAATCAATTCTTTGCTGTCACGCTCGAGATCCATCAAGATCGGCTTCTTACCGCGCCGTCTGCGTTTGATATTGTGAATGTAAATATCGTTGCCCAGCTCCGAGTCGACGAACGCGGGAACAAACACCGGCACGGCGTACTGATAAGCGGATTTTAAGATACCGCGCTCATTCGGATAGTTTTCCGCGAGGTGTTTACCAATGAGCTTGTTGAACGCGGTCGGGCTGAGCGCCTCTTTACCGTCGATTTTTTCAATCACCTTGCCGATTACTTCCTCAACGGTATCGAGATTAGTTTCCGGTTCCAACGTGTCGGTTACCCGATTAAGCTTTCGTCGCGCCAGCTCGGTATCGTTGTACTTGGGATTGTACTTGTAATGTTTGAGGCCGATGGATGAAACCAGCCCATGCGCCATCAGCGCTCCGGTCGAAGATATCGCGTGAATCATCCCCTGCTCGATCATCTCGCAGATGATCAGGTCCATCTTACCGACCGTCATCGCGCCGCTGACGGTCAGAAAACGCTTGCAGTTTTTGTCGTTCACCATTGATTCCAGCGCCTTCGCGCCGCGCGCGACTTGCGCGGCCAAGCCGCCGTAGGTTGCGAGTTTTGCAAGGAACGACTTCACAGAATCGCGTTTGCCGTTGATCCACTCATCGAGTGCGGCGTAGATCAACGGCATCACGTAACGCGGATCGGCGAAAACGGCGTCCGGAAAATAGCCGTCGCGAATCTGACCCGGGCGCGCCATATCGAATGGGTTGATGAAGATCGCCCGCTGCGGTCGCTCATAGATCGCCTCGGCGTTGCGCTCGGAATAGGCGCCGACGACGATGACGTTTCCGCCACGCTTCTTCCCCCGCGCATACTCGGAAGGCAGCATGATTTGGCGGCACCATTTATTCGCGACGAATTTTTTCAAGAGCAAGCCGAGCGGCGAGTCCGCGATGCCGCTATAGATGAGTATCGGCTTATCTTGCGTCGTCACCATTTCGAAAATCGTATGGGCGACCTCGCCGAGCATGCGCGCGCCGAAAGCGCAGTAGCGCATGGCGCTGACGATCTCGCCGACGCTGTCGCACTTTTGTAAATCCAATGACTTGAGTTCTTCGAATGGTGGGGTTTTCACAGCATTATTCGCGTAGAAATTTTTTGGCTTCGTAACATGGCGCTGAAGCCCAGTCAATTATGATGCCGCAAAATTGCGTTAAGACGATGCGAAGTTAGAGTAGGCAAATATCGGATCATCGCAGCTCGGGCAAGACCAGCCTAGCGCAGCGCTCCATCGACTTCAGCACTTTTTCCTGGCTCAAGCCGCCGAAGTGAAAGGTCAAGCCGACGTGCGTCGTGCCGACAACTTCGATAACGCGCTTGAGAATTCGCACGCAGGTTTCCGGTCCGCCGAAAATTCCTCGACTGTCGCGCACCATCGCGTCGTAATCCAAGTGGCCGAAGACCCGTGGGTACATCGGATTGTCTGGAGCGAAATTCTGCGCCTCGAGGGCAAAAATGCGCCAACGATACCAGGGCTCGATTACTTCGGCGCGCGCCCGCGCGTCACTTTCGCCGACGTAAATCGGATACATAGTAAAGACGTCTTTGTCTTCGACTGCGTGACCGCCCTCACGCAGCGCAGCCCAATATATCTCGACGCGCAGGCGCTGCTCCTCATTGGTCGCGACCCACGGCAGCGTCATCAAATGATAGCCCCGCTTCCCGATCATTTGGAAACTTTCCGGATCGCGATTCGCTGTGACATAGATCGGCGGGTGTGGTTTCTGACGCGGTTGAGGATAAACCCGAAGCTTGGGGAAGCGATAGTGCTCGCCCTGCCATTCGAACTCGCCACCGCTCCACGCTCGCGTGACGATGTCGAGCGCCTCGGGTAGCCGCTTTTGCGCATTGCTCCAATCATAACCGAAGACCGTGTACTCCGTCGGGTGCATGCCGCGTCCGGCGCCGAAATTTAGCCGTCCGCCGGAAAGCTGATCGACCATCGCGAATTCTTCGGCGATACGCAGGGGATTATGCATCGGAATGATCGACACGGCGGCGCCGAGACGCATCTTTTTGGTGCGCTGCGCCGCGGCGGCGAGAATCACGGACGGACTCGGCATCATCCCGCCAAAATTACGAAAATGGTGCTCGGTCACCCAAAGAGTATCGAAGCCCAGCGATTCCGCCGCATCAAACTGCTCTAGCCAATGGCTGTAAACGTCGCTGCTCCCGCCGTCCAATTCCGGAACGTAGGTGTTAAGAATGTAGTATCCGAACTTCACATTTCTGAAATCTCCTTGCTCTCCGGCAGTCAATCAGCCGACTTCGTCGACCCGCTGCGATTTCATTTCGGAACACTGAAAATAGGGGGATTTATCAAGGGCGTCAAGTAACAGGCGAGGAATTCAAAGACGCCGATTTGCAATCGCCCAATGAAATGGGGTTATTATGAGTCTGAGGCATTTAAGGAATTCGGCATGAAACCACCGCAGCTCGCACTATTCGCGCGCCTGCTCAAGAAACTTTGGTTGACTGTATTTACACTACTGCTATCGAGCTCGCTGCAAGCTCAAGAGCTAAGCAAACTTCCCTACGTGCCGACACCGCAAATCGTCGTCGACGAAATGCTCAAAATGGCCGGCGTCACCGCGAAAGATTTCGTCATCGATCTCGGTTCAGGCGACGGCCGGATGATTATCACCGCCGCCCGAACTTTTAACGCCAGTGGCGTCGGCGTCGACATCGATACGAAGCTAGTGGATGTGTCTAACAAACAGGCGAAGGCCGATGGCGTCGGCGATCGCGCTAAATTCATCGAGCAAGATATGTTCAAAGCCGATATCAGCAAAGCCACGGTCGTGACGCTTTATGTTTTGCCGGATTTCATGGAGAAACTTCGTCCCAAACTCATGGCGGAGCTGAAACCTGGGACCCGCATCGTCGCACACGATTACTACATGAGCGAATGGTATCCCGACCGGCAACAGATGCTGACGGTGCCCGAAAAAGTCAAAGCCAACGGCACGGATAAAGCCTATCTTTACCTGTGGATCGTGCCCAGCGTTGTCGCGGGCAGCTGGCGTATGGAACTGGATTTGGGCGGCAGCCAACGACAATTTATTGGCCTGTGGTTTGATCAACGCTACCAGATGTTAGATGCCGCAGCAGAGCATGCGCTCGGTACGACGAAAGTCGAAAAGTTATTGTTGAGAGGAAACGAGATCAGCTTCAATCTCACCATCGGCGCGAATCCGTATCAGTTTACCGGCAAAGTCAACGACGGGAAAATGGAAGGCACTGCCGTGACCGCTGGAAACAGCCAGCCGATCCCGTGGCGCGCCGGCAAGCTGCCGTCGGAGAAAAAGTGAGTTTGACTTAACGGCGCGGGTTTCGTAGGAAAGAAGAAGTTTCGGCGAGTCACCAGTTTCAATGACCAAATTTCCTGTTATCTGCAACGCAACAATTGACTGAAAGCGAGGGATGAACGATGAGCACAGCCGCAGCGTATACCGCCGACTCGGTATTGGCAGACGAAAAAATTATTTCGGCTGATTCACACATCATGGAGGCGGACGATTTGTGGGTAAAGAATCTCACTCCGTCTCTAAAACCGAAATATCCCAACTTTCCCAAACGCAATTCGCCCGGCGAGCGGGACGGCGGTTGGGATCCCAAAGCGCGTATCAGCGAGATGGAAGTCGACGGCGTTTCCGCGGAAGTCCTCTATCCGACACTCGGGCTGCGCTTGTTTGCTCTGGAAGACGCCGAGCTTCAGGAAGCCTGCTTCGAGATCGCCAACGACTGGATGATCGATTACTGCAAAGTGACGCCAGGACGTCTAATCGGCATCCCGATGATCTCGCTTTACAACATCAAGAACGCCATCAAGGAGCTCGAACGCTGCAAAAAAGCGGGGCTCATCGGCAGCTTGATCTGGCAGGTGCCGCCCGCACATCTGCCGTTTACCAGCGATTATTACGATCCCTTTTGGGAAGCCTCGGCCGAATTGAATATGCCGGTCAATCTGCACATCTTGACCGGCTTTAACTACAGCCGCTTCGAGCGCAAGGGACTCGATACGTACAAGACCGCCGTCAACGACAAGGTCAATGACGCGGCAAATACTTTATTCGATCTGGTCTTCACCGGCGTGCTCGCGCGCTTTCCGAAATTGAAGTTGGTCTACGTCGAGAACGAAGTTGCCTGGCTGCCCTTCTACATGCATGAATGGGACAAGTATTATGTGCGCTTCAAAACCAAAGTGCCGCTGCCGTTCATGAAAAAACTCCCCGGCGAATATGTCAACGAACAGGTGTACGCGACGTTTTTCAGCGATCCGTGCGGCGGCCAGCTGATGAACCGCTTCGGCCAAGATACCTTCATGTGGTCCAACGACTATCCCCACGCCGCGTCGACCTGGCCACACTCGCGGGACGTGATCGCGCGCGAGCTTGGCCATCTGCCCAAAGACGTCCTGCACAAAGTCGTGCGCGACAACGTGATCAAGCTGTACGATCTGAAGATCGACGGCATTAACAATTGACCGCTAATCGAAGGTCCTCGACGCAGGACTTTCCCGAAAGAGCAAAGGAGAGATTGAAATGCAAACCAGTGCGACCGCGGCAAAAATCCGCGCTGAAGACAAGCCAAAGACACAGCTTTTCTCATTAAAGACGCCTTATATGAAACAGGGTCGCGTCACCCAACTTGTCGCCGAGACGCCGAATCTATGGATTCACACCAAGATCAATGCCGAAGGCGGCGAAAATGAAATTCATAAGCACCTTAACGAGGACCACGCCTTTATTGTCTTGGAAGGCCAGATGAGCGTGTTCGATGAAAACGGCAGTGAGATCGAAGTCAAACAGTATCAAGGCGTGATGATCCCAAAGGGCGCTTACTACCGCTATCTCAATACCGGCGAAGGCAATCTGGTCGTCATACGCGTCGGCGCGGGTACAAGAGGACAGCAGCAGGTAGGCCAGGAAACCCGCCTCGGCGCCAACGGCAAACCGCTCGATAGCGGCACTCCGGAAAACCGCAATTTGCCGCCCATCGAATCCGGCGAGTTCTTCGCCGAGTCCGCTGGCTAAGTTTCCTCTTTCTTATTTTGCTGCGGTCTTAAGACGGGTCACTCCAGCTGCGTGGCCCGTCTTGTTTTAAGTTCCGCTCTGCGTTCGGCAGCGAAAATTTCTTGTTGTGCGCTTTGCGCGCTTTGTGATTAATATCTGAGAAAGAAACGCGTTATGAGGAGGCGCTACCATGCCGATCATCGATGCCGACACTCATGTCGATGAAACCGAAGCCACCTGGGAATATCTGCGCGAGTTCGAACAGGAGTTCAAACCCATCACGCAGCATCCGTCACGCGTCGATCCGAAAAAAAACCCGTCTCGTTATTGGCTGATCGATGGTCATCGGCAGATGCGCTTTGTGCGCGACGATAACAATACCCGCACCACCGTAGAGACGCGTGAGCTGCTGGACGTGGCAAAACGCTTGCGCGACATGGACGAGATGGGCACCGAAGCACAGGTCCTTTATCCGACACTGTTTTTGATGGAAGCGACCGAGCGCCCGGAAGTTTCCTTGGCGCTTCGGCGCAGCTACAACCGCTGGCTCGCCGACCGCTGCGCCGAGTCCCACGGCCGGCTGCGCTGGATTTGCCTGCCGCCGCTGATGAACATGGAAGAATCCGTCAAAGAGTTGCAGTTCGCCAAAGAGCACGGCGCCTGCGGCATTCTTAAGAAAGGCGATTTGGAAGCCGGCAAATGGCCCGCCGATCCTTACTTTTTTCCGCTCTATGAAGAAGCCAATCGCCTGGATCTGCCGATCTGCGTCCACATCGGCTCGGGCACACCGGATTTCGTTCCGGCGCGAGAATTTTCCCTCGGCTCGTTCATGCGCTCGCAGTTACCCACCGTGCACGCCTTTCACACGATCATCCGGCACCAGCTGCCGATCAAATATCCCAAACTGCGCTTCGGCATCATTGAGGCGGGCGCGTCGTGGATTCCCTTCATCGCCTACGAGCTCAAGCGGCGCATGGAGAAGGCCGCCGACGGCGCCGGCACCTTCAGCCAGTTTGCCCGCTACACGCTCGACTCTGATGTTATGAAGTCAAATCGCATGTACGTCACTTGTCAGGTGGATGAAGACCTGCCCTACATCGTCAGAGTCGCCGGCGAAGATAATCTCATGATCGGCTCCGACTACACCCATCGCGACCAATCGATGGAGTTCGAATTCCCGCGCCTGCTGCGCGAGCGCGCCGGCCGCGGCGAGATTTCGCCCAGCGCCGTGCAAAAGATCCTGTACGACAACGCCAAAACATTTTACGGGCTGTAGAAGACGGTGTAGTGCACCCGAGTCTTTTTCTCGGAACAGTCGACGCCATTGTCGTAACGCTCAACGACGAGACAAAGGAGAAGCTCAAATGGCCCAATCGACGGCGCCCTTCAAGATTCTCGAGGCGACCATAGACGATATTCATAGCGCCTACAAATCCGGGCACCTTACGTGCCGGCAACTGATCCAGATGTATCTTGATCGCATCGAGGCATTTGACAAAAAGGGACCCGCTATCAATGCAATCATCACGATAAATTCAAACGCTCTCGAAGCGGCCGATAGGCTCGACACCGCCTACAAAGCTTCGGGACTTGTAGGTCCACTTCATGGTATCCCGGTATTTCTAAAGGACCAGGTCGACGCCAAAGGCATGCCGACAACTCTAGGTTCGGTATTGTTCAAGAATTACTATCCTGACAAAGACGCTTTTGTGGTGAATAAACTGAAAGAGGCTGGAGCAATCATTTTGGGAAAGACGACGTTGGGCGAACTAGGAGGTGGCGACACACACGGATCGCTGTTTGGGTCAACGCGGAATCCATATGCGTTGGATCGAACAGTCGGCGGCTCCTCCGGTGGTTCCGCCGCAAGCGTATCAGCAAACTTCACCACGGTGGCAGTGGGACAGGAGGGTCTGGCGTCAATACGCAGGCCATCTACGTGGAACTCAATTGTTGGAATGCGCACAACGGCCGGGCTTGTGAGCCGTGGCGGCGTTTATTCCGGCTGGCCTGAAAAGGCCGGTTCTCTCGGTCCGATGGCCCGCACGGTCAGAGACCTGGCTATTCTGTTAGATGTGATGGTGGGCTACGACTCGGAGGATCCTTTAACCGCAACGGGTGTCGGCCATATTCCGGACAGCTTCACCGGCTTCCTTGACAAGAGCGGATTGAAGGGCGCACGCATCGGGGTTTTGCGCGAATCCATGGGTTACAACTCCGAGACCCACTCGGATGATTTCAAACAAGTCACTGAAGTTTTCGATAACGCAATTGCGGAACTAAAAGCCGCCGAGGCTGAGATTGTTGATCCAATCGTGATTCCAAAACTAAATGAGTTGCTGGCAAACCGAGCGGGTAATCCCACGTCGGGAGACGAGGCGTTCAGACTGTATTTTGGCAGGAGTACACGTCCACCGTTCAAGTCTCGTGCAGAGGCAATGCAGTCGCCGGATTTCACCCAAGTCTCCAGAGGCGCGCAGAACCGGCTGCGGAGTTCCTCAGATCCAACAAAATACTCCCAGTACTTGATCGCACGAGACGAGTTGATGATCAATGTTCTAAAAGTCATGGCTGATAACAAGCTGGACGCCATTGTCCATAAATCTATAGAACACCAGCCGACACTGATCAGCGACGGGATTAACCCTCCTTACATCAATCACAGAGGTGCGCCGCACTTGAACACCTTCTTGGTGTTTGTGCCGACGATCGCGGTCCCTGCGGGATTTACGCGCGACAGCCTTCCCGCTGGAATCAGTTTTCTCGGACCCCCTTATGACGATGGCAAAATGATAAAACTGGCCTATGCTTATGAGCAGGCGACCCAGCATCGGCGGCCGCCAGCGAGCACAAACTAGACTTGAAGCCGCCTTTCGCGGAGTGACAGACTGTGCACTCTTGATGGCTCAATTTGACGCTGCCGCGTTTCTGTTGAGCCCGTTCGTAACTTTCATTCGGCCTTTCCCTTCATGAAAAGCTCCTGATACTGCCTATCGAACTGCTCATATTTTTCGGCTGCCTGCCGGTTGACCAACGAAATCTTCAGGTTCTTCGGATCAAGGCTCGGAGAGACGGGAAGTAAATCCGGGTTTGCCGGCACGCGGTACTGCTGCTTTTGAGAAATTATTTGGCCTTCCTTCGATAGGAAAAAATCGACAAGCAGCTTCGCGGCATTAGGATTTGGAGCGTTTTTTCCAATGCCAATTACATTCGGAGTTGCCACGATCGGTTCCAGCGGAACCCACTCGATGCTATTGACCCCTTTCGCTTTCATCTCCTCGACCCGATGCGCATAGACCAACCCGAGTGGAAATTCCCCGCTCGACATTAGCGTTGCAATCAACGTGTGCCCTTTGCGCATAGTCGGTTGCTGGTCGGCCAGAGCTCTCATGAACTTTTCAGCCTTTTCCTGTCCCCAATAAAGGGCCAGGCCGCTGTACCAAACCGCGTTATCGCGATCGAGCGCCAGTTTGTCACCTTTCCATTTAGGGTTTAGGAGATCCTCCCATTTTTTTGGTACATCGGCAGCGGACACCATCTTGGGGTTAAGGCCCAGCACCAGATAGTTAGCGTAAATCGTAGTCCAGTATCCCGCCGGATCCTTGTAGCTATCGAGAAAATTTCTTGCTTCAGGCGACTTATAGCTTTGCAGCAGTCCGAGTTTCTGGAGTTGCCAGGCCTCGAACCCGTTGAATTGAGCCACGTCGACTTGCTGCCGGCCGGACCGTGCTTCCATCGTAATTTTTTGGAGAAGTTGCAAGGCATTGCCGCGGAACGACTCCACCTTTAAGAAAGGATATTTTTTGACAAAGGGACCGGCAATCTCGTCAATTTCATGGATGGTTAACGCGCTGTACAGGAGAACCTTGCCCTCTTTTCTGGCTCCGTCGATAGTTTCCTTTGACTGGCTTTTGACTGTTCCCGGTAGTCCAACCACGGTTACAAACGCGGCGAAAAGTCCGAGTTTGAGAATTTTCCATTTCGACCTCATGAGTTCCTCCCTCCGAACTTGCGCGCAACAAAAGAGCAAGCCCATTCAAGAAGACCAAAGGCAGCATATGCGCGGTATACGCCTGTCACGAGAAGCCAGTCAAATAATTTCTCGCAAGAAAAAGAGAATGCCGGGATTTTTCTATCGCAAACGAACCAAGGCTGCGCTTCAAACGTGAAAGTCCCAACTGCGGCGCGGAGCGAATGGCTGACACACAACGACGGCTAGCGCTGCCACCCCGGCTCACGCAAGACCTGTTCGAGCAGGGTCTCATCGACAAGTTGGGAAGCGCTGATCTGCCGCTCGACTTTTTGCGCCGCGCGAGCAATATCGACGATCAACTGAAGCCCGTCCATACGATGTTTTCCGTCCGGGCTCAGAAGCTCCAGCAACTGATTATAGGACAGCGCGGCAACTTCTTGATCCATGCCAAACTCGAGCGCGATCATCTGAGTGGCGTCTGATCGATTGTCACGGATATAAGCCATGGCTCGAAGAGAAGCTCGGATAAACCGTTTGATCTGGTCCGGTTGCTTCTTGATCCGGTCTGCGCGCACCACGACGCCTGTCCCGGGCACATCCGCATACTCGATTGCAGTCGCGATCTTATAAAAACCGTCCTTCTCGGCTCGGAAACTATGGGGAGAACTCAGCATGGCGGCCGCAATCGAACCGGCTTTCAAAGCCGCGTAACGCTCCGGCGTCCCGCCCATGTTGAGGATGACCACATCTCGTTCAGGCTGCAGTCCCCCGCGAGTCAAGATCCGTCTCAACAGTGTGTCCACGAGTCCGCCCGGGTTTAGGGACCCGATAGCTTGACCTTTGAGCTGGGCCAAGCTGCGGTATTTCGGCTGGGCGAAAAGAACTTGGTCAACATGGGCGTTGTAACTCATGATCAGACGCAGCGGCGCGCCGGCCACGAAAGCAGTAACCGCCGTGGTGCTGGCAGCGGCGTAGTCTATGTCGCCTGTGATCAACGCGTTAATGTCTATGCCTCCGCGCACGTAGAGGATACTGGCGTTGAGACCCTCTCTTTGGAAGAAGCCTTTCTGCCGGGCGGTCTCTAGTATGGGAAAACTGGTGATCGATCGGCTCGGATAGCTAGTAGCGACCTTTTCCAGAGGTGTCGGCGCGAGTCCCTGCGTTTCCGCCTGATGCGCGATAAGGAAAACGGCAATCAGTGCTGATAGTGAGACGTAGATCCGTTCCATCATTGGCACGCTCTACCTGTCAAACAATCCTTGGCTGCCAATCGCTCGACGAAGGAAGCGCCGACCACGGACGCGGGTTCAAACTTTTGGCCTTCGGATTCAGCGATTCTGCCGGCGAATTTACGTGTTTGCCAATTTGGCACCAGCCTCGGCATTGCCGGCTTCCGCTCAGCGAAGAAATTCTTTGTCGAAATAATCGCCCCATTCATTGCTCTTGTCGTAGATCAGGTCCGGGCTCAGATAGTTCACTTTTTTGAAGCGCCCGCCGCCCGGCTTAAGATCGGCTTGCAAGGCGGGCACATCCGGATAGGCCGGCAGATAATTGGACGCTTGAAAAACTTTCTGACCTTGTCTCGACAGCACAAAGTCGATAAACAGCATTGTCGCGTAAGGATGAGGCGCGTTCTTGGCAACGCCGATAGTATTGTTGGTCGCCGTGACCGGCTCCAGCGGCTGCCAATCGACCGGCGCGCCGGCCGTCTTGCTGATGTAGGCATGGTGATTAAAAATCTGGATCGCCATCGGATACTCGCCAGCGATCACCATGTCGAGAATCTGGCGCGCGCTGGCGGTGCTTTTGGCGATATTTTGTTGCTTCAATTTTTGCAGATACGCCTTACCCGCTTCCTGCCCCATTGTCAGAAAAATGTTGCCGATGAACTGCGGCGCGCCGGAACCGCGGCTCGTCGCCCACATCATCTGACCTTTCCAGCGCGGATTAAGCAGATCTTCGTAGCTCTTCGGCAAGTCGGCCGCTTTAACGCTGCGCGTGTTGTACCCCAGGGTCATGAAATAAACGTTGGTGCTGCCCCAAAATCCTTTGGGGTCCTTCAGCTCCGCCGGATACTCGGCGAGATGCGGCGAGTAGAAGCGCTGCATGAAGCCCGCGCGCTGCACGATCGTCGACGTGGCGCTGCCGCTGACTATGTCGACGTCGTATCTTTTCGCCTGATACTCAGCCAGCATCTTTTGCGCCAACCTTTCCGCGTTGCCACGGAAAAACTCTACTTGAACAAACGGGTATTCCTTCTCGAAAGCAGCCTTGACCGGGCGAACGACTTGATCGACGATCAACCCGGTATAAAACACGACCTTGCCTTCTTTCTTTGCGCCCTCGATGAGAAGTTTTTCCCGATTGGCTGATTTCATCAAGGCAACTTCTTCCACCGTCGCGGCGAAACTCCACGAGCTCTGTAAAACGCAGAGCAGGATCGCCGAGACCGTTAGAATCCACGCGCGCGTAATCTGCATCGCCATCATTCCTCCTGAATTTTCCGTAGGCCGACCCCTTTTTATCAAATGGCTATGATTGCTATGCAAGCTATTCCCCGCGCCGCCGTGCTGTCAAGGTTTTCCGAGATAGGGTGAAGCCCATGGCAGAATTTTTTGTTGTCTCATTGCTCATTCGTGGTATGGTCCGGGCGACTAGGCTGAGTTGATAAGCCACCAACGAAGTCAGATTCGCTGGCGAGCTATCCTTTCGCCTTTATCCTTCATCCTTTTTCATCGAGGAGGTAATCATGCCCGGCGCACTGGAAGACATTCGCGTGATCGACTTTACTCACGCGCTGAACGGACCGTTCTGCACGATGATGCTCGGCCACATGGGCGCGGAGATCATAAAAATCGAGCCGCCCGCGGGCGACGGTTTTCGCCGCTCGTGGATGCCGCCCAACAGTAAGATCGACGGCTACGAATTTTTATGGATCAACGCCAACAAGAAGAGCGTGGTGCTCAATCTGAAAGATGCACGAGGGGCCGGTTTAGCGCGCCGGTTAATCGCGAAAGCAGATATCGTGGTGGAAAATTATCATACGGGAACGATGGAAAAGTTCGGCCTCGGCTATGAGGACTTGAAGAAAATCAATCCGCGCATCATCTACTCATGCTCGCGCGGCTTCGGCGAGTCGGGGCCGTACAAGGACTACGGCAGCACGGCGCACACCAACAACAGCATGACCGGCTGGACGCACACCGGCTGGAACTACAGCGGCGCGCCGGGCACCAAAGCGATCGGCATCGGCGATGAAGCCGCCGGCGTCAGCATGGTGTGCGGCATCCTCGCCGCGCTCCATGCCCGCGAGCGCACAGGCGAGGGGCAAAGAATCGTTGTGTCGATGCAAGAGGCGTTGCTCGGTTTCATGATCAGCGAATTTCACGAACACTTTATCGGCATCGAGATCGGCAACAAGCCCGTGCCGGTGGCCGACGGATATTTTACTCTGCGCATTCCGGATCTCAGCGACCGCGGCTGGATGAAGCTCGCGAAGTTCATGGAGCGCGACGATCTGCTCGAGGACGCGCGCTTCGCGACGGCGCCGGCGCGCAAACAACATCGCGCCGAATTGTACGAGCTCATCCGCTCGTGGATACGCGGCAAGAAACGCCAGGAATTATGGGACGGGCTGCGCGAAATCGACTATTTCGGCGCGCCGGTGTTGTCGATGGGCGAAGTGATCGAAGATCCGCATATCAAAGAACGACAAGCGTTCATCGATCGCGATCATCCCACCGCCGGCCCGACGAAATTGCTCGCGCCCTGGATTCACATGTCGAAAACGCCGGCGAGCATTCGTGATGACTCGCCGGCCCTGGGACAGCACACCGATGAAGTTCTCGGTAGAGTTTTGGGATTGGGCGCCACCGAGCTAAGCGCGCTGCGCGCCGAAAGTGTGATCAAATAGCGCGGTTCGTCAACGCTCTTCTGTTCGATTGACCAGCCTAACTGAGAGGTGAAAGATGGTTAACGCACGCCGGTTTTCTGCTCATTTTTCAGCGTGGTTGTTTACTGCATTTTTACTGTCATTTGCTCTGCCCTGCAGCGCTCTCGCGCAGTCCAAGCCGCTCAAGCATATTTACGTCGGCGTTTCCTCCGTCAGCATGGGCAACATCATCATCTTCGTCGCCAAAGAAGCTAAGCTCTACGAAAAATACGGGCTCTACGCCGACCCGGTCGCCATGCGCGGTTCGGGTGAGTCCTCCAAGGCGATGATCGGCGGCAGCATTCAATTCTCGCCGATCGCAACGCCGACCGTAATCAATGCCGACCTCTCCGGCGCCGATCTCGTGATCCTGGGCCACACATTGCCGGGTGTCGTCCACGCTATGATCGTCAAGCCGGAGATCAAAAGGGTCGAAGATCTCAAGGGCAAAAAGATCGGCGTCACCACCTTCGGCTCCCTCACCGATTTTCTCGTGCAGTTTCATCTGCGCAAGAAAGGCCTCAACCCTCAGCGCGACGTCGCGCTGATCCAGATCGGCGGCGACCCGGAGCGCATCGGCGCGCTGAAGCAAGGCTCCATCGACGCGGCGTCGTTATCGTTTCCCGGCTACGGCATCGCCATGAAAATGGGTTTTCCGATGCTCTGGAACTCGGCAAAAGAGATCGACTATCCGTGGATCGAGATCACCACGCGGCGCTCCATCGTCCAGAAAGACCGCGAGCTGGTGATGAATTACATGAAGGCCCATTTGGAAGCTACGGCGCTATTCAAGCGCGACCGCGAGTTCGGCAAGAAAGTGATCAAGAAGACACTGCGTTTAGACAACGAAGAACTGGCCAACGAATCCTACGATCTTTTCGCGAAAGCGTTTCTGCCCGCGCCCTATCCGAACACGGCTGGCATGAAGACCAGCTTCGAGTACGTCGCCGCGACTCGGCCCGAAGTGATGGAGCACAAGCCCGAGGAGTATGTCGACCGAAGCTTTGTCGAAGAACTCGACAAAACGGGATTTATTAGAAAGCTCTACGAAAAGTGATACAGGACGAATTCCGCAAGAAATGTACGACAAATCGTAGCGATGAATTTTGCATCAAGTAAGTTTATCCTCGCCCTCGCGTTAATGTTAGGCGCGATGGCTTTTGGCGATTGCGCCAGGGCGCAGGAGCGGCTGCGTGTGGCCTGGGCAGGAGGCGCTTCCAACGCCACCATTTGGATAGTTCAAGAGAAGGGCTTGCTCAAAAAGCAGGGCGTCAACGCCGAGTTCATTTCGGTCAATGCCAGCCCCATGGCGCTGCAGGCGATGATCGCAGGCGAGCTCGATGTCATCGTTACGTCGGTGACCACGCTAGTGAACTCGCGCTTGACCGGCGCCGACGTGATCATGATTGCCTCGATCGTGCCGACGTTTCCGGCGCACATGGTCACGCCAAAGAGCATCACGGACGTAAAACAGCTCAAAGGCAAGATCGGCGGAGTCGGGCGCGCCGGGACAACAACGGAAATCGGCATGAGGCT
>Ga0137359_10001319_pt1 | contig 19710 bp, 21 predicted proteins | sample Mad1_40_16metaG_FD_108281 | JGI IMG/M metagenome (GOLD analysis project Ga0137359, IMG submission 108281) | Vadose zone soil microbial communities from Angelo Coast Range Reserve, California, USA - Mad1_40_16 metaG | ecosystem: Environmental > Terrestrial > Soil > Vadose zone | place: USA... | reverse complement strand
GCACTGTTCGAAGCCACGGCATGCGAGACCTGCCCGCAGACAGCGGCCGATCATTCATCAAATAGGCTCGGCGAATCGCTCAAAGCCTTGAACTCGGGATCGCGAGCGCCCACGGTATACGGCTCCACGCCGGCGAGCGATATGTGCGGCGGGATCGTCAAACTGGAGCAGCGCCCCCGGAGTCCGTTGGATGAGCGATACCCTGCCTGAGGATTTGGCCGCATACAGACGGACGCCGATCTTCGATCAGGACAGCCTTCCCGCGGGCTTGCGCCTCCGGCACAGCACGAAAGAAGGCGTCTGGGGGCTCATCGTCGTCCTCGAGGGACGCCTTCGTTATCGACTTCTTGACCCTCCCTCGGAGCGCATCCTCGACCCGCAGACTTCCGGCGTGGTGCAGCCAGCGCAACCCCATGAAGTGGAACCGCTTGGACCGGTGCGTTTCTACGTCGAGTTCTATGGCGATGGCACGCCCGCCGGCTCGAAGACCGCGTCGGCAATTCCACTTGAACTGAGCTCACCGGCCTGTTCGGCTAATCAAGCCGACGACTCCTACATGGGCTATGCCAGCACGAGTGAACTCGTCGCCTTCCTGAATGAGGTGCTCGAAGCCGAGCGGGCCGGCGCGCGGGTTACCCTCGAGACGGCGCGCACGGCCCGCAGCCCGGCGATCGCTGAGCTGATGCGAAACATTCAACACGACGAGGCCCGTTGGTGCGCGATGCTGCTTCGTCGGATCAGAGGACTCGAAGGAGCCGCCTCGCCCAGAATGGGTGCATTTTGCGACAAGGCGATGGCAATCGACGACCTCGCCGCGCGCATTGGCTTCGTCATTCGCGGACAGGGCTGGGTCGTCCGCAAGCTGCGCGAAATGCTGCCGCGCGTGCGCGAAGCGAAGCTTCACGCCGACCTCACCCACATGCTGACGTCGCACGTGGCCAACATCGCGCTCGCAAAAGCTGCCTGTCCGCCGCCTGAGCAGACAAGCTCTATCCCACCGCCTCCTTGACCTCCGCCGGCAGCAGCGTGGGAAAAGTCGCCATCATCAGAGCCGTCACCGCGGCCTTGTCGCGGTCATCCGGCGTCACGCCCAGGCAGACCGCATAGATACCGAGATTGCCAATCGCCGCACGCAGGCGCTTTTCCATCGGGCGGTCGCGGTCGGCCGGCGGGCTATAGAGGCCGGCGAGCTTCAATTGCTCGGCATGCTCGGCCGCCAGCTCGGCATCGGCTACCCGTCGGCGCGTAGCGTCGACCGTCTCCGGCAGAGCCTCGATCCACGGCCGGTCCTTCAACAGGCGCCTGACGGCGCGAAGCGGCCGGACGATCTCGGCCTGCCAGGCGTCACTCACCTTCAGAAGCGCGCGCAGCCGCTCGACGGTCAAAGTCGGCCGTCCCGAGGCGCCCAGCCAGCAGCAGAACAGCAGGACGTTGATGTCGCAGCCGCGACGCTCCTGGAGATCGAGACAAGCCTCGGTCACGCCCTCGCCTGAGTATATCTCGAGCGAGAAATTCCAGAACGGATGAGGTAGGAAATCAGACAGCAGTCTTCCCTTCCGGGGAGCGAAGGGGTACACGGCCAAGAGCGGTGTGGCCAGCCTGCCAAGACGAGCCTTTATTCATGACTGACCTGCCCCCCGAGCCTCCTTCTTCCAAGTCCCTGTTCCCTGTAACCGGGCCTGAGGCGATGAACGACGCCGGCGCGGTCGAGGCCAAGCTCGCAGCGCTACGATTGGAGCATCGTGATCTTGATCAAATCCTCGATCGGGTGATCGAAACGGCACCCTTCGACCAACTCCAGCTCCAGCGGCTGAAAAAGCGCAAACTGATGCTCAAGGATCAGATTCTCCAGCTGGAGAGCCAGCTCATTCCCGATATCATCGCCTGAGGACTCATGGCCCGCCTGCCTGCCCGGAAATCGGCCGCCAAAGCCGCGGCTAAACCCATTATTGGCCTGATCATGGGCAGTCAGTCGGATTGGAGCACGATGCGCCACACCGCCGAGACGCTGGAAGCCCTGGGGGTGGCCTTCGAGGCCCGCATCGTCTCGGCCCATCGCACGCCCAAACGGCTGGTGACCTACGCCAGCGGCGCCATGGCACGCGGTCTCAAGGTCATCATCGCCGGCGCTGGCGGGGCGGCCCATCTGCCCGGCATGACGGCCTCGATGACACCCCTGCCCGTCCTCGGCGTGCCGGTCGAGAGCGCGGCGCTCAAGGGCATGGATAGCCTGCTGTCGATCGTGCAGATGCCCAGCGGTATGCCGGTCGGCACCCTGGCCATCGGCAAGGCTGGCGCCATCAACGCGGCACTGCTGGCCGCCAGCATCGTGGGCCTTGGCGACAGCAGGATCATGGCCGCCGTGGAAAGCTGGCGTGCCCGCCAGACCGCCGCGGTCGCCCACGCGCCGTCGGACGACACCCTGGCGCACCGCTGACGCGCATGACCGTTCATCAGATTTTGCCGCCGGGATCGACCATCGGCATCCTGGGCGGAGGCCAGCTTGGCCGCATGATCGCCATGGCTGCGGCCCGTTTGGGCTACCGCTGCATCGTCTACAGCCCGGAGGCGACTTCGCCCGCCGCTGAAGTCTCGGCAGGCCATGTCCGCGGCGGCTATGACGACGAGGCGGCCCTCGCTCGCTTTGCCGAGGCGGTGGACGTCATTACCTACGAATTTGAGAATGTGCCGGAAGACGCTGTACAGGTTTGCGCGCGCCTGAAGCCGGTGCGGCCGGACGCACGCGCCATCCACTTCGCCCAGCATCGGCTTCGCGAAAAGGCCTTCTTTGCCCGCGCCGGCATCGGCACCACGCGCCATGAGCCGGTGCGCGACGCCGCCGAGCTGGCCGCCGCCACCCTGCTGCCCGGCATCCTAAAGACCTGTACAGAAGGCTATGATGGCAAGGGCCAGGCACGGGTTTCGAGCCGGGACGAACTGGCAATGGCCTGGGAAAAATTCGGGCGGCGCGAATGCATCCTAGAGGCGTTGGTCGAGTTTCGCTGTGAGATCTCCGCCATCGTGGCGCGCGGGTTGGATGGCGCGACGCGCTGCTTCCCCATCGGCCTCAACGCCCATCGCGACGGCATCCTGCGCACCACCACCGTGCCAGCCGGCCTCGCACCGGGGATTTTGGCCACGGCCGAGCGCTTCGGCAGCCAGCTTGCCGAAAGCCTCGACCTTGTGGGTCTGGTGGCGCTGGAGATGTTCGTCACTCGAGACGGCGGCGTGCTCGCCAACGAAATGGCGCCGCGGCCGCATAACTCCGGCCATTGGTCGATCGATGCCTGCACCACCAGCCAGTTCGAGCAGCTCGTACGGGCAATCTGCGGCCTGCCGCTGGGTGCGGTCGATATCCTGGCGCCGTCGCGCATGGAGAATTTGATCGGTACGGAAGCCAATGAATGGCGGCACTTTCTCGTCGATCCGACGGCGCGGCTGCACCTCTACGGCAAGAGGCATGCGCACCCCGGCCGCAAGATGGGTCACGTCACTTTCGTGACGCCGCCGTCTTAGGGTCGCGCCACGACTTGAGCCTCGCCTTGAATTTCTCGAAGGCCATCACCTCATCGATGCGGCGGTCGAGGAAACTCCAGGTCGCGGCGCTCCCCTCCGAGCGATCGCTCAACCAGTAGAGCAAGGTGGACGAATAGACGCCGGCCAGGATGGCCCGCTTGGTGTAGAAATTGAAATCGCTACTGGTGTCGCCCGCCGCATACCACATGGCGTCGACCGTCTTGTAGAGAAGTTTTAGCGCGATGCCTGCGTGAAATGGCAGCGCAAGCAGCGACAGGCCCCGCCGCACCGATTCCCGGTTCCCGGCATGGTTCTCCAACCTGATACGAACGGCAGATCGGATGCGGTCGCGTATCTTCATCGCGTCGACCCCGGCTTTCTCAAGGTCGGCCACGGTGCGCTGATCTGCCCTTTCGCTGAGCCGGGTCAGGACCTGGACCGGCCCACCCGGGAACAGCCGGGCGGCCTCCCCGGAAGGCAGGCCGAGCTTGCCCGCGGCGGCCAAAAGGGCGGTCTGGGACCAGCCCTCGAAAGCCGCTTCGGCAGCCATTGTGTCGGCCAGCTGGTCGCGGATTTCGGCATCGGGGTCACTATTGCTGTTCATTAGTCGATTATAGCCCCCCGCGCGGGGCTTCCCAAGGGTCCGACCCTATGATACCAACCGGCCCCTTAAGAACTCTTGGGGCCGCCGTCCCGGGGCCCCAGCTCGCTTGGAAGGAGAGCGTTCGAAGTGCAGGTTCTCGTACGCGAAAATAATGTCGATCAGGCGCTCCGCGTCCTGAAGAAAAAAATGCAGCGCGAAGGCATCTTCCGGGAGATGAAGTTGCGCCGCAATTACGAGAAGCCCTCCGAGCGCCGCGCCCGTGAGCGCGCCGAAGCCATTCGCCGCACGCGCAAGCTGATGCGCAAGCGCATGGAGCGCGAGGGCTACTAGCCTTTTTCCTTGAGACCGAACGACGACCCCCGGCATCCCCGGGGGTTTTTGTTGTCAGGCCCCAGCCGTTCCAGGATCGCCGCCTCCAGCTCGCGGACGTCGGTGACGACGGCATCCGGTGTCTCGGCCTCCGAACGTGGCCGCTGTCGGCGGTAACGGCCGCTGCAGAACTGGGCAGAACTGGATGGTCGCCATGCCGCGCGCCTTGGCGGGCGCAATGTCCCTATCGAGCCGGTCGCCGACCAAGATGCAGGCCGCGGGTGGCATGTCGAGGTCGCGTTCGAAAAAGTGCGCGATCCCTGCCCGCTCCAACCGCTCCCACCGCGCCTCGAACGCGCCCAGTCGCAGCCCACGCCCGCTGAGCCGCTGCAACAGCCCGCTGATCTCCGGTCGCAGCTGAAAGGCATCAAGATTGCCGACCAGGGCCTCGACGCGCTTGCGCACGCGCGCCGCCGTGACCGGCTCGCCGCCGCAAAGCGCATCGATCATATGCTGCATCACATCGGGGGCGAAGACTGCGACCGCCTGCTCGGAGGCTTGCTCGACCATCATCGGATCGACACGAATGCCTTCCATGCCGCAAGCCGAAGCGATGGCGCCATCGACCGCCATCTCCCATGCGAATTCCAGATCGAGCGGGCCGCCGACGTCGAACAGGATGGCTCGGTAGCCGCTCAGTGCGACGATTCCATCGCCTTGACGATGTTCTCGCACATCACCTTGGCGTCGGCGAACAGCATCATGGTGTTGTCGCGGAAGAACAGCTCGTTATCGACGCCGGCATAGCCCGAGGACATGCCGCGCTTCACGAACAGCACAGTCTGCGCCTTTTCGACATCGAGGATCGGCATGCCGTAGATGGGGCTCTTCGGGTCGGTCTTGGCCGCCGGGTTGGTGACGTCGTTGGCGCCGATGACGAACGCCACGTCGGTCGCGGCGAAATCGCGGTTGATGTCGTCAAGCTCGAAGACTTCGTCATAGGGCACGTTGGCTTCGGCCAGGAGCACGTTCATGTGGCCTGGCATGCGGCCGGCGACAGGATGGATGGCGTAGCGCACGGTGACGCCCTTCTTCTTCAGAAGGTCGGCCATCTCGCGCAGCGCGTGCTGGGCCTGCGCCACCGCCATGCCGTAGCCTGGCACGATTATGACAGAGCTCGCATTCTCCATCAGGAAGGCCGCGTCCTCGGCCGAGCCCGCCTTGACCGGCTTGTCACTCTTGGCGCCCGCCGCCGCGGCCGACCCCGAATCCGTGCCGAATCCGCCCAGGATCACATTGAAGATCGAGCGGTTCATGCCCTTGCACATGATGTAGCTCAGGATCGCGCCCGAGGAGCCGACCAGGGCGCCGGTGACGATCAGCGCGGTGTTGCCCAGGGTGAAGCCGATACCGGCCGCCGCCCATCCGGAGTAGGAATTGAGCATCGACACCACGACCGGCATGTCGGCGCCGCCGATCGGCAGGATCAGCAGGAAGCCCAAAGTCAGTGACAGTGCTATCAGCAGCATGAAGGTGATCGGATCGCCCTTCACGGCGAACCACACCAACAGGGCGACCAGCAGGACGCCGATCAGGGCATTAAGCGGATGCTGACCGCGAAAGACCAGCGGCGCGCCGGTGACGAGCCCCTGAAGCTTGGCGAAGGCCACGATCGAGCCGGTGAAGGTGATGGCGCCGATGACCGTACCCAGGCCCATCTCGACCAAACTCTGGGTCATGATCTTGCCGGGAGCGCCGATGCCGAACGCCTCGGGCGCCACGAACGCGGCCCCCGCCACGAACACGGCGGCGAGGCCGACCAACGAATGAAACGCAGCGACGAGCTGGGGCAAGGCCGTCATGTGGATGCGCATCGCCACCACCGAGCCGATCGCGCCGCCGATCACCAGGCCGCCGATGATCGTCCAGGGCGCCACCACACCGGGCGTCGCCACGGTGACGCCGATGGCAACCACCATTCCGACGATGCCGAAGAGATTGCCGCCGCGCGACGTCACGGGCGAACTCAAACCACGCAATGCCATGATGAAGCAGATCGCCGAGATCAAATAGCCGTAGGCGGCCAGTTCCTGGGTCATCCCTCTATCTCCCGCCTACTTCTTGACCGGCTGTTTTTTCTTGAACATCGAAAGCATGCGGTGTGTGACGATGAAGCCGCCGAAGATATTGATGCTGGCCAGCACCACGGCGATGGCGCCGAAGAGCTGCGCCGCGCCCACGCCCTTGAGGCCGGCCGCCAGCAGGGCGCCGACGATGATCACCGAGGACACCGCGTTGGTCACCGACATCAGCGGCGAATGCAGCGCCGGGGTCACCCGCCAGACCACGTAGTAGCCGACGAAGCAGGCGAGCGCGAAAATGGTCAGCAGCGCTACGAACGGCATGTGGCCGTCGGGAAGCGCCAGCGTGCCCTGCGCCGACATGTCGGTGATCTGCTGGGCGACGCCCTTCATGTTGATGGCCAGTTCTTCGGCCTGGCTGGCAAGCTTGGCAGCTTGGCCGGCGAGTTTATCGTCCATGGCCTCTCCTAAATGCTCGTGTGTGTCAGGCGCTCGTCGTGGCGAGCGACGGATGCACGATCTGGCCGCCCTGCGTCACCAGCGTGCCCTTCACCACCTCGTCGTTGAGGTCGATCTTCAGCGCCTTGGTCTCTTTGACGACCATCGGCGTCAGGAAGTTGAGCAGGTTGCGGGCGAACAGCGACGAGGAGTCGGTCGGCAATTCGGCCGGCAGATTGGCCGGGCCGATGATCTTCACGCCGAACCTCTCGACCGTCTTGCCGTATTCCGAGATCGGACAATTGCCGCCCTGCTCGACCGCCATATCGAGGATCACCGAGCCCGGCTTCATGGTCTTGACCATGTCCTCGCTCACCAGCACCGGTGCCTTGCGGCCGGGGATCAGTGCCGTGGTGATGACGATGTCCTGCAGTTTGATATGGTCGGCGACCAGAGCCGCCTGCTGGGCGCGGTAATCGGCGCTCATCTCCTTGGCGTAGCCACCGGCGGTCTCGGCCGCCTTGAACTCTTCGTTCTCGACGGCCACGAACTTGGCGCCGAGCGACTGCACCTGCTCCTTGGTCGCCGGCCGCACGTCGGTCGCCGTCACGATGGCTCCGAGACGCCGTGCCGTGGCGATGGCCTGTAGCCCGGCCACGCCCACGCCCATGATGAAGACGCGCGACGGGACCAGTGTGCCCGCGGGCGTCATCATCTGCGGGAAGATGCGGCCGTAGCTGTTGGCTGCCACCAACACCGCCTTGTAGCCGGCGAGGTTGGCCTGCGAGCTCAGGATATCCATCGACTGGGCCCGCGTGATGCGCGGGATCAGCTCGAGCGCGAAGGAAGTGACCCCCCTGGCCGCCAGTGCCTGCACCAGCTCGGCGTTGGTGAGGGCTCCGAGCGGCGCGATCAGCGCCTGCCCCGACCGCAGCAGACGGACCTCGTCGAGCCCTTCGGCAGCATTCATAGGCCGCTGGATCTTGATGACGATGTCGGCTTCGGCGCAGGCCGCCGCCGCATCGGCCACCAGGCTCGCCCCGGCATCGGCATAGGCCGCGTCGGGAAAGGAGGCAGCCAGACCGGCGCCAGATTCGATCACGACTTCCGCGCCCAGCGCGAGCAGCTTCTTGACGGCGTCGGGCGTGGTGGCCACACGGGCTTCGTGCGGGCGACGCTCTTTGAGAATGGCAATTTTCATGGAGCGCTGACTGGTTGTGGGCGCGAGGGGGTCGCAGGTGCGGGGCAACATGCACAGCGCCCGGTTCTTTGCCAAGCCGGTTTTTCGCCGCGCGGCTCGGCTTTCGAGTGGCGTTTACGCCGCGCCGCGTCACGTGTTACTGCAAGATATGTCCGAACGCCCCGTCATTCTCACCGGTTTCACCTTCACCAAGTCCACGCTGGCCAGCTTCTCCGAGCGCTACGAGATCGCGGGCCATATGGACAAACCCGATCCGGCACTGATTCCGCCCGAAGCTGCACTTGATGTGCAGGCTTTGGTGACCACCGGCAGCGTCGGTGCTTCTGATGCCCTTATGGCAGCACTGCCGCGGCTGTCGCTGATCTGCTGCTACGGCACCGGCTACGAACGCATGGATCTCGAAGCCGCGCGCCGACGTAACATCATGGTGACGCACGGCGCCGACGCAAACTCGCCAGATGTGGCCGAAATGGCGATGGGCATTTTTCTCGCCTCGACCCGCCGCATCGCCCGCGCCGACCGCATGATCCGCCGCGGCGACTGGACTAAGCGTATCCCCAATCGCTTCGGGGCGATCGCAGGCCTCACCGGCGCCAAGATGGGCATTCTCGGCCTCGGCGCCATCGGCATGCATGTCGCCAAGCGCGCCGCCGCCTTCGACATGGAGATCGGCTACTGCAACCGCAGCAAGCGCGCCGATGTCGACTATCCCTACTTTCCCGACGTCATGGCGCTGGCCAACTGGGCCGACCATCTCATGGTCTGCCTGCGCTCGGACGCATCCAACAAGCACATCATCAATGCTGAGGTGCTGAAGGCGCTGGGACCGCGCGGCCACATGGTCAATATCACGCGCGGCTGGGCGGTCGATGAGGCGGCGCTGGCTGAGGCGCTGCGCACCAACGTAATCGAAGGCGCCGCGCTCGACGTGTTCGACGAGGAACCCTATGTGCGTGCTGAGTTCATGCCGCTGGAGAACATTGTGATGACGCCGCATTTCGGCGGCGGCACGGAACACGCCCAGCGCCGCATGACCGCGCTGGTGAAAGCCAATCTCGACGCGCATTTCGCCGGCAAGCCTGTGGTCTCGCCCGTCGCCGAACTGCGCGACATGGCGGCTAATTCGGCGGGTCGACTCCGATAGAGATCGGTTTGCCGGTCTCGCGTGGCGGCGTTTCCATCCATATGTCGTAATATGCGCGCAGCGCCGACGGATAGCGCCGCAGTTCGGTAAAGATGCTGTAAGGCCGATCGACGTCGCGCGCCTCGAAACCCCATGCTTCCAAGCCTTCCCGCCGCGCCAGAAACAACGCTCTCGCGAGGTGGAAGCGCTGCGAGACGACGATGAAGCGCTTCTGCCCATAGATTGATTGTGCGCGCAGGATCGAATCGCGCGTACGAACCCCGGAAAAATCGCAATAGATGGCCGACGCCGGCACGCCACGCACGGTCAATTGGGCATGCATGTAGGTCGGTTCATCGTAATCGCCCTCGCGGTTGCCGCTCACGATCAGGTACTTGGCCTTTCCCTCTCTCCACAACGCCGCGGCGGCATCGAGGCGGTAAGCCAAATAGCGGTTGGGTCCGCCTTCGGGCCCGATCGGCGCGGCGCCGAGCACCAGCGCCACTTCCATCGCCGGCACGCGCGCAACGTCGGAGCTCATGTAAGGCGCGGCATCGCGATCGAGTTGTCGGTCGGCCAGCCAGGCCAGGGCTGCGAGCGCTGCCGCCGCGACGACAGCCAGTCCAAACGCAATCATCAACACCCGCACGACCCTCTCCTTGCCCACCATTGTTACAGCCTATAGACGAGCCGACACGTCGTTTTCGCCCGAGAGGACCGCCCGCATGCCGCGCCTGAGCACCGCCGAAGCCACGGTCGAAACCCTCCTGCGCCACGGTATCGACACCGTCTACGCCCTGCCCGGCCTGCATAACGATCCACTGTTCGACGCCTTCTACCACGCGGCCGACCGGCTTCGCGTAATCCATCCGCGCCACGAGCAGACAGCCGCCTACATGGCGCTGGGCGCAGCGCTGGCCACCGGCAAGCCGCAGGTCTTCTCCGTCGTGCCCGGCCCGGGCCTTTTGAACGCAGGTGCCGCCATGCTGACGGCCTACGGCATGAACGCGCCGGTGATCGGGCTGATCGGTCAGATCCCGCAGGCCGACATCGACCGTGGCCACGGCCATCTGCACGAGATCCACGACCAACTCGGCTTGATGCGCCACTTTACCAAATGGGCGGAGCGCATCCGCGGGCCGCAGGAGGCGCCTGGCCTCGTCTCGCAGGCGATCTGGCAGGCGACCACCGGGCGGCCGCGACCTGTGGCGCTGGAATGCGCGCTCGACACCTGGGCCAAGGTCGGCGAGGTCGTGCTGCCTGATGTGCCACTCACGCCGCCCCCCGACGCGATCGACGGCGAGGCGATCACGGTGGCGGCCAAGATCCTTGGTGCCGCGGAAAGGCCGATCATCGTGCTGGGCGGCGGCGCGATGGACGCAAGCGCCGAGGTGATGCAGCTCGCCGGGATGCTGGAGGCACCTGTAAGTTCCTACCGCCGCGGCCGCGGCATCATCCCAAGCTCGCATCGCCTGGCCGTCGATATGCCGATCGGTCACCGCCTATGGAAGGACGCCGACGCGGTGCTGGCCGTGGGCACTCGCTTTTTCATCCAGAACGGCAGCTGGGGCATCGACGACAAGCTCAAGGTCGTGCGAGTCGATATCGATCCCGACGAACCCGACCGCTTGCGCAAGCCGGACGTGGCGCTGGTGGGCGATGCCGCGCCACAACTTCGCGCGCTGATCGCGGCGCTCCCCAAATACAACAGGAAGCGGCCCTCACGGGCCGACGAGATCAACGGCCACCGCGCCTGGTTTGCCGAGCGCCTGTCACGGCTGGAGCCGCAGGTCGGGTTCCTGCAGGCCATCCGTGCCGCGCTACCCGAGGACGGCATCTTTGTCGACGAGGTCTCGCAGATCGGCTTCGCCTCGCGCGTGGCACTGCCGATCGAAAGGCCGCGCACCTATCTCTCGCCGGGCTATCAAGACAATCTCGGCTGGGGATTTGGCACCGCGCTCGGCGCCAAGGCGGCGATGCCGGACAAGAAGGTGCTGGCGATCGCCGGCGACGGCGGCTTCCTCTACCAGATGGGCGAGTTGGCGACCGCGGCGCGCCACAACATCGCCGTCGTTGTCGTGGTCTTCGACAACATCGTGGCGACGCGCCTCGCCCTGAAGCCCGGCGCCGTCGAACTCCTCGACACGCTGGATGCGCTCGATCTTCCTCGCGCCATCGCGACCTCTTCCTCTCATCGGACTGCTCAGCACCATTTGGCCGCCCATGAACTGGTCGATCGTTTCCACCAGATCGTCGCGCATGGAGACTATGCGGCGGGCAAGCCGGCTCCCGATCCCTATCTGAAAGCCGCCGAGCGGTTGGGCGTCGATCCTGGGCTCTGCCTCGCTTTGGAAGATTCCCACAATGGTGTTCGGTCGGCGTCGGCTGCCGGCATGATGACCATCATGGTCCCGGACCTCCTCGAAGCAACCGACGAGATCAAAAGTCTCTGTACCTTTGTCGTCCCCGACCTGCATGTGGTGCGGCGCCTTGTCTTGGCTGCGCAATGACCGGGTTTGGGACTTCTATTTGTGGCCCAATCCACCGAGGATTTCCCGGAACCCCGTCGCGCAGGTGAAGCCCAGCCTCTCCGCCGCCTTGCGTGAATCGTAGACGCGATCAATCGAGTCGAACATCGTCCAGCCGCGGCTTGCGTAGAGATCACGGTAGTCTGCGAAATAGCGCGCCACGACGGACGGCGCGTCGGCGATCAGCGCTTCGCAGTCCGCCGGCGAGAACGGCGTCAGCGCCGAGACGATGAAAGTGTCGAAGCCGATTTCCGGTGCCCTCGCAAGCGCCACGACATGGCTCTCGGCAGCGTCCTCGACCGTAAGGCGGCGGAAAAGGAATTCGTTGGCCTTGGTGTTCTCGTCGGATTGGGCGATAGCGTGCGCCATGTCGTCCCCCTCGGGGAAGAAGCGCGACGTGCGCAGGACCAAGACCGGCAGCTTGTGGAGCTGGTGGAACAGCCGGCACAATTCCTCCGCCGCGAGCTTGGTGACGCCGTAGATGTTGCGCGGCTGCAGCGAAGTCATCGTTTCGTCGATCCACATGGCTTTCCGCGCTCCGCCGGCGCGGCCATCGCGGATCGCCTGGCTGATCATAAGCGACGTGGTCGAGGTAAAGACGAAGCGGTCGACCTTAGATCCCGGCGCCACCGCCTCCTCCAGGAGGTTGAGCGTGCCCTGGACGTTGACGGCGACGAACTCCGAATTGTCGTGCGTGTCGATATGGGGCTTGTGGCGCGCGGCGGCATGAACGATGGCGTCGATGCCGTGATCACGGATCGCTGAGCGCACCAGTGCCCGATCGACAATGGATCCCAGAACATCGGTGGTCGCCGCGGGCAGCGAATCGAGGCCGATGACCGTGTGGCCATTGCATTTCAAGCGCGGCACCAGGGTCTGGCCGAGCCAGCCCGAGCTGCCGGTTACCAGCACCCTCACGCCAGCCCCGCCTCCACGAGCGCCGCCCGCTGGCGGGCGGTCAGTGTCTCGATATCGAAATCCTCGATCAGGCTCTCGAACAGCTGGTGCCAATTGATCGAGGCGCGCAGATGGATGAATACCGAACCGAGCCCGATGGCGGCGCGGTCCATGAAGACGAACTCGCGCGGCGGGCGGACACCACCCAGTTTGCGCAGCTCGCTGAAGATGTTGTGCGCCATGTTGCGGCCCTGGCCGTCAGCCATACCCTCGGTCAGGCGGCGCGGACGGTCGTCCATCAGCGGGCCATAGAGGAAGGCCGCCCAGCGATTGAGCAATCCCACCATCTCGCGTGTCAGGCCGGTGAAGCCCCAATCCTCGTAGGCGGCGACGGCGCGCGCCTCGTCGTCGGTCATCAGCGCGCGATAAAGCTCGATCGAGCCGCGCACGAAACGCGGCGGGAAGATGCGTACGCAGCCGAAATCCATCAGGTTTACCGAGCCGTCGGCTCGCACCGTGTAGTTGCCGAGATGCGGATCGCCGTGGATGACGCCGTAACGATAGAACGGCACATACCAGGCGCGGAACATGGCGATGGCGAGCGCATCGCGCTCCTCCTGCGATCTGGTCTTCCAGTTGAGCAACGGCTCACCACCCATCCAGCCCATGGTCAGCAGCCGCTCGGTCGACAGCGGCAAGACGATTTCGGGCACGTGCACTTCCGGCTCGTCACGCAGCATCAGACTGTAAAGCGCCGCGTGCCTGGCCTCGCGGCGATAGTCCAGCTCTTCGCGCAGGCGCTCGGTGATCTCGGCGTGAATCTCGTCGGTGCGAATTGCCGGGTCGAAGCGCTGACCGACCGCGAAGACCAGCTTGAGCTGGTTGATGTCGGCTTCCAGCGCCGAACTCATGTCGGGATATTGCAGTTTGCAGGCGGCGTCCGTTCCGTCGGCCAGGGTCGCGCGATGAACCTGGCCGAGCGAGGCCGCGAACGAGGCCTCCTTGTCGAAGCGCGCGAACTTGCTCTGCCAGGCCGGCCCCAACTCGCTCGCCATGCGCCTGCGTACAAAGGACCAGCCCATGGGCGGCGCGTTGGCCTGAAGCTCGGCCAGCTCGCGGGCATATTCCGGCGGCAACGCATCGGGAATCGTGGCCAAAAGCTGCGCCGCTTTCATCAGCGGGCCTTTGAGGCCACCGAGTGCGCTCCTGAGGTCGGAGGCGTGCTTGCCACGATCGAGCATGAGACCGAGATAGCGCTGCCCCGCCAGCTTGGCGGCCAGGCCTCCCACGGACGCGCCGACCCGGGCATAGCGGCCGAGCCGTCCTCCTAAACTGTCGCCTTCGTCCCCGTCGGCCATGTGTTACAGCGTTTCCAGCTCGTCGACGAAGCCCGAGATGACGCTCAGGCCCTTGTCCCAGAAGGCCGGATCGCTGGCATCGAGGCCGAACGGCGCCAGCAGCTCCTTGTGACGCTTCACGCCGCCCGCCTTCAGCATGTCGAGATACTTGCGCTGGAAGTCGGGCTGCCCCGACTGATAGGCGGCATAGAGCGAGTTCACCAGGCAATCGCCGAAGGCATAGGCATAGACATAGAACGGCGAATGGATGAAGTGGCCGATATAGGACCAGTAGAAGCGATACTCGTCGTCATACTTGAAGGCCGGTCCGAGGCTCTCTTTCTGCACCGCCATCCAGATCTCGCCGATCGCCTCGGGCGTCAGTTCGCCCGCGCGGCGCGCGGCGTGAATACGCAATTCGAAATCGTAGAAGGCAATCTGGCGGACCACCGTGTTGAGCTGGTCCTCGACCTTGCCGGCCAGCATCGCCTTGCGTGTCTTCTTATCCGGCGCGGTCTTGAGCAAGGCCTGAAAGGTCAGCATCTCACCGAACACCGACGCGGTCTCCGCGAGCGTGAGCGGCGTATCGGCCATCAGCGCGCCCTGCGGGGCCGCCAGCACCTGGTGCACGCCGTGGCCCAGCTCATGGGCCAGGGTCATGACATCGCGCACCTTGCCCTGGTAGTTCAGCAGCAGGTACGGATGGGCCGACGGCACGGTCGGATGGGCAAAAGCGCCGGGCGATTTGCCGGGGCGCGCGGGTGCGTCGATCCAGCCGTCATGGAAGAATTTACGGCCGACAGCAGCAAGATCCGGCGAGAAGGCGGCATAGGCGTCGAGCACGATCTTCCTTGCCTCTTCCCAGGGCACGGTGCGGTCGTCGTGCTCGGGAAGCGGCGCGTTGCGGTCCCAATAGGGCATCTGCTCGACGCCGAACCATTTGGCCTTGAGCTTGTAGTAGCGGTGGGCGAGCCGCGGATAGGCGGCCTTCACCGCCGCCGCGAGTGCATCGACCACCTCATCCTCGACCTGGTTGGAGAGGTTGCGCGAGGATTGCGGGCGCGGGTAATGACGCCAGCGATCCTCGATCTCCTTGTCCTTGGCCAGCGTGTTGGTGATCAGCCCGAAAACGGCGATATTGTTGCCCTGGACCTTGCCGAAGGATTTGGCCGCGTCCTTGCGGACCGAGCCATCCTTGTTCGAGAGCTGGTCGAGGATCTGCGCCTCGCTCAGCGTCTCGTTGCGGAAGGGATAACGCAGCCGCGCTATGGTCTCGTCGAACAGGCGCGACCAGGCGGCGCGGCCGACGACGTGTTTCTCGTGCAGCAGCTTCTCTATCTCGTCCGACAACTGATGCGACCGGAAGGCGCGTACATCGCGCAGCCACGGCCCGTATTTGGCCAGCGCCGGCTCCTTCATTTTGGCAGAGAGGTCGGCGTCGTCGATCCGGTTGATCTCGAGAGTGAAGAACACCAGCTTCGAGCCGATGTCGGTGAGCTTCTCGGAGACGTTCTGCGAGAACATCCCGCGCTCGGCGTCGGCCATATCGAGGGCATAATAGAGCGAGGCATAGGAACCGATGCGGCCCATCAGATCCTGCAGCTTCTCATAAGCCAGAATCGCGCCGGCCAATGCCTTGCCGTCGAGCGAATCCACCTTGCCGTCATAGGCCTTGGCGAAGATGTCGGCCTGCTCTGACAACCGCTTGAGATCGGTCTCGAGCTCGGGGCTGGCTGGGCTCGCGTACAGGTCGGACAGGTCCCAAGTCGGCAGCTCGCCCAGCATAGCGCTCATGTCAAAACTCCTCGTTACGCAGCATATGGGGGCGCGCGGCGGGCACGCCAAGCTCTATCGACTCTGCTCGGGATCGGCGGCGATGGCGTTGAGGAACGGCCCGATCAGCAACGCCGCGAAGGGATCGATCGCCACCGCGTCCTGTTCCTTGTAGTGGCCGGCCGGCGCCAGCAAATTCATCGTGCCCAGCACCTGGCCTGCGAAAACCACCGGCACATTGATCGCCGATTCGCAGCCCAACGAGACGATCAGCTCATGGTCGAAGAATGCCCATTCGATGTCCTTGGCACTGTAGCCGACCCAGGCGCATCGCTCGCCGATGACGCGCTGATGCCAGGGCGTCGCCGTGACCTCCTTGTAGCCGCCGACCGGATAGGCATCGGGCATGTTGGTGTAGATCCGCTTCACCCGCCGCCCGTTGGGCGCAACATAGAGCAGCGTAAAGAGCTTGTGCCCGACGGTGGCGGCGAGAGCGCGATCGACGGTCTCGAACAGCCTTTCGGGCGGTCCCGGTTGCTTGAGGGCGGCGAGGCAAGTGTCGAACGACGTCATGAGGCATCTCCAATTTACGGTCGCGGCGCCGGCGCAATCCGCTCGGGCAACACCCCAGAGGGCTTCAACCGCAGCACCACGATGAGGACAAGAGCGATCAGCATCTCCTTCAACGCTGCCCGCTGCACGGCGCTGACCGACGGGACCAGCTCGACCGCAAAGCGCGCGGTCTCCAGCAAGGCCATCACCAGATAGGCGCCGACCAACGAGCCCGCCGGCCGACCCGTGCCGCCTGAAGCCACCGCCAGGAAGATGTAGACGGTGATCAGCGGCAGGAAAAGGTCGGGTGCGATGTACGACGTGAAGTGGCCGTAGAGCGCACCGGCCAGTCCGGCAATCGCCGCCGACAGCGCAAACGCCTCGACCTTGAAACGCAGCACCTTCTTGCCGGCGACCTGGGCCACTTGCGCGTCGTCGCGGATCGCCCGCAGCACGCGGCCATAGGGCGAGCGGTCGAGACGTCGCAGCACCACGAAGACCACGCCCGCGATCACCAGCACGAGCAGCAGATAGGCGGCGTTGAAGTTGGCGCCCAAAATAGCTTTCCACGGGCCGGGGATGCCGGAAATACCGTCGCTGCCGCGCGTCAGCCAGATCTCGTTGGCGGCGATCAGGCGCACAACTTCGGCAAAACCCAGGGTGACGATGGCGAGATAGTCCTCGCGCAAGCGTGTGGTCGACAGAGTGACCACGATGCCGGCCACGCCGCCCGCCAGCAGCGCCAAGGCCCATCCCAGCGCAATCGGCGCCCCGCCGCTGGTCGTTGCCAGCGCCGAGGTGTAAGCGCCGACGGCGAAGAAGCCGGCAAGTCCGAGATTGACCATGCCCGCTCCGCCCCAGATCAAGTTGAGACTGAGCGCCAGCAGACCGTAGATCCCACCCAGGGTGGCGATGAAGAGGAGATAGCTCAGCATCTCAGTAGGCGCGCGCGCCGAGCAGGCCGCGCGGCCGGAGGGTGAGCATGAACAGGATGGCGACGAAGCCCACCGCCGCGCGATATTGCGAGCCGACCAGGAGAACCGACAGTTCCTCGGCCATGCCAATCATGAAGGCGCCCAGCACAGCGCCGGGCGCGCTGCCCAGGCCGCCAAGGACGGCGGCGGCGAAGATCGACAGCAGAACGCGCGTCCCGGTCAGCGGATCGATCGAGCTGTCGAGCCCCAGCAGCATGCCGCCCACACCGACCAGCCCCATCCCGACGAAGCTCGCCATCGCCGCGACCCGGGTGGGCCGGATGCCCTTGAGAGCCGCGAGTTCGGGATTGTCGGCCGAGGCGCGCATCGCCTTGCCAATGCGGGTAAAGGCCAATGCCGAGAAGACCGCGAGCATGATCACGAGCGCGATCGCCATGGTTTCCAGCTGCTGTGGGCTGACACGGATGTCGCCGAGCCAGATGTCGCGGGCGATTGGCCGGTCATATCCGCGCAGCTCATTGCCGAAAGTGAAGCGGATCAGATTCTCGAGAACGAGACCGGTCGCAATCGAGGCGATCGCCGCCGGCAGCGCGCCCTGCTTGACCAGCGGCAGATGGGCGACGCGATCGGACAGCAGGCCGATCGCGCCGGCGCCGGCGAACGCCGCCGCGAGCGCTGCCGCTATCGGCAGGCCAAGCGTGACCTGCGCCAGATAACCCGCGAAGGCACCGAAGGTCGCCACGCCGGACACGGCGAAATTGGGGAAGCGCAGGACGGCGAACATCGCCGTGAAGCCGATGGCGGGCACCGCCAGCAGCGTTCCGGCCACCAGCCCATTCACCAGCGCCTGAAGAACGATTTCCATGATGAAGATCGCCGCTCGGCGTTGATCAGGCGATCTTCACCAGCGTGAACTTGCCGGCCTTGACCTGCTCGAAGCGGAACTTGCAGTCGATGATGTCGCCCTTGGCGTCGAAATCACAGGGGCCGCTGGCCCCGGCATAGGCAACTTTCTCGCCGGCCATGATCGCCTTGATGCCATCGACAGCATTGTCGACGGGCTTGCCGCCGTCCTGGCTGATCTTGCGGATATTGTCCTTGATCGCCTCGCCGGTGGCCGCTTTTGCCTCGGCGATCGCCATCAGGACCAGGTTGGCGTGATCGTAGACCTGGCAGGTGTAGGGATCGGGCACGGCCACGCCGACCGCCTTCTTGACGCGCTCGTAGGCCGCCGTGCCTTCGGCCGGCGCTGGTGCGAAGGAATAAACACCTTCGACGATCTCGCTCTGGCCGATCTGATCGACCAGCTTCTGGTTGATCGAATAGGCGAAGCCGATGACTTTGCCCTTGTAGCCGGCCCGATAGAGGTCTTTCAGCAGCACGATCGTGTCAGGCGTGTAGCCGGCCGCGAAGATCAGGTCGGGATTGAAGCGCAGCGCCTGGTCGAGTTCAGTGCGGTAGGTCGTCTTCTTATCGTCGTAAATCAGGCCCTGGTGCTGGGCGCCACCCTTGGGCAGAGACGCGTTCATCAAGTCGAAGGTCGTCTGAGTGAATGGCGTTTGCGGAATCATCGTAAAGATACGCTTGGCGCCGAGCGACAGCATGAAATCGCCCGAGCGTGCGACCTGCAGCGTGGAGTTCGGCTGCGTGCGCACGAGATAACCCTGATGAGGCAGCTGCGTGATGCTGTCCGCGCCCGACACGGTGCAGAGGAAGGTCTTACTCTCCCAGCAGAGCGGCGCCACCGCCGTGGTCACGGACGAGGCCCAAGTCCCCATGATCGCCGGCACCTTGTCGACGTCGATCAGCTTGCGCGCCGCCCGCACACCCGCTTCCGGAGTGGTCTGGTCATCCTCGCTGACAAGCTGAACGCGGCGGCCAAGCACCCCGCCGGCCTGGTTCACCTCCTCGACGACCGCCGCCGCGGCCTTTGCCATGACCGGCCCATAGGGCCCACCGGCACCCGTAAGCGGCGTCAGTGTCGCGATTTTGATCGGCTCGGCCTGGGCACACACAAGAGCGGGCGCGGCGAAGGCAGCCAGGCCGGCGGTCAGAGCGGCACGGCGGCCGATGCGATGTTTGGTCATGAAATATCCCCTGCTCTGCTCGCAATCATAGGCTGGGCGGCGCCGCCAAGAAAGAGATCGCGCACCGTCGGATCGGCAGCCAGATCGTCGGCTCGACCCTCGCGTTCGGCACGGCCCTGCACCAGCACATAAGCCCGAGCCGATACCGACAAGGCCTCCAGCGCATTCTGCTCGACCATCAGGATCGCCACTCCGGACTGATTGAGAGCGACGATGGTCCCAAACAGCTCCTCCGCCGCGCGGGGACTGAGGCCCGCCGTGGGTTCGTCAAGCAGCAGCAGGTCAGGCGCGTTCATCAGCGCGATCGCCATGGCCAGGATCTGGCGCTG
>Ga0137359_10001318_pt1 | contig 19712 bp, 15 predicted proteins | sample Mad1_40_16metaG_FD_108281 | JGI IMG/M metagenome (GOLD analysis project Ga0137359, IMG submission 108281) | Vadose zone soil microbial communities from Angelo Coast Range Reserve, California, USA - Mad1_40_16 metaG | ecosystem: Environmental > Terrestrial > Soil > Vadose zone | place: USA... | reverse complement strand
CGAGTTGCAACGTGATATTAATATCGATCCAACGAGCGCAAGTCTTAAAGACTTGACCATGATCTTGCCTTATCTCAGCGGCGACGTTGACGCGTGGCTGGCAGCCCGGCAAAAACTCGACCCAACGGCGGGCCGTCCCGCGCCATGGTATTTTCTGCGCAAGGGAAACCTGGGGGAAGCCCAGAAGGCAATTGACGAGCGCTTACCGAGAGCTCCTGATGACAACGATCTTTTAATGCAAGAGGCTTTGCTTCTGGCCCTCAAAGGAGACTTTCACTCAGCCCAGGAACGAGTTCCCGGAATTCTCTCTAAGATTCAATTGAACAGCCAGAGTCGTCACCATTCTACGTACGATGCCGCATGCGTCTATGCGCTAGCGGGAAACAGCAGCGAAGCGGTCAAGTGGTTGAAGGAAACCGCCGCGACGGGCTTTCCCAACTATCCACTGTTCGAACGCGATCCTTATTTGGATCGCATCAGAAAAGCGCCCGAATTTATCCAGTTCATGGCGAATCAGAAAGCTCAGTGGGAAAAGTATCGACAGGAGTTTGGAGATTAGTCAGCTTAGCCAGGGTGATCACTAGCCACCCTTCGATTTCGTTTAGGGTAATCGTTTCCCACCACCGCTTAGCAGAATTTACCCCGGACTCGGGGGATTAACCGCAAGACTTCCGCCGCCAATTAATCACCACGAACAGCTTGATAAGGTATCCTCGTGCGTTCTCTTTATCTATCGAGAACTGGACCGGAATAGCAAATTACGAAACACGAAACTAACGCGGCGCAGAGTAACCCGGAACTACGTGAACTCAGAGCCAACATACAAATTGCAGTGCCTTTCTCAATACGACCCATCAAACAATCGCTGCATCGAGGCGCGGTCAATTCGTTGCGTTCGAACGCGGCACGCTTCAATATGATACCTCGGGTGAATACGGATTAATAGCGCGGGTTTTGGGTGGCTCCCGAGGTGTAGTTCGGGTTGAGTCGAACACTCTCGAGGTTGTTAGTGCGTGGCGAGAGGCTTTGGTAACTCAGCTTTGAGAGAATTACGCCGGCGGGATGTTTATTCAATCGGTCCTCAACCCACCCAGTCCGTTAAGAACGTGGTCTGGTTAGGAGGGAGTCCATCGCGCTTGCTGCCTGAATGCAGCTTCAGTCTTTTGGGAAATAAGTAACTGTGCCCATGCCCCTATTGCGCTTCCTGCACCAACCGCGCGAACTCGTGTAACTCAACACCGTTCAGATCGGATATGGCCCAATAGTTCATGCCTGAGTTGGTCCAATGCAGCAGGTCATATCCCTGACGTTTCGTCGCGACTTCGCCGCTAGCGTCGCTCTGCTCAGCCGGCCAAATATACAGATTGATGTAATGCTTCTGACGCTGGTAGATAAGCGCGGCGACGGCTCTGTTATTCAGGTACTCCAGCCTGCCGCCGATAAGCGGAAACCCCTGACTGGAAAAGTCCTTCACCGGTGGAGCGAAATCTAATTTGCCGTCGAACCAGGGCTTTACGGTGTGCTGATCCGAAGAGATCACATCGGTCCGATGACTGTCTAACTGCAACGAGCGGACGTGATTGGAAACGATCTCCTGGGCCAGGAGGTCATCTCCGGAAGGACGTAGACCGGGCACGGCCCACCAGATGATGAAGGCCATTAAAAGCACGAATGCCAGTGCAGCTCCGGCCGGCAGCCAGCGCCAGCCGAACGAGCGGTGGCCGGCTTCAGACTTTGCCTCATGCCGCAAGGACGACCGAATGCGCTTTTCCAACCTCGCTGGGGCGGAATGATAGGGCGAGCTATTCTGGAAACCTGAACGCAACGCGATTTGGTTACGATAAACACTCGCGCAGACCTGGCATTCGTCCATATGCTGCTCGACCTCCAAACCTCTGGCCAGATCCAACTCGCCATCTACGTATGGGTGAATCAACTCCTGTGTGGTCTGACAACTCAACTTAAGACCTCCGTTTGCCTGTGACTCGCAAGAATCTGTTGTAGACGCTTACGGGCACGCGCCAGACGAGACATCACCGTGCCGAGCGGCAGATCCGCGACTACCGCAATCTGTTTGTAAGACATCTCCTCGAGCTCGCGCAGCACCAACACCTCACGGAATTCCAACGGCAATTCTTCCACGGCTTGTCTCAGCATTTGCGCATCGGCTTCTTGCAACAGGAGCGCTTCCGGATTCAAATCGTCGCTCTTAACTTCGTACAATTCATCCTCCAGCGGCATATTCAATTCAGGTGAGCGATTGCGCTGCATCCAGGTGAAAGTCGTATTGCGGACGATCCCCAGAAGCCAGGCGCGCCCGTCCGCCCCATGAAATCCGCCGAAAAACCTGAAAGCGCGCAGGTACGCCTCCTGGACCACATCTTCGGCGTCCGCGTCATTGCGCGTCAGCCAGCGCGCCAGGTTATAGGCGGCATCGAGGTGCGGCAAGACTGCTGTCTCAAAACTGGCGAGTTTGGTTTGCCGTTGCAATCTATATTCCTGCTTACTTCACATCACCAACTCTAAGACCGATTTTCGGCCTCTTTTATTCCCGGCTTCGCTGAATTTCTTTTCCGCGAATATTGATCATGGGTAACCATTAGAAGAATGTAAAGAGGCCCGTGAGATAAGCAACGCGATGGAAAAAATGTTTCGAATCGAAATTAGTGTGGTGTCTCAAAGATACGCTCACGAAATGCGCGTTGAGATAAACAAAGGAGCACCAGCCCGCGAGAGTGGGCGGTAGAATTATGGTTACGGATCGGCGACACCATAAATCCGTGACGCGGATCGTCGGGTTAGCGCTGTCGTCCGCATTCGCGGACTTGTGGTATTTGCATGGTGATTCCTGGAGCGTACGCCCCGGGCTTTATGCTGTCGCCTGCTCCGCAGGCTGCATGCCATTGACCTCGCCCTCCGCATTAATCCAAGGCCGCGGGAATATTTGCGAAGCCGACTCGGTATGGCTAGTAGAGGATCTTATGAGAATCGGTAGTTTCTAGTTTGGGAGGACACGAATGAGCAAGTTTGACAGGCGCGGCTTCATAAAACTCGCCGGTTTGGGTGGAGGGATCGTCTTTGCATCAAGTCTGAGTCGTGGCTTGGGGCTTAACGCCCTTGGCTCGGTCGTGGATTATGCAAATGCAGGACTTGAAAACGACTTTTATTTCGTACAGCTCTCGGACACTCACTGGGGCTTTGCCGGCCCAAAGGTGAATCCGGATGCTGAAGGCACTTTAAAGAAAGCGGTGCAAGCCGTGAACAGCCTGGAAGAACAGCCGGACTTCATAGTCTTTACCGGCGATCTCACCCACACCACCGACGACGTGCAGGTCCGCAAAGACCGAATGTCGCAGTTCAAAGAAATTGTTGCCGGGCTGAAAGTCCCGACGGTTCACTTCATGGCGGGCGAACACGACGCTTCGCTTGATCGTGGCGATGCCTATCAGGAGGCATTCGGGAAACTCAACTACACCTTTGACCATAAGGGCGTGCATTTCATTGTGCTCGATAACGTCTCTGATCCGGGAGCAATCGTTGGTGAATCACAGCTCGACTGGCTCAAAGGGGACTTGAAGCAACAAAAGATGGATGCCCGTATCGTGGTATTGACGCACAGACCGCTGTTCGATCTCTATCCCGACTGGGACTGGGCTACCAGGGACGGCTCCGCAGTAATAGATGCGCTGATGCCGCACAAGAACGTGACCGTGTTCTACGGCCACATTCACCAGGAGAACCACCACATGACGGGACACATAGCGCATCACTCGGCAAAGTCACTGATGTTTCCGTTGCCTGCGCCCGGTTCGGTACCAAAGAAGGTACCCGTACCCTGGGATGCGACCGCGCCCTATAAAGGCCTGGGCTTAAGGAGTATCGAAGCTAAGCCAAAACAAGCGAAGTATGAAATCAAAGAACTCAATGTTACTAGAGAGTAAAGTAATGAATCTTAAGAAAAGAGTCTTAATAACCGTCACATTGCTGGCGAGTGCGCTCCTGTCGGGTTTAGTTGTTTACACCAGAGCGAATGCGTTGCCGGTAGAGAGAGTAATTCACATCACGGCAAAGAAGTTCGAATTCAGCCCTGACTCGATCACCTTGAAAAAAGGTGAGCCGGTGGTGTTCGAAATATCTTCCGAAGATCGCAAACATGGATTCAGCCTCCGGGCCATCGGTGTTCGCAGTGACGTGTTGCCCGGAAGGGTCAGCCGTATTCGATTCACGCCTGACAAGACAGGCAAGTTCACCTTTTCATGCGACGTGTTCTGCGGCGATGGTCATGAGGAGATGACGGGAACAGTGGTGGTCACTGAATGAGTACGCGGTTAGTACCGGGAGCGGTTAGCGACCGGGTCTTCAATCCACGCTACGGTCGAGTATGTCAACAAGTAACCCGGTCGCCACCGCTTCCGGTACTGACTGTCATCGCCAAACTCCAATCAGACTAACATGAGAAAAATCCTCTTAGGTGCGGTTCTGACGTTGGCGTTGATGTTGTTGTCAGCTTTTGTGGTGACAAGGCTCGGACTGATGCCGGTAAGCGTGGATGGAACCCATTCACACCTCGAAGCGTGGATCATGTCCATGGTGCTTCATGCGTCTATTGTCCGTCATGCGCCTGGCGAAACGAATCCAGTGCCTCTTAACGAAGACAATCTGAAGGCGGGAGCAGATACATACAAAGCAATGTGCGCGAGGTGCCATAGCACGCCGGCAAATGGTCCTAGTGTTTACGGCCAGTCCTTTTATCCTCCAGCGCCAAGATTACCGGAAGGAATGTCCAACTACACAGATTCGCAACTCTTCTGGCTCATAAAGCATGGGATAAGAAATACAGGAATGCCTGCCTGGGGAAGCATGTTGTCGGACGAGGAGATTTGGCAAATCGTGAGTCTGCTCAAGAACTCACGGGATCTCCCCCCTCAATCGAGGCCGAGTGGGGTGCTCCCAAGACAAGGTCTGCTCAATAGGACTGGTCAGCCTGCGGAGCAGGGGTCAGCGTAGAGCCGCGCGACACTGGCAGCCGCTTTGTCGCAGGAGTCCCGGACGACAGCGACCCGGTGTGGTCGCCCGACGGGCGGCGCTTGACGCTCTCTGGACGGGAAGGGTTGATCGTAAACGGATGACCATCAAGCTTTGGCAGCGGTCTACACTCGAATATCTGACGCCTACCTGGCACCGGGACCTTCGAAGATAATCCGGCCGTGGTGCAGCATCCACAATCTTTGTGCTCACCAAACGCAGCCTATCGCCTTCGTCGTCTATTTTTATTTGATCGGCCTTAATGTGGTCGCCTTTTCTCGGATCGGGCCAGACGGCAGCGATGTACTTTGATGAGAGAAAAGCGTACCTCCTCGGTCCGGTGCGTGACCCAGATGGAACTGACGCCGCGCACATCATGGAGTTTCAGCGCGAGTTCACAAATCGTTCCCGCCGTCGGCGGATCGAGTCTTCGGTTCATCAAAGAAGACGGCTCCTCCGATTGCAGCGTGTAGTGCAGAGACTGACAACGCTGTAGGCCTAATTGCGATAGCAGAATCATAGCTGGCCCTATACATTGTGCGCTCCGGGGGCTGTATCCCCACAAGGGACACAAAAACCCCGACGTTATGAGGTCCTGTACTGGAACCAGCCTGCGATGACCGGGCTTCGTCGTTAGCGCCGCCAGCAACAGCCAGGGTGGCTCCTCATTAACAACACCGGACTTTCGGGGGTCGGATACTGCAAGAGGAAGTGATCTTACTGGCGGAAAAGAACGCCGATACTCATCCATATGTCGCGCCCGTACGCTCTACCTAAGGCAACAAGGTTTTGATCTGATTGGTGATCGGAAGGATCGGTAGAGTGACACACAGAGTAATTGCCACGATTCACTTCAATACTGGCAGATATGGTAGCACCCTTCGAACGGGCGCATTCGACTTTGCGGAATTTGCCAAGCTAATGCAGGATTTTGACAGATCTCGCAAGTCGTCCATCAAAGACCCAACGCCTTTTTATTATGTGATCTATTCTTTGGATAATCCGGCTGAAGGAACAGAGCTGTGCCTGTTCTTCCATGAAGTTGACCTTATCGCGCGAGATGAAAGATGAAGCGGCACCCGAATATATTGTTCGGTGTCTGACGCTGATTTTAATGCAAGACTCTGTGTCAGAATAGAATCGGTGATTGAACCCAACCGCGACAGAGTTCTTAACCCGCGTGCCCTCCGCCTTCGCGCTTTAGCAACCGTAACCTACGCATCAACCTTTACAGCCGGAACTCAGGGGGTTAGAATGCCAGAGCTGAAGACGCTCGCCTCAGGGACCTAAGCATGCCACAAAGGTTCTGTGTCTCCGAGATCAGCGATGCTCGGAGTCCCTTCAAATAATCTTCTACAAAAGCCGCCCCAAGTTACCGAAGGTGTATCAGGGAGCCTAATGAAACGTCACCGAACGATTTTATTCGTTGCAATTATTGCTCTGACATTGTTAGTCATGCTGGCCGGAACTTACTATCCGTCATGGCTAACACAACGCACATCCGCGAAGATCAGTAAAGGGGCTCCCAAAGTACGCCCAGTGGCCGGGGCGCGATCACGAGTTGCGGACGGGTTGAATCAGAAGGGCCGCTTGAAGCTGGAGGACGACGGCAATTCTGATGTGCGCGGCGCTGATCGCGAGGGATTGGAAGCAGAGCTTTTCGTGAATCCGCCGGCGCCTTTGGAAAGAGCAACGGCGACCGCTACGTCGTCTGCGACGCTCAGGGTAACGCCCAACAATGGTAACGGCCAGGATCCGGGCGGGACGCAGGAAGGGCGTCTCCAAAGCAAGGGCCTGACAGCGCAAGGTCGCGGCGAAGGCGACAACGCCAGCCATAAACCCAAAGAAGAGCGTCTGACCAGGGCGCACCCGTTCAACGGCGACCTTCGCGCGCTCCCCTATCGCAAACCTGTGATGCGCGAGCGGACCGAACTCGAGGAGCCGGAACCAAATCCGACGTACGCTCCGGGCCCGCCCGCCACGGCGCCGTCTGCGCCTGAGATAGGCGGGCCAAGCGCGCCCGCGCCTGCGCCGCTCAACGTCTTTGACGGTCTGGACCGCTTCAACTGGGGCGCCGGTAGTCCTCCTGACACGAACGGCGACGTCGGTCCCAACTACTACATCCAGACCGTAAACACTTCGATAGGCGTTTACCGCAAGTCCGATGGATTTCGCGAGGCCGCGTTTACCTTCGACACCTTTATGAGTCAGGGCAGCTTCGGGAATTTATGCGATACCAACAACTTCGGCGATCCGGTCGTCCTCTACGACACGTTCGAGGATAGGTGGATCATCAGCGACTTCGCGTTCTTGACTGATATCAGCGGCAATGTCCTCGCGCCGGCGTTCCAGTGCATCGCCGCCTCGAAGAGCGGCAACCCGGTTACCGGGGGTTGGAACTTCTACTCGATTCAGATCTCGGACAGGCTGGACGATTATCCTAAGTTCGGCATCTGGCCGGACGGCTTGTACATGTCGGCGAACTTGTTCTCCTTCGGCGCTGGCTCGACGTTTCAGGGTGTGCGCGTATGGGCATTCAATAAGGCGCAGATGTATGCCGGAAGCCCGACCGTCAAGGTGGTGACATTTGACATAGGGGGCGGCGATTTCACGGTCATACCCAGCAATGCCCGGCTTCAGACCGGCACTCCGCCGGTCGGGCGTCCTAATCTCCTCATCTCCACCCAGCTGTTCCTCAACGCGGTGACCGTCTATAAGTTCCACGTCGATTGGAACAGCATTTCGCTGTCGACCTTGACCGGTCCCGATATTCCGATCTCTGCGACGAGCTGGCCGGCTTTTGCCGCCGGGGTGCCGCAGCAGGGCACGGCAACCCTGCTCGACTCACTCTCCAATCGAGCGATGGTGCAGAACCAGTACACGAACATGAGTGGCGCCGAGTCGCTCTGGGCCACGCACACGGTGCGCCGGGCCGCAGGCGGGTTTGCGGCACCTCGCTGGTACCAGGTGAACGTCAGCGGCGGAACGGTCGCCGCCGCCATCCCGCAGGCAGCGACGTGGGACCCCGATGGGGCGAATGTGCTCCATCGGTGGATGCCCAGCTTGGCCCTGGACCGTGCGGGCAATATGGCTATTGGTTATAGTACGTCGAGCAGTAGCAGTTTTCCGTCCATCAAGTATGCCGGTCGCCTCGCCATCGATCCCGTCAACACGTTCAGCCAAACTGAGCAGACTTTTTTTACCGGAACGGCCTCGCAAACAGGGAGCACTCGCTGGGGCGATTACAGTGCAATGACGCTGGACCCGGATGGCTGCACATTCTGGTACACAAATGAATACGCCAACCCGGCCGACCAGACTTTTAATCACCGTTGGTTGACCAAGTTCGGCTCCTTCCGATATGCCGAATGTACTCCGGTGGGGGCCGGCGGCACGGTGTCGGGCACGGTCACTAACAGCGCCACAACCAATCCGATTAGCGGCGCGACTGTGGAGTTGGGGAGCAGAACGGCGATCACCGACCCCAGCGGCGCTTACACGTTCTCAAATTTACCGGCGGGTACTTATCCAACCATCACCGCCAGCTTCGCGGGTTTCGGTTCAGCTGCGGCGACCAGCATCGTTGTGAACGATAGCGCGATCACGACGCAGAATTTCTCGCTCACCGTTGCGCCAACGAGTGCTTGTCTTGCGGATACGACGACAGCTGATTTCCAGAATGGCGTACCGACGAGCGTTGACCTGACCACCAGCTCGGGCGATGTCATTCTTCTAGACGCTCCGGCCGTTGACCAACAGAACACGACTCTCGGTAACAACGGCGTCGGCATCACGACGACGACCTTCGGCGGACAGACGTTCACCCCCGCCGTCACCGGCAAGCTTGCGAAGGCCGATATCAACTTGTTCTGTTCCGGCTGCTCCGGCACGCCGCCGAATCTTACTCTCTCGCTCAGAGCCACGAGTGGCGGCTTGCCTACGGGGGCCGACATTGTATCGGCGACAATCCCCGGTTTTTTAAGCGGCGCCGCGGTCTTCTACACCGGGACCTTTGCCAGTCCGCCAACTCTGACGGCCGGCACGCAATACGCGTTGGTGATACGGCCGAATACGACCCCGACGGGAACTTACGCGATCACACGAAGCGGTACTTCAACACTCGGCGCCGACGTGTACGCGGGTGGAACTCGCGTCTCGGGCGCGACCAGTGGAACGGTCTGGTCAATTCCGACGACCGGTGGGGTTACTACGGATGCAGGTTTTCGCGTCTACATAGACACCGGGTTCACCGCATCCGGCAATCTCATCTCCGGCGCAAAGGATGCCAACCCGGCTGCCGGTCAAGTGCCCCGCTGGCTAACACTATCGTGGACTGCGACGACTCCGGCGAACACGACCGTTCAATTTCAGGCGGCGGCCAGCAACAGCATCGACGGCCCGTTCAGCTTCATTGGCCCAGACGGAACCGGCTCTACTTTCTTTACTACCAGCGGCGCGTCGCTCTCTCAGTTCAAGGGCTTCCGCTATCTGAAGTACAAAGCTTTACTGAGTACCACCGACAGCACCGCGACGCCGACCTTGAACGACGTCACAGCTTGTTTCGACAACGATACGCCGGCGATCACGGCCGCCGCGCCGCTTTCAAGACAACAGGGCTCTGCCCCAATCAATTCACAAATAGCAACCGTCAGCGATCCAGGCCAAGCCGCCAACACGCTTACGGTGACTTCCACACCATTGACCGGAGCTGGCGTCACCATCAACAACTTCAGCATTGACGTGGCGGGCAACGTCACGGCAGATATCGCAGCGAGTTGTGGGGCTACTAACTCGACGTTGACGCTGACCGTAACAAACAGCGGTGGTGGGACTGCGACCGGCACCTTAACGGTCAACGTCACGGCCAGTGCCACGCCAACGATCACACCCGGCGGTCCGACGACCTTCTGCGCCGGAGGCAGTGTAACGTTGACCTCGAGCAGCTCGATCGGCAATCAGTGGTATCTGGATGGCAATCCGATCGGTGGTGCAGTTGCCCAGCAGTACATCGCCACAGCATCCGGCGGCTACACCGTCACGGAGAATGGCTGTGCCAGCACTCCCTCAGCAACGACGACGGTGACTGTCAATCCCATTCCGGCAACACCGACGATCACGCCGGACGGTCCGACGACGTTCTGCGCGGGTGGCAGCGTGACGCTCACTTCGAGCAGCGCCAGCGGCAATCAGTGGTATCTCAATGGTAATCCTATCGGCGGCGCGACGAATCAGGCGTATATTGCCACGGCGGCAGGCGACTACACCGACATAGTCACCACCAGCGGCTGCGCCAGTGGTCCATCAGCCGCGACAACGGTGACTGTCAATCCGATCCCCGCAACACCGACGATCACGCCGGAGGGTCCGACAACCTTCTCCGTCGGCGGCAGCGTGACGTTGACGTCAAGCAGCGCCAGCGGGAACCAGTGGTATCTGAACGGCAATCCGATTGGCGGGGCGACGAACCAAAGCTACGTTGCGACTGCCTCGGGCGACTACACCGTCACGGTGACGACTCTCGGTTGCACCAGCGCGCCCTCGGCAGCGGTAACGGTAACAGTGAATCCGTTCTTCCCGCCCACGATCAGTAAGCTCTTCCTGCCCGGCACAGTGGCTCCGGATGGGACAACTTTATTGAGCTTTACTATCAGCAATCCAAACAGCGATCCGAATACGAACATTACGCTAAACGGGATCGCGTTCACTGACAATTTGCCGGCGGGCCTGGTGATAGCGTCTCCCAACGAGCTTACTAACGACTGCGGCGGCACAGTTGCCGCGACTCCGGGCTCATCCTCTATTAGCCTGTCCGGGGGCACGTTGGCTCCGGCGCCACCGGACTCTTTGGCTGCAAAATTAAGAACTCAAGCATCATCGGATCCCGCGGCAGGCACCTGCTTTATTACCGTAAAGGTAAAGGCGCCCGGCTCTTTGGGAACGCTGAACAACACCACGGGAACAATCACCGCTAACGAGACCGGGCCGGGCACCACGAGCAATACGGCGAGTCTGACGGTGATAATGCCGCCGCTCGCACCAACCATCGCCAAAGGATTCGGCGCTGCCAGCATCCTGCTGAATGGAACTACTTCTCTCACTTTCATGTTCACCAACCCAAACTCCAACGTGACGTTGATGAACGTTTCAGCGAGTGACATTTTACCCACGGGCCTCGTGATAGCTAACCCAAATAATCTGGCGGGCAGTTGCGCGGCAGATATTTCCGCCAACCCCGGCAGCAATACAATCGGGATCACGGCGTTGAACTTGCCCGCTTCCAGTTCCTGCTCCTTCTCTGTCAACGTGACCGGAACGACTGCCGGGACCAAAGACAACACCAGTGGAAACGTGACTGCTTTCTATGATGACGACACAGGAGACTTCGTTCCAATCATCGGCGGTTTGGCGACGGCAACGATTCAGGTTTTGAAAGGGAACCAAACAATCACGTTTGGCGCTTTGACGGACAAAAGCTTTGGCGATGTGGATTTCTCAGTAAGCGCCACCACGACTTCAGACTTGACTCCGGGCTTTAGTGCCAGTGGACAATGCACGATGACCGGGACCATTGTTCACTTGACTGGCGCCGGCTCATGCACGATCACCGCGTCGCAGGACGGCGACGGCAACTACAACCCAGCAGCGAATGTGATCCAGTCATTCAACATTGCGCAAGCTGCGACCTCAACGGCGCTTTCATCATCAGTCAATCCGTCGGACATAGGACAGAACGTAACCCTTACGGCTACGATTACGCCGCCATCGAACACGAGCACGCCGACTGGGACAGTGCAGTTCAAGGATGGTGCCAATAATCTCGGCAGCGCGCTCAACTGTGTCGCCGGCGGAGGAAATACTTGCTCGGCTCAAATTTCAATTTCAACTTTGACTACCGGTGCGCATGCGATTTCAGCAGTCTACGGCGGAGACGCAAACTTCGCTGGTAGCTCAGGCTTGCTCTCAGGTGGGCAGGTCGTTACCAGCCAGCCGGCGCTGCTGTTAATCCTGGATGAATCAGGCCCTGATCCTAATCAGGCGGCAGCGCTTGATTCATTGTTATTGCTCAGAGATCCTTTTCCGGTTCACAGTGTCGCCGCGTGGTTAACTTTTGGACCTGATCGAAACACCAGAGTGATGGTGTTTGTCGCGAACCTGCAACTGAGCCCAGGGGAAACAGCTTCCGCGGTGGTAGTCAATCTGATCGACAGTAACAGCCAAAGCTATGACGTGGCGACGGATGACATGCGACTTGATCTAATCACCGGCTTTGCCCAGGTAACCTTCAGGTTACCGGATACCCTGTCCCTCGGCGCCTGTACCGTCAAAGTAAAAGCACACGGCCAGGTCAGTAACTCGGCGATTATTCGAATCGGGCCTTAGACGAAAACAGTTCAATGTTCTGCATTAAGAAAGAATGTGTTTGGCTAGTCAAGATCAAGCAGTTGAATCCTGCGCAGATGACGCCCACCTTCGAACGGCGTCTCGAGCCAGATGCGCACGATCTCCAACGCGGCCTCCTCCGTAATCATTCGCTGACCGAGCGAGATTACATTGGCATCGTTGTGCTGACGTGCCAGGCGCGCTGACTCAATATTCCAGCAGAGAGCGCAACGCACGCCTTTGACACGATTGGCAGCCATCGCTTCACCATTCCCCGAGCCGCCGAGGACGACGCCGCGCTCCGCCTCGCCACCAGCGACGGCAAGAGCTACCGGACGGATGAAGAGAGGGTAGTCGACCGGCACTTCCGAATCGGTGCCAAAATCACCGACCGCATGTCCTAATCCGTCGAGGAACTGCTTGATTTTCTCCTTGTACTTAAATCCAGCATGGTCTGAGCCGATTGCGATCTTCATTTGAAGTTCCTATCTTTCATCGTTAGCTTAAGTTTGTTCCGCCTAATGAGCGTCATAGATATCGAGAGGCCCTTCCGAGATCCACTTTTCCTGGATGTCTCGACGGCACCAATCACCGTTGTATAAAGCTACCGCATTATCAAATCTTGCGGTGAGATGAGTCCCAGTTCTTAAATTCTCTGCAAGACGCGCGTAATTGCAAGAGACCGCCTTACACATGTCTCCGAACACTGTTACCCATGTGTCCGTCTGAACATGTGAAAGCCTGTGCCAACAGCCCCGGAAAGCAGTATCATTCAAATCATAAGCGCTTAAGGCGCGTAATAAAAACCCGAGGGCGAGAGACCCCATGCCCCAGTCTTTAACGTCGATCCAACCGCAGGGAGGTCTGAACAAGGTCATCAGTCCTTAGTTTGTGCCTTGACGATATCAAGCGAGCGCAAAGGCTCGGTCGACGCGCCGGTTAGAGAGGAGTATTAATTGCGACATTGAAAACAAGCAAACCATTTCTTCTTGCCGCTCTTACAGCCCTTATGGGTGTTTCCGTCGTGCGGGCGCAAGAGATGCACCGGCACGACTCTTCAGAGGAACTCGGACGAGTAAATTTCCCGGTATCATGTACCGGGGCCGCTCAAAAACAATTCAATCGCGCAGTCGCCTGGCTCCATTCCTTCGAGTATGAAGAGGCTGAAAAGGCGTTTACCGAAGTTACCGTCACTGACCCGCGGTGCGGGATGGGCTACTGGGGCATTGCCATGAGCAATTACCATCCCATCTGGGCCCCGCCAACCACGGCAGAGTTGCAGAAGGGATTGAGCGCAGTGAAAAACGCAAAGGCCGTGGGCGCACGAACCCAGCGCGAGCGAGATTACATCGCGGCGATCGAGGTTTTTTACAAAAACGCTGACAAGCTCGATCATCGAACACGCACGTTCGGTTACAGCAGAGCGATGGAGCAGCTTTACCAGCGCCATCCGTCAGACCGTGAAGCCGGTGTGTTCTATGCGTTGACGCTTATCGCGACGGGGATGATGGCAAATGACAAGAGCTATGCAAGGGAAAAGAAGGCCGCTCAAATTTTGAATCGCGTTCGCGCGCGCGAGCCTCAACATCCGGGGGTCGCTCACTACCTGATTCACAGCTACGACTATCCGGCTTTAGCGCGTCTGGCGCTGCCTGCCGCGCGGAGCTATGCGAAGATCGCGCCTGCATCGGCCCACGCTCAGCACATGCCTTCACACATTTTCACGCGATTGGGTTTGTGGCAGGAAGCGATCCGCTCAAACCTCGATGCCGAGGCGGCGGCGAAGGCTTATGCAGTCAGAAACCATCTGTCCGGCGTTTTTGATGAGCAGTTTCACGCGATGGATTATCTTGCTTATGCGTACCTTCAAGGCGCGCAGGATAAGCAAGCCCGTGGGGTGCTCGATGAATTGAACAAGATTCAGAGAGCTGAGCCCGAGACCTTCAAGGTGGCCTATGCCTTCACCGCGATACCCGCACGCTATACGCTCGAACGGCGGCGATGGGACGAGGCGGCCAGGTTGACCTTGCCTCCGGGGAGTTTGGGAGCGCTTCCCTGGCAGCGCTTCCGCTGGGCCGCAGCCAGTATTCATTTTGCGCGTGCGATTGGTTCGGCGCGCACCGGTGATACGGTGTCAGCGCGCCAGGACGTCGAGAAGCTGGCCGCCATCCAGCTGGCTCTGGTTGAAGTCAAAGGCGATTATGATTGGGCCAAACAAGTTGGTATTCAACGTCAGGCGGCGTCGGCCTGGCTGGCGCATGCAGAAGGAAAGGATGTTGAGGCTCTGCGACTGATGCGCGCGGCTGCTGATCTGGAAGATGCCACCGAAAAGCATCCGGTCACGCCCGGTGCGATTCTTCCGGCGCGCGAGATGCTGGGCGATTTGCTGCGCGAACTGAATCAGTTGCCTCTGGCGCTGAAAGAGTACGAGACTGTGCTCAAGAGTTCACCGAACCGCTTCAATAGTGTCTATGGAGTAGCGCGTTCCGGGAACTCTCTGGAGACCATAAGAAGGCCAGGGCTTACTATGCGAAATTGGTAGCTCTTGGTAATCAATCAGACGGTTCCCGGCCTGAGCTTCAGCAAGCAAGAAAATATTTAGCGAAGCGATAATGGTGCTTGAATCGCGTTCGCATGTGTCCTTCTTGGCTGATACGTAAGCGGCTATGTTAAATTCATCAACATGAAAATCGATCGTCGCGGCTTCCTGGCAGCTTCGTCGTCGGCATTGGTGTTGGCGAAAAGCCAATTATCACCGGCGGCACATACTCAACTCTCTGAAAGCTCAGACCCGCTTGAGAGCAATGGAAGAATCGGGGGAAGAGTCGAAGGAAGAGAGATCGCGGTCTATACCACGGCTGATAAGAGTAATTACCGGCTCTCTGCTACAGACACACTGGTCTTCAAACATCTGGGTCAGCCACTGGAGACTCAGATCTGTGTCTTCGTCGATCCCGCAAAGAAATTTCAAACCATATTAGGCATTGGCGGCGCCCTTACCGATGCTTCTGCCGAGACGTTTGCAAAACTGCCGCCAGCGAAACAGGAGGAAATCCTAAAGGCCTATTTTGATGTCAGCACCGGCATAGGTTACACGTTGGCCAGAACCAACATTCATAGTTGTGATTTCTCGAGTGGCAGCTATACCTACGTAAAGGAAGGCGACAAGGAGTTGCGCTCCTTCAGCGTCGACCATGACAAGCAGTTTCGGATTCCCTTTATAAAACAAGCGCTGGCTGCGGCCGGAGGGAAACTAAGCATCTTTGGCAGTCCCTGGAGTCCACCGGCCTTTATGAAGAACAACAACGACATGCTTCACGGTGGAAGATTGAAACCGGAGTTTTATCAATCCTGGGCCAACTACTTCACCAGGTTCATCAAAGCCTATGAGAGAGAAGGCATTCCTATCTGGGGGATTACCATTCAAAACGAACCCATGGCCACGCAAAGATGGGAATCGTGTATTTATTCGGCGGAGGAAGAAAGAGATTTCTTGAAAAACTATCTCGGCCCGACGATCAAAAGGGAACGGCTGGGTGATAAGAAAATAATTGTCTGGGATCACAATCGTGACCTCGTTTACCAACGGGCCAGCACTATCCTAACTGACCCTAAAGCCGCGCAGTATGTGTGGGGCATTGGTTATCACTGGTATGAGCCATGGAGCGGCGGCGAGCCGATGTTCGATAACGTCAAGCTCGTCCATGAGTCTTTCCCGGATAAGAATCTGATCTTCACTGAAGGCTGCAGTGATTCCTTCAATCCTCAAAGACTTAGCGATTGGAAATTAGGCGAACTGTACGGACGTTCAATGATCAATGATTTCAACAGTGGCACCGTCGGCTGGACGGATTGGAACATACTGCTGGATGAAACTGGCGGGCCAAATCACGTCAAGAATTTCTGCTTCGCGCCAGTTCACGCCGATACAAAGACGGGTCAGTTAACCTATACCAACTCGTACTATTACATTGGACACTTTTCTAAGTTCGTCCGCCCGGGGGCGAAGAGAATCGCCAGCTCGCCCAGCCGGAGCCCGCTGCTTTCAACTGCCTTCATCAATCCTGACGGAAAAGTGTCGGTGGTGGTGATGAACAAAAGCGATCAGAAGATTTCCTATTATCTTTGGCTCGACGGCCAGGCTGCGGAAGTCAACAGCCTGCCCCATTCCATTCAGACGCTGGTGTTCTCAATATCCTCCTGAGAGTTTAGGTTAGACGCCCGAGCCTCGTTACGGCTTGGCCGGCGTTGGCCAACTGGTAACCTATTTTTCAGTATCATCGCCGTCTTCTTTTTGCCTTCGCGTTTGTGTTCTTCGTCTTTTGCGATTTGCTCTTCGCTTTCGCGGTGTTGTTCGTCAGGTGGTGCGCTTCCTTAACGGGCGTGGTGGCTTCGTCCAAAGAAGCGGTAATCAGTTCGTCGCTCGGTCGCACACCATCGATGAAGGCAAACACGTGGTAATTGGCGCTCCGCTCGCGAATCACTTCAATCCGCCCCTCGTCCTTTATGCGCGCGAGTTCGGTCATCAGGAAAGACTGTTCCGCGGCACTCATATAACGATAGTCGATGTCGAATGCCAGGCCCGTCGAGTGTGGTGGCGTGTCGATGAGTACCGCATTCCGGTTCACCTTGTTCAATGCATGCTGGTATTGTTCCGGTCTGACCAGCGAACTTACAGGCAAAGGACGATCAAACGTGCGGTGATAACCGGCGGCTATCTCTTCCAGGACTTTGAAGGCTTCAGGCCTCAGCGACCTGAGCAAGCTGAGCTTCATCGCCTGGCGATCAGATGGGTTGTCGAGGTCATAGGTCCGTCTGCCGAAATTCTTTGCCAGCGATTGTAGCGACTCGTAATCGCGGAACAATCTCTGGCGACTGTCCTGCTGTCCGTAGAATTGATCGAGCGAGGCCTTCTGTTCATCCGTCGATTTCAATTCCTGCTGCCGCGCCGTGACTTGTTTTTGCAGCTCCCTTTGTTGAATGCGGTCGCGTTTCCGGAGCGCGCCCAACTGAACTTTCAACTTCGCAAGCGCGCTCTGCAGGTTCGCGCGCGTCGCGTCGAGCCTCTGATACTCATCGCGTAGTTGCGCTTCGTCATAGAGTCCGATGCTTTGATCGTTTTCGTATCGGCTGAAAGCGCCGTCGTCTGCTTTGGCGCCCACACCAAACAGCACGTAGGTATCAGTAACCTCCGGAACCGTTACCATTTCGCCGCGCTCGATCATCGCTGCGAGATCTACAAAGTCCTGACTACTCTGGATATTGTGTTTCTTAACCTCCGCGACCTGGGTAGCCAGGAACCAGTGCCTGTCCTCGTAATGCCGCAGCTCTGGCGGCACTTCGGCTGCGGCCTTTCCGTTGGCCGGTTCGACTCGATCCTCTTTGACTTTCTCTATCGCCTGCGCCCACGCATCAGCGTTCGTACTGCCTGGAAGGTTAGATAAGGCGTTCGCCGATTGGCCGTGCCGCTTTTGAACAGTAAAGTGCAGCAGCCCCCACACGGCGACGCCCGTTACGGCACTTGCAAGGATAAGAAGGACGACCCTGATAGTTTTGTTCATGAACAAAAGACGGAAGAACACTAGATGAGTCGTAGACGCCGCGGCTCATCAAGATTGCGGAGGAGTTTATGCAAATCTCGGGCAACGAGTCACGGGCCAACGAATCCGGGCACCGAGTGCTTTCCGTTAAGAGAATGCGTCACGAAAAGAATGCACGTTGAGATCGGATTTCTGTTTCGATTCTGGACAGTCTGCCGTCGTTTAGATAGTAACGCAACGGGGGAGTAGCTCGACAGTCAGCGCGGGACACAATCAGTAATTTTGATTTTGAGCCCTGAATGAAGGGGTGGAATAATCGTAACGGTGTTCGCTTCTTATTCCCGCGTCTTCGGCGCTCACTCTTACAGAGATGGTGCGGACTTCGAAGATGTTTGCTTCTTTCCGTACCGAGCGGTGATCAGCCGGACGTAATTGCGAGTCTCTTCGTAAGGCGGCACAGTGTAACCGTGCTTTATGACGGCATTCTCTCCGGCGTTATAGCCGGCCAGCGCCAGATCGATCCGTCCATTGAACATCTGCAGCAAGTCTTTCAGATAGCGCGTGCCGCCCATGATGCTTTGCGCGACGTCATAGGGATTCGCCACTCCGTATCGAGCGGCCGTCCCCGGCATAAGTTGCATCAGGCCCTGCGCGCCTTTCGGGCTGGTGGCGATCGTGCTGAACTTCGACTCCTGGGACATCAGGCAGAAGATCAAATAAGGATCGACACCGTACTTGTTCCCATAAAAGCGGACCAGTGTGTCGACTCGATTATTACCCGTGCTCCATGCAGCGTTCGAAGCTACGAAGTCTGCCGAAGCGTCCGGCAGGACTGCCGACGGCTTATTGGCCGCGGCGATCTGGTTCCGAGCTTCGTCGACCTTAGCGCGGGCATCCGCCAAATCCTTGTCACTCTTCTCCATCTCCACGCGAGAGATTAGTCCGTCACGATAGAGTCCCTTCGCTTGATTATTCTGTTGCTCAAGCCTCTGAACTTGACCTTGGTAGAGTGTTTCCAGATTGTTGAGAGTCTTCTTGTAATCGGTCGATCCTTTGCCGGTACCGGGTGCGGTGCTGTCGTTCGATCTTGTTACGGGCGTTGAGGCGCTCGCCGGTAGTTTCGCAGTTATTTTGCGGCGTGTGGAATCAGTAGCAGACAGATCGGGTTTTCCGCTTGCTGAATTTCCGCCTGTGGCGACCGTTCCTGCCTGAGACGCCGGCGCAATATTCGTGACCTTCTCTTGCGCCATCGCGGCCACTGCGAAAAATAAGCAAGTGAGAACCACCGCAAACACACGTAGAATTGCTGAGGATTGAGGAAACTTTTGCTGCATGTATTATTTTTGACTCCCTATTATCCAGACACTGCTCGGCTTCTGTCGGTTACCTTATGAGGAGAAGCTCAGCAGCCTTATTGGTTAATCTATTCTGATGTATCTTTGCGCCGATTTACTGCCTCAGCTCTTGAGGAATTAGGCCGCGCGTAAGCAAGCGGCTGTGATAGCGGGGCACTAGCCCGACCGTAAAGGAGGTCTCAGCTCACACACTCCGAAGCAATGAGGTCCGTACCACCCGCGTTAGCGGGTGGATCAAACGCGAATTGAGCTGAATCGCTGGAAATCCAGGTTCTGATTTTGCGCATGCCAGGCTTGACCACCAGACGGACTTTCACCAGACCGCAGTTTTTCGAAAACCTAATTGGCCACGCCCCATTAGCCTTCGGCCCACCAGAGCGTTGACCTACTCGTGCGGCCGGCGTATTTTGAT
>Ga0137359_10001313_pt1 | contig 19752 bp, 30 predicted proteins | sample Mad1_40_16metaG_FD_108281 | JGI IMG/M metagenome (GOLD analysis project Ga0137359, IMG submission 108281) | Vadose zone soil microbial communities from Angelo Coast Range Reserve, California, USA - Mad1_40_16 metaG | ecosystem: Environmental > Terrestrial > Soil > Vadose zone | place: USA... | reverse complement strand
TAGTCGTTGTCGTTGCTTCATGAGCAGTTGCAAACGACGGTTTACCCCATCTTGTGGTCTCGATTGAGCTGTCTCGACCTAAATTCACTTATAGTCGATTATACCGCAATACATGACGGGGAATGTCTGTGACCTTGGTCTGCAGCAGGAGTCGCTTTTTCTGCAGTGTCTCCAAGCCTTTCTCGGCGCGTGATATCAACTCGGTGATCTGAGGCTCAATTTCATCACTCAGGTCGGCCTTGTACTTCTTCACCGTGCCCTCATCTACGAGTAAGAATACCTAAAGAATATCGATCTTAGATGCGTAGAGTTGGTCACGGTGCATACCCGTTCGTTGTCCAAGACATGCGCCATACGGGGAAGATCAAAAGTGCCATTCCTCAGGAGCTGTTGGGTCTCGTGTGCCTGAAAGGATAAAGTGGGATGAGTCCACGGTGTAAGATAATGACGGTGGGACCGATCTCCTTGCTTGCCTCTTCGCAGCAATCTTCCATAGCGCGGACACATTCGAGGATATCGGGATTGAATGATGACGGCTGCGAACTGTCCCGGTGTACATCAGAACCTCCTGGAAAAATAGAATTCCTCGCTCTCGGCCGTGTCGATAGCCGGGACTGTCTCGGTGTGTAGTAGTACGACATGGATCGCGCGCGTGCAAGTCGCGACGCGATGGTGGCTTGGCGGCGTCGGCGTTAGAAATTCCAAATCCCGACCGGCTGGATATTATATAAACGCGGTTTGGTTCAACGCAAAACTTGTCAAGTGTTCGTTTTGACCTTTTGAAACGTCAGCTTCGGCGCAGAGGTTTTGTTTCTTCTGGTGACGCTCATTTCTGGTCAACGAAGCGAGGTGCTCCTTGGGGTGCTCACGAGAACGAGCACGTTAGCTTGCAGCTCGCCCTCACATACTGTTTCGTTCCGTCGTATCCGCCGCGAGGTGTTGATTCGCGGGTGAGGCAGAGGGCTCGATGCTGGGCGGTCGTGCAGCGTTATATTTCTAAACTTGCCGTATCTCGTCACTATGTGGCTTTGACGGTTCAGTGAAACCATAACGCGAACACGTCCTTAGTGATTTATGATTACTGTAATATCGTGTCCATAGCTCAATAAATAACATATCATATTGAGTTCTATAGGTAGACCAGAACTGTCGGCTAATGAGTCGGCCTATCACTCTCTTCGTCCGAGTCGCCAACATCAAAGATGGCTGTGGCGCCTGTTTCCCGCGCACGCTCTTTACCTTTACGAGTGCGGAATTCACTCGTATCTAGTGGTTCCGTATCTAGTGGTTCCGATGTAGGCATGTCCTGGGTCAGTGGGATGTGTTCTTCCTCATTCCTTGAAATGGATAGTCCCTGAATTCGCCGTCGCTTGCGTACGCGACACCAGAAAACTGTGCCAAGAGCACCGACTATCAGCATGAGGACGATTGCAGCTGATCCGGCGTTGTAATAGGCTACACGGCTGTGAGACAAGCAAGGTTCTCAAACGAAGTATTTGTCGCACCTTCCCACATTGCCTTGTCTTGCTCTGGCGTTTTTGATGTCGGCGTGGGTGCAGCCGAGGTGGGCTTGGTCTCAGTAAAAGAGGGCTTTTCGTCGTCACCCACACTACTCGGGATCCTTGCTGTCCCGTCAGTGATGGTAGAAAAGTTCATGCCCATAAACCGTAGTATCATGTCGTGAGTCGCGTGTAACTGGTCATATCCAGCCATGTGGGATGCGTTGAAAATCTGTGATGAATGGTGAGCGATTTAGCGCTGAACGTGTATGACTTAAGGAAATACTACCTTCACATACGTCAGATTCCGCGAGGAAACCCACGTACCAGTAGGCGTGCCTGCGACGGTCCAAGTCTGAGTTTCTACTGTCTGCAGGCCCGGTCAGTGCTAGGGACTACCATGGAAGAGAATGCCCTATGCGTACTCCAAGCCCCGTACCACCGTTCCATGTCAGAGATTGAATGATATTTTCCTGTCCCACGTAATTACAGATTAGGTCTTGGTCCCCAGCAAATAATAAGACAGGGATTTTTTCCAATATGCGCGGCAACACCGTCACTGAAGATTCAGAAGACCCCAAATCCAGTTCACGGTGGATCCGTTGTTGGCATTCGACCCAAGCTTCCGATTTGGCCTCAGCATGAATCGCATTCACGACATCCGACCGCTATATTATGCACGGGTAAGTGGTCGAGAGCCAAGTAGAGAGAAAACGAGTATACTCGGAGATAGGATGTGATGTTTCTAAGATCTGTCGGCCAATTCATACCACATGCCGGATTTTCGTCTTTTAGGCGAACATCATAAATGTTGAGACATAAGCCTGCCTTCTCGCTGATGAAGCTGTGAACACATATTTAGGCAAAAAAAAAAAGAGAGACCTACTCAGCACCACCAGGCTCCTCGACGACCTTTTGCATGACTCCTTCGCATAAATCTACGCGTATTGGTTCATCTTTCATCTCATTCAAGAGTGTCACACATTCATCAGTAGCTTTTTTTCCTCTATCATATTGCTGGACGAGAGGTAAGTAAGCTTGAACCATTCTCCTGCGTCTGTGAACTCACAGCCGAGCCTAGTTCCACCAAACCATGTTTCACAGCATAGTCTAGATATGCGGGGTATTGCCGTCGTGCATCAATCCAGCCGTTCCCGATTGCTGATCCACGAAGAGGAATGCCGAGTTCGGAGTTCAAGATCGCTTCCGCTACAGTATACTCAGGGATGCCGTTCTGAGCCACGAAGACCCAGACTCACAGAAATAGGGTATGTATTGACCAGCAAAACTCTCACCCGCTATATAGGTCTACGGTTGGTGCCAATGAGCATTGTACTTGGGGGAGTAAAGCAAGCGGGCCAAACTCACGTCCATTGTTCTGTATTCCGGAAATACGGAATAAAAATTACGTAGAAATTCTATAAAATGATCAGAAGCCTAGTGGGTGTGTTAGAAAGGGGTAGAGGATATTACAGTGGGCAAACCTCGTTCAAATCGTGGGCGTAGCGGTCTGTGCTGGAATAAGAAAATCCAGTGCCGACAGGCTGATCGACTACAGGCAAAGCTAAGAGATGGGTTAGACAAACGGAAATGGTAACACTCACTATAAACCATCGTGGTGTATTCTTCCCAACCACCTTCTATCGTTTTGAAACCTCCCTGTCCGTCTACACGCCATGGGCCAACTTCCATCATGAGACCATCGAAGGACGAACATCCAGGGCCCCCCTGCATGGAATGCGTTGGACTAGCGTCTGCGACCAAAAGTGACGCTCACATTGAACCAAAACATGATGCGTTCCTTGTCTGCAGTACGGCGAGCTTTGACGAGTAAGAAATAGATATGTGCAGTAACGGTGGTAGCGGGTAACCTCGCTGCATTGGGATCAGCATTTAGGTGCCCGGCGTAGATATGGAGCGGGCGAAGTGGGTCTTGATGAAGGTCGGGTAAAGACGAGACGTAGAAAGACGCCGCAGAAGGGACTGAATTTGCGGAAGGTGCGTGTCAAACCTATTTATTTACGAAGAGTAGACAAAAACAAAAACAAACGCGTACCATCTGTGGGAGCGGTCAAGGCAAAGGGAAGAATGAGGGAGGGTAGGACAGTGCCGAGCGCCGTTCGCCAGCGTAAGAGGAGCATTTGATTTACGTTTTCTCTGAGCTCAGAAAAGCTTGCATAGACTTGAGGTGGATGTGTAAATAGTCGTCGAAGAGAAGGAACAGCCTCAGGCTTGGCTATTTTTGTGCTTGCGATCTAATTGTGTCTCGGGCCAGCCTCGGAGGGTATTGGTTCACGCGGTATTGGTTCAGGCTAACCGTTGGTTGACGACCACCATCACCAACGATGAGACTTATAGCACTCGCTTTCATCGCCCTCACTCTCGCGCCACCTTCGAGCGCGCAGTATTTCTCCGCTGGCTGGGCTCCTGGCCAGGCCGTTCCTACTGTTACTCCAGACATCCCCCCTTTCGATCCAAGGACTACGTCTCTACCTCCACCGCGTGAGGGGGAGTCCCGCTTCAGTTTGTCATACCTGCTTTCTACTGGCCCCGTTGCCCAGGTCTTCAATCGCTTCGGCATCAACATCACCGAACGCCTGGAGGCTGCCAAAAACAACTCCGAGATATGGGACAACCGTGTCCCTCTCGTCACCGATGACAATTACCACGACTTGATCGTTAACGAAGTTCTCACTGAGGAAGAGGAGAAGAGCCGCGTGTGGCTTCTCATTATGTGAGGTTCTCAACGATTTGGCGAGGTTGTTGACTGACGATCTGTCGTTCCTCAGCACGGCCTCAGCCACTCAAGGCTCTGGTATATCCTTGTATGCAGACAAGCAGTTTGACGATGCCTATAACACTACACTACTCGAAAATGACCTGCCCCACGTTCGTTGGGGCCGCATTGATTACATGAATGTCACGTACATCACCACGAAATGGGCTGTCTGGAAGTGCGTCATTCCGCGTCTTCCCTGCAAACGCTGACTGTTGGGCAGCGCACCTATGGTAGTCGCCGTGTCCGACAGAGGGCAAACTCTCCGATTCTGGCGCGCTACTCAGATTCGACTGAGATCAGGACCTTTGCGCGAATTCCTCAAGTCAGGAATGTGGGAACACACGTCCCCTTGGCAAACTAGTTTCGCTCCCGGTGGCAGCAGGTGTGTCTCTCTTCGCATTATACGCACAGGGTTGTGACGCGGTGTCATCTGTAGGGAGCTCGTGATGGAATGGCAAGGCATCATCATGACCAAGTACTACGACTCAGTTCGCCTCCTTCCTCGATGGGCACTCTACGTCCTTACTGGCCTTATTGGTAGTCTCGTCATGAATTTTGTACATCGCGGAACGAAGCCGCAGACCCCAACGGTCAAGTCTGCACCCGTTACTGTTGCCGCCAAGCAATCGATATCCGGTACAAGCACCAGCGTGGCACCTCCTGGCACCGTCGCCACGCCGACGAAAGGAAAGGGGAAAAGGGGTAAAAAATAGCAAATTGCAGTGAGCACACGGTTGGGGAGCTGTAATTCATAACGTTATGATGGATTGTCTTGTACTGCTAATTCAATCGAATATTCAACTTGACAATAAGAGTGAAGTATGTAAGGGGAGAGATGATTGGAGAGTCTACTCCTTAAATGGGTACTCGAACTTGGGTTGGTCCTTGCGACGCCACAGTTTGCGTCTTATCAGGAAAGGTTAGAAGAGGGATGAAAAGGAGTTAATACGGCCTTACTTTTTCTTCGTGGCCAAATGCTCCGTGAAAACCTCGATACAATGCGCCTTTTTGAACTCGCGGATGAATCGAGGGTCCCACAGCTCACTAGCGATTCCGAGGTCTTTGCAGCATCGCATCAAGGCGTTGCTTTTGCAAGCCTCGGTGGCAGTGGGGATTCCAGATTGATCGAAGTATTCCTGCTCACCGCGAGCGATGGCAACAAGACTGCCACATTCGGGTTCGCGGCATTTCAAGTCTCGAGTACAAATATCACTCACCGCCCGAGACAAACCAAGGCATATTCTCTGCTGACTATTTTCGTACCCACATTGGTTTCGCTACGAGGAGCGAGACCCCAACCGCCAGGGCCGAAGGCCTTGTTTAAGATTCTGCGGTACTTTATTTCGGGGAGGTAGATCATACCATCTTGAAGGCCAAATGCCGTTTCAATTGAGGGGCGACAACGACAACTACATCCAAAGCGACATACCCGGTTTCATTTCGATGTCCAATGTGTTGATTTCAGCTTGCAGAACATTGGTCACCTCTGGGGGAAACGGCTGCGTTGATAAGCCGTGATAGCTGCGTGACCAGTCCGTGGTACCATTGGCAGGAGGGGCGTCAAGGAAAGGGGGCAGACTGAGCGCGGCGGCCGAAGGCACGCTTTCAGCCGGGATGTCGTTAATCATCTCATTTTGAGCGGAGAAGTCAGGTTGTATCTCCTTTGCAGTGGTCGCGTGGGCATTTATAGTGTTAGACTGGCCCTTTGACGCGTCGGTGGTGAGTTGAAAAGCGAGTGGTGTGTTTGTGGTAAGAGAGGGTGCAGGATAGGACCTGCCTCGTACTGGAACGTAGGTACGAGGGAGGGAGGTGGATAATAGTCTAGCAGCCCTCAAGCTGAACGTGGTGGTCATGGTTGGTTGACCGGCAATCCCCATATGCAGGTACCGGTGTGACCCTTATCCAGAATCAAATCATTCTTTACGATACTGATGAGCCCCTGATTGTCTCTGGTCTGGTACCTTTTGCCCAAGATGCAACGCCCATCCACAACCCTGGGTCCCAAATCCTGTAATTGGCGCTGATGCTTCCTAACCCTCTTGGACAACTTCTCTCCTTCTCCGCGGTTCTTATCTTTATCTATTGCACGGGGTCATCATACCCCTGTATATCAAAGACGCTCGTCTAGCTTCTCCAGTATATAGTATTCCCATGCCCATGGATCCCTCGTTTGCTCTCAAATCCAGCCCACTTCTCTCCGTTACTATTCGCCATGGTTACGGATGAAGAAAAGCCTACCGTTTTGAATGATGTTGGTTCAACGCACAACTCCCCCCAGTTGGATGGTGTCCGCCACGCAGATGACGTCTTGCTTGCCAAGCTAGGCTACAAGAGCGAGTTCAAGCGGGAATTTTCTGTGAGTCTGATCGCCTCATGGAAAGCTACTGGTCGTTGAGATGGTATAGCTTGTAGAGACCACCGCCTTTTCCTTTTCTATCATGGGTATCATCGCCTCTGTGTCTTCCACTTTGTCGTTTCCGCTCGCTGCAGGTACATATATATCTTAACGAAAAGGAATGAGACATCGTAACGTACCTTCTTGGTCAGGGGGACACGTCGGAATGGTATGGGGCTGGCTTATCCCTTGCCCGTTTGTTCTCTGTGTAGCGGCGTCTCTCGCTGAACTGACGTCTGCCATGCCGTATGTTTCATCCCTTGAATCTCCTGATTAATAGCTGAATTATCCGACAGGACGAGCGCAGGGCTGTACTACTTTTCTTCCAAGTTGGCTCCACCCAAGTACGTTCCATTAGCAAGCTGGGTCACTGGGTGGGCGAACGTGACCGGCCAGGTTGCGCTGGTCTGCTCTATTGATTACACCTGGTTGGTCACTTTCCCCCGCTTCGGCACGTCTTGCCTCAAATTCACGACAAACTCAGCGCACAAATGATTACCTCCGCAATCACCGTGGGCTCCGATGGGGCTGTCGTGCTCGGCACTGGTGCGACGTACGGGATCCTTTTGGCCATCTTGGTATCTCACGGTGTAGTTTGCTCCGCCGGCACTCGTATCTTGGCGAGGCTAAACCTATTCTATGTGGTTGTGAACGGTGATTACCTTTTTTTTTTTCGTCCGCGACAAGCTGCTTTACTCATTGCGATCCAGTTGGAACGAGCGTAGCGGCCATCGTTGTCTTATTGGCATGCTCCAAAGGCCAGAGGGTCTCGGCGAAAGATGCTTTCACTCTATTTGAGAACAACACCGGATGGTCCAATAGTGAGCCACCCTTACTTAGTATCTTCTTACGTCTGAACGCGAGAAGATGGCTGGGCGTTCCTCCTGGCTTTTACTTCGCCAATGTGGACACTCACGGGGTGTAAGGCATCTTTTTGACTCCGACGACTGATCCTCATGCGATTGGCTTCTCGTATCAGACGACTCAGCCGCGCATGTTTCTGAAGAGGTTGCTGGAGCAGCGAGAGCCGCCCCCATCGCCATCATGGTTGGTGTCGGGGCAACGCAACTCCTTGGCTGGCTGATATACATCGCCGCTTCGTTTGCAACGGCATCGGTACCAGATCTCCTCTCGACTAGCCTGCCACTGCCTATGGGCCAATTATTTTTGGATGTCTTGGGGAAGAGTGGAGCGCTTGCGATATGGAGCTGCATTATCGTTGTGCAGGTGAGATTCTCCCTTTTCCAACCCTAGTAGAGCTCAAAATCGGCAGTTCGTCACTGGTGCAGCACAGGGCGTAGATGCCTCTCGTGTCGTCTTTGCATTCGCCCGAGATAATGCGCTTCCCGGATCGCGATGGTGGAAGCGGATGAACCACTACACTCAGACACCAGTAAATGCTGTCTGGCTGGTCATGTTCTGTGCATCGTTATGCGGCCTCCTCGGGTTTAGCGCTACGGCCTTTACCTCATTAGCAGGGTGATGTCTTGTTATCTGTCTTTGATAATATCCATCGTTCTAATGCAGAACCTTGCCGCCACAGAGCGTCTGTGATTGGGTTGTATACATCTTATGCCACACCCATTTTCCTTCGCATCACATCTGGGCGCGATAAGCTGGTTCCTGGGTCATTTTCTCTAGGGCGATGGTCTTACCCGATTGGAGCAATTGCTGTCGCATGGGTGGCTTTTATCAACGTCTTGTTGCTATTCCCGCCTGGGCAACATACGAACGCAAAAAGCATGAGTGAGTTCTCTATCGTCTTACCATTATGTTTGCGCTCAGTCAGGGGTGTCAAGATTATGCGGTTGTGATTATCATGGCTGTGTTCATATACGCTGCAACGTCGTGGGTGTTTTCTGCACGAAGGTGGTTTAAAGGACCTGTGTCGAATTTGAGCAAGGAACCATCGCTGGAAGAGAAAAGCCCGGCTTATGTAGACTAACCCACTCCGGGATAGTCCACGGATTCAATATATTACCACGATTACATCTCCCCTGGAAGTAACTTTCTTATCTTCATGGCATCATCCCAGCTCAGGTCCACTGCCCACTTGATCATTTTATCGACTTGAAGTGTGAGAACTTCATTTAAACCATGCCGTTTTTGGTGTAGGTATTCTGACTCTTGAGTTCCTTGATCAATCGTGTCAAGCCAAGAACGGACCACCTCTAACTGAGGACTGGTCAGGTCAGGAATCCGGAAAGTCCACATGGCCCTGTCTGTGGCGTGTGTCACGTAACCTAATATCGTCAGTTAGTTTGATATTGCTCTACCATTACCGCGTCGTGATCCTTGCCTTTCGGTCGCACTTGCTCTGGCGTCCATTTGATCGTATATCTGAACGTTGGGTAATTTGCTTGGAGTAGGTCTCGGTGGAGGAGCCGGATGGGTAAATGCACCTGGCTGGCACTCAGAATGATTCCAAACAACTTCTCCAATTCCTTGGCATCGGCATCGTCCGGAGGACTCGGGTAAATATTGAGTATACCACGGACAATATCAGCGGGGTAGTATCTCTCCAGATTTTGCTGGATATCCTGCTTCTGCTTGATTGGGTGGGCAATAGAGTAGAGGTACCACTCTTCTGAAAGATCCCCGACGATGACAGTGCGCACCCCATGCTCGCCAAGTCCACTAGCGAGACCTCCAGTACGTTGCCAAGTCATAGGATCCGGCGAGCCTGAAAGCCAGGTACCGTCAAGACAACCCCTAAATGTCCCATGTACCCCTAACGACTCGCTGTCAATAAGCTCGGTGATGGATTGCCAACTAATCTTTAAAGGATCTCGTAGGATAGAAACTGTGTCGTCAGCGTCCGGATCTAATCCGAGGGCAAGAGACAACGCTGCAAACTGAGGCCGAAGCTGATCTGGTGTTTTGGGATTCATCCTAGAAGCCAATCCGTATCACGTAATGTGGGATAAGTCGTAAGACTTACCCCATAGCATTCGACTGCAAAACAGCGGAATTGAACGGCGCCCTCGCACCAGGTGGCAACCTCGAAGCGTGGTGTAATATTTGATGAACAGAGTGAGCACCTGCAGTTACCGAGCCACGCATCAGAGGAATTGTGTGTCTGCTTCGGATTTGGCATGAGAGGTACGGTACCTGCTGATAAACCTGTAACTTGAATGTTCTCTGGGTCACCTGTTGAATGAGAATTAGAAAAACTCAGTGCTCCAGGTAGTAGCGCGTCTGTCGCACCTCCAAAGGCATAGATATTCTCGTATACCCACTCCAAAGCCATCCATTGATCTTTGAAACCAAAATTTCCCTCAATTCTCGGCTTGTCGCAGGCAAGGAAGCCGAACGCTGAAAGGCGATAGCCGATATTCACCCAAACTTCAGAGCGCTCGGCGGCTACGTATTGGGCCTGGCTTCTTAAGTGATGTGGGGATCCGAACTGGAGGAAACTACGCGACGGGCCTGTGTGTCAGTAGTACCTCTGGTCGTCGGGAGAAGCTGGACAAACCCTCCGTGAATATAAATCTTCACAGGAAAGTTGGCGTTCTCGGGAAAGGATGGAGGGATAACAATATTCAAAAAAAGTCTGTTACTCAGATCATGAGCATGAGAGCTCAAACCAGCAATTGCTTTCGCAGCCCACGTACGGATTTTCAGTTGGTTTTCCTAGACCAACTTTGTCCTCAAACTTTACGTCTAGTGGGCCCCATCGTAGTCCATGAATTTTGCAAGGTAAACGCTCGGGATAAACATCCGCACATACCAGCAGCTTGCCCGTCGATCAATGGCTGCACAGCATCTAGCCAGGAGTCAAGCTCGGGTGAAATACTGTTTGTGGTATTCCAGGCTCACAAGAACTTTCAGTGAGGTAGTCTCTGTTTGAATAGCGAAAATCAGGAGGTAGAGCGACAGGATTTTTGAATCTCTCCGGCGGAAGAGCATAAGGTAATTCTAGCGACTAGCTCGAACGTAAAGTAGTTGGGCTCAGGTCTGTCGTAGACTTACCTAGAAACACCACTGCCCCGTTCTTCGACCTTCCACCAGTAACGAAGCCAAAACGGGTCTCAACTGTGACCTTAGCATTCGTCTGAGAAAGTTCCTCATGAAGATGAATAGAAGACATCGCAGTTAATCTATTCATGGGCTAAGGTATCACTGATATGGTCATGTGAGACCGACGTCGTGACCGCCATCGCCATCATGGACTCGAGACCAGCAAGTGTGGCTGGCCATTACACTGACAGTACACACCAGCATAGCTCCCCGTCCAGCTCGTCTGTTGGACCTCAACATCAACACCACGATGTCGTAAGGCCCAAAAGTAGTGCTAGCTCGCACCGACCCTTTTCCCGTGCAACAAATCGACCTCCTTCCAGCACTTCGATCGCCGGCCGACCAGCATCTCGCATAGGCAATACACCAACTTCTAAACCACTTCACCGCCTACCACAAAGGCAGATTACCCGCTTAATTTCGTCTAGCCAGTCTTTAGTATCCCAAGTTACTGGTTTGAACCCCGATGATGATGGTGGTGTTTTCCGTGCAATGGTGGATATGGTTACTAGAAGTCTGGACTACAATGTGAAAGCTGCGCCAAGCTCCGGCATGAGCGACATTGCCAAGCTCGTTAATGGGTCTATAGTCCCTTCTTGCCGGTTTGACCCTGTACTCACTTGGTCGTAGTCGCGCTGAAAGGGCCCGAATAAATTCACAAGACCCGTGGGCCGATGCTCTTCAACTTTCTTTTTCTCTGTTGAAGTCACAGATAGAGAAAATACATGACATAGACTCAGAAATCACGGTAACTTTACCTATTACTCGTGGTATCTCTTTGCCTGACTCTCTGGGATAGCCCGCACGCCTACCTGATCATTTGTCATTCTTGGTAATTTCTTTTCCTCAGTTGCCTATCTGTTCTGACGCTCGTCCCATAGATACATCTTTCTGCACCCCCCACGGATCTCACTGTAGAGTATGCTGAGACCTATTTCGTGAACAGCACATCTCCTCGTGTGGAGTCAGAGACGCTCAGCTGGAAAAATATCTTGGATGAGGAACCCTTCGAAGGGCAACATTGGGAAGGTGTTTATGATCTTCCACCTGGAAGCACAGTCGAAGGATGGGAAACGAGGAGCCTCGATAGTACCCCACCATTTTCTCCATTGCTTGACGATTTTGGCATCGTCTCCCCTTCTCTCTCACCGGCAGACTCATTTCCAGCCTCTGAGGTCGAGTCTTCCATGGATCCAAACGCAGATTCTGTTCGTTTGTCCACTAGTTCTACTTTTGGTCACCGGCAGTTAGTCGAAGATTTGCAACGAAGGCAGTATTGGAGGGCAGACTGGCAGACTGATGCATCTTTGACGCGTCCATTTACAGTCAAGGATGCCTCATCACTTGGTACGTTCTCTGATCACTTTGGTTCGAAGCGTTTGACTGATTTCCCGTGCAGGCCCGTCGGCGGACAGGGTCCTAAGTGACGAGCATGTGTTGAGGCCGGATAGCCCATATAGAATTGTCAGTATCCTTACTCTCACGAAAATTTCTATTACTTACTGTACTCTAACTACAACTGCAGAAGTACATCCACGAACACGACGCGGTGCGTGAGATGCTGATGGCATTTCAAGGTTACAAGAATTCCTTTCTGAGATGGACTCGGTCTGAAGATGGGAACTTTTCTTTCGAGGTATGTCTTGTCCTTGATCTCGCAGTCTATGGGCTCAAGCCCATCTGCAGCCGACTTTGGAGGCGCCACGAATTATTCACCTAACGAGGGCTGCTCAACTATCTGTCATCCGATCTTTTTCCCAGACGGCATCAACAATAGAGCATCTAAGGCGATTTGTTACTTGCGTGTCTGGACGAACCGCACAGCTCAGCTCGAGCGCGACCTGTCACTTTCGTCGGATGACTCGTACTATGGAGGCTTTCTCCGAAGCAGTGGAGACCCAGATCGGTATATTCAACTCTTGGTGCGCGGCTAGGGAGCGTGAAATCATTCTCTCCTTGGCTGGAAGCACGCCTCCGTTATATGTCAGCCTCCTTAATCTGGAAAAGACAATCCGGGATTCATTTTCGCACACTTTCGATGCTCTGCTGGAAGTCCTCAGAAAAGTGATGGGTAAGGCTACCCGCTCACAGGATAAGAATTTGGAAGTATGGATGCTTCTTGATCTCCCAATGCGGTTCACCCCCTTTACCGTTTCTACGTTCCTTCTGGACACACTGCTCACCGCTGCGGACAACAGCTCCTCGAATGGAGAAGCCGAGACGTCTAAAGCCTTGATGCAAGTTTTTACTGCGTCAACGGAGCCCATATGGTCCATGGTTGGCTTATGGTTGAAACATGGAATGCCTACACAGGGACCTGCAGCTAAAAAAGGAGCCAGTAGCCTCACTACTCTGGGTGATGAGTTTTTCATTCAAGCTACTGGTTTTCCGATGCTCGATCCGGACTTTTGGACTGAAGGCTTCACAATAAGCGAGGTAGATGCAGACGCATACTCGTCTGAGTCCGTACCTTTACCTCTGAGTCTTGTGGGCAATCATGTTCTCCGAGCCGGGAAGGCGGTTGGGCTTCTGCGTATCCTTGACCTCCCGCTTAGTGATGATGCGGAAGCTAAACCTACATGGATGACAGACTGGCCCACTTTTTTTGCATTGCTGAAAGGATATAACACGGGCGCGCTCGTCAAGACTTCCAAAGAGCATTTGTCCCGGTATATACATGATAGTATCTTGCCTTACTGTCAGGCCCCTCAGAAACGCCTGGCCCAAATAATCGCTAGCGAGTGTGACCTTTGGTTGCACCTCACTGCAATCGAGGAGCTGTACTTCATGTGGAAGGGCGATACTATGTCACATTTCTCAGAGATTATCTTTGCTAAAGTCATTACTCTGAGTCATAGTCACCACCGCATATGCTGATGCAGATATCTCTAGATGGATTCGATGCAAGCATGGAGTGACTTCCACTTCTTGAATAACACATTCCGTGACATTGTGCAAAAGTACCCGACCAATCGAATGGAGCCAACCTTAATCCGTTTCTCCTATTCTGGGTCAAGAGATCAGGCTCTAAGACGCACGGTCGAGGCTTTAGACGGCTTGCTCGTAGAATATGCTGCACCATTCCCCCTCACTTACCTTTTCGGCCTACCTAGTTCTAGTGTCTATCGCTCTGTTTTTGTATTTTTGTTGCAGATACGTCGTGTCAAGGGCATCCTAGAGAGTACCCACGCATGGGACACAGCAGCTCTCTGTAAATCGAAAGTATCCAATGACAAGGCTGCATTCGCTTTGCGAAGCAAGTTGCTCTGGTTCATCAAGTATGCCATTTACGCACAATCTTTTGTTCATGTTGTATTGACAGTTTTGTTCTTGAAGCACTCTTCTCGGGTTTATAATGATCCACGTCGGTGAACGCGTTGTTCTCCCTTTTTATCTCTAATCAACCTTCTTGGGCAGGTTCTACATCGACAACTGGCTAGGTTCCACACCTCTTTGAAATTGGCTGGATCCCTTGACGAGACGATCAGCCTACACGAGTCACAGTCAGTCCCTTCGAGATAATCTACAGGAATTGATTCTCAGACCGAATACGTTAGCCTCAAGGCGCTGGAAAGCGAGTGTCTGTTGCACAGCGACGTCCGTCTCTCGTCTTAGTTCATGTGTTGCGGCTTTGTTACTGACATACCCATGCAGATGGCCACTTTACACCAAGCCATCTTGTCCATCCTTGACATCGCCTTGCGCTTCCACGATACTCTTGCTGCGCATGCAGGCGAAGCTATGCAGGCTTCTCCAAAAATTGAATCCAAGTTGCATCGCAGTCTGCGCGTACAGCAGCAGGGAAGGAGTGCTGTTATCAGGTTCGCCACGTCCTCACCGGAATCTGTGGTTCAAACCTCGGATAGCGAGTCGGACCTCGAGGACGAAGACGACGGATCGAGGTTGTCCTATCGTATGCTAGTAGCATCGCAAGATGTTCAGCAGCTATCTAGTCTGATCGACGAGATGCAAGAGGAACTGGATAGGCTCGTGCAGTTGGTGCGTAGAGAGGTGGAAAGTCTCACAGGCGGCACGTCGGCGGCGGCGTCTACTTTCAGCACTCTTGCATTTGCGTTGGAAGACTGGGATAGATAGAAAAACTGCCCACGAATTTACAAGATGCGTGACGACATCTAGACAAAATTTACCCACACTCCACAATAAGCTAGGTACGAACCAGATACTGAGGCGTGAGGTGTCAAAAGTTATTCGATCCACTCATGGATAAGTCTTAACAAAGTAACGTGTGCACAGTAAAGCTAGAGCAGACAACGGTGAGCCCAGCTCAGCTGACCTCAATGTGTTGCCTGTGACAAGAGGCAATATTTTGTCAGCTGGGAGTGGAACACTCCCAAAAGGAGGATACAGATGTGAAGCCATCCAGATTAGTACAACGTAAATGGAGCTGGGCGATCCGCAAGTCGAGGAAAGGCATTAGTATTTGCCAACACTACCATTTGTTTGTCATGCGATATGTAGCCCCGCATGTAGCCCTTGTAGATCATATTCGCTACGAGACACTCCGCCTCTTCAGAAGAAACCTCCATGCCGCAAACCCGCAGCGAACTGTGGAACATTGCCACGGCAATGCGGTTGCTTTTTTCCGATACAACCCAGCTGAGAGGCAAGTTAATATCGCTGGGAGAATCAATTGGAAGCTAGCGTACACTCTTCGAAACAATCCTCGAATGCAAATTTCTCGAGCCTTCTCCAGCGTGAGCCAAACGTTAAGATCTACCAAACGGCGTTCATTTTTGTCTAGGGCAGCATCGAAGCTTTGGATGTCCCCTTTCCGTATAGCAGAGATAAAAGGTGCATAGAGCTCTTCTAAGACTGGGAAACGCTTCAAGAGATCCGCAGTAGGAAGGTGACCACGTAAGATACGTAGCGGAACCAGGTAGGTCAATATACGCCTGCAATGAGACGTGAATCTAAGTCACAGTTCCACGAACATAGCGCGCACTCTTGGTTGCTGCGAGCTTCTAGGTGACAGTTGTAGAATGCGAAAGTCAGTTCTTGCTCGGACTGCCCCAAATTTCAAAAAGGGTTGACGATCTCAAGAGCAGCACCTTACTTTTGTATAATCTTCGTTGAGGAAACTCAACATGCCCAAATAATATCTGTATGTTACCTGATTTTCACGTCAAACGCAATCGGAGAGCAACGAATAAATCAGCTGCTACCTGATGGGCTCTCGGGTATTCTCGTAATGGAGGGATATCTTGGTTCACCTCCAAGGCTCTGAGGATATTCTTCGAAAGCGAGATTCGTCGAACCTTGCAAAAGAATGACCTACATGTTGATGATGCGTAGATCGAGATCGACTCACCCGAAAATAACTTTTGAGAACTAGGCCAACAACATAATATACTCCCCACTTCCTCGACATCTGAAAAGACGAGGTTCTGGGGCAATGTCAGGTCTCGGAGCGACAAACGCTCATAATGGTAAGCACCTGTCTGTGACACAATTGGAGAATGCTTTAGAAATTATCCTAGCAGCCTCTTCCATGCATTCACTCCTTTGGTTCAAATCTTCCGCTTGCACATCCGCCTGCGAAAATATCAGCTCTGGTTTGGCCCGAGGCAGTAGACCCCCCACATCGAAAGCTAGGTCGCGCAGATCGCGAAGGGTAGCAAACAACGCCGGAAGTGTCCAGCCACTGTTGTTGGTGAAGAAACGGAGAAACAAGCTGGTAAGTTGGCTTCGTAAGTCACCAGAGCTGGTAGAGGGAGAGTTGTGTAGTCACTTGACCAGTTGGGTGTGCTCCTTGAACGCGTCGGCATAACGCTTCTTTGCTACGTGCGTGATAACGAGGATATACTGTATCGCTATCTCATCCCACGGACTTTCTATAGCGCCTTCGTATCGAGACAGAGATTGCCGCTGCGAGTATCTGTCGTATTTCGAATGAAGCAGTAAAGAGAACGTAGCGCACCGTTGGATTGCGGAATTCTTTTACAAGATCTTTGGCATAGAGATTGACTGGACGAATGAGATGAGCAAGGTCCAGGCCATTCTCGTCGCGCAATGCAGTCGCTATGAGAGTCAAGAATTGGGTGTAAGTGATGGGCATAATATCGTCGTAGTTGAGAGATATGACGTATTACATGATAAAATGGCACTTGCACCGTCACTTCGACCACTCCTTATTGCTGGTAGGCCAGATGCTCCCCACACCCTCGATGTATTTCGTGAGCGTACTTTTCAATACTCCACAACATCCTCCATTGACTCAAATATTAGTCGATTATGTCTGCCCTTTTAGGTTATTATCATCGTTCCAACCACTCGCCTCTGCTGATCTCTTTCATCTCGTAATCAGTCGCAAGCTTTCTGTAGTCGTAGACACAATCGTGAAGCCGCTCATCGCCGCCGGTGGTAAATACGAAGGCAAGATAAAAATCATCTTCAGGAATCAAGTCCAGCCATGGCATGGTAGCTCGACCTTTACACACGAAGCCGGCCTTGCGGTAGATACGCTTGAATTGATATCCAGACATTGGCTCATAAACAAACGTACAGGTGGCCCGTGTTGCGCCAGAGAAATTCTGGATCTATTCTTTAACGGTAAGACTAACGACGGTTTGCCCTGCGTACATTCTGATGAGCCATGAGTAGTTGCTTCAAAGACAGGGGGAATACTACGACATTCCCACATCCACTCTATCACCTATTCAGATTCGCGAAAAGCTGGCCTTGTTATTTGCTGAGACTGTCTCCGAAGAAAAGGTTGAAGAATTCAAAGAGCTCTTGAGGCTTAAGAGCACCCCCAACGGTGGTACATCTGTCACCGATGAGCTCAAGTACACCAGTAGGTTTTCTCAGCAGTGCTTAGCGTAATTTTGACAAATGGTCGCGTAGTTAAGTTCTCTCGGCAGAACGGGGTCCATGTCTCCCCTTCGGTTTTGTGGGACGGAATACTTGCCAATGAGGTTTCTAGTTCATGGGGAGAGGAAGAGTGGATGCAATTCTTCGCTCAGAAGGTCGCAGTGTAGGTGTATGAAACCGAGCGTAGGAAAATATAATTTGTGTAATGAACTTGAATTGAATGTAGTAATGTAGTGTCAATGACAATGTGAGATTGCAATCAATGACTTATGAGTTTCTCGAGCATTCTTCGAACAGATTGGGGGTCCGTTGTCCCTTTACTGGATCTCATGACACGACCCAAGAGTTTGTTGATGACATTAGGGACACCTCGACGTGCCGCATCTGCCTCTTTCGGCATGTCGGTTATGGCTCGTATGCAAAGTTGTTCGAGGTAACTGTCTTCCCGCATAGCTAACAGGCCAAGGAGCCTTCCGAGTTCCGTCGGAGTCGCAGGCGACGGGTTATCAATCATGTGGCGCAACAATAATTTTCCTGAGGATCCTGAGGAACGGTCAAAACCTGGAGTCTAATATGAAATCGCAGATCTCCATCCGTACCAGTCATGAGACCACTTTGGACCATGTCAATCAGGCCTCCCATCTGCTCCAGGGTAACGGGGTTCTCACGAAATACCTTCTTTCGTAGCGCCAACTGTCCTAGAAGTTCGTGTATTATCCTTTTCATCATTCAAGTTTTAGCAGTAAACTTCATTGAAGACTCACCAATTGACGACGGTCTTTGAGTTGCGGTGATTAGTCAATAATGCTTCAAAATATGTAACAGCCCCAGAGCCCTGTCGACCATCAAAGCCAACTTCGTGTCCCGAATCTACCGCCATCAAAACATCGATTTCATGTTGAGTGAGGCCATGGAGTGTTAAGCGCTCTCGAATCTTATCAGGGAGCGGGGGCATTTCCTTCCATACAGATGAGACGAGTTCCTACCGAGCGGCAAATGATTAGGTCCTGTGGCATCCATCGAATTTGGAGCTCCTCACCGATGTTAAAAATAAAGGCGGTAAATTAGGATCAGGCATATATCGATAATCTGGAGCCCCTTCTTTGCTTCGTAGCAGAAAAGTTTCTCCTGTATCTTCACTGAAACCGCGCGTCTCCTGAGGTACCGATTTGCCGGTATCAAGGATAGAAATTTGCCGGTGTACCTCCGAGCCTGAAAAGACGCAATTTGTGAAGCTTCTCAATGGGACGTCAGTTTGGGATTACCGATTGCCGCAATCATAAAGCGGACACTGTTGAGATTCTTGATTTCGCACCGTGTACCTGGCAATTGACCGGGGCGGTTGACAGAGACATTTACATCACAGCGCAATGATCCCTAACAAAAATTAATGCGTCCCATTGGTTGGCCATCAAAGGGTTCACTTGCTTGCTCCATGTTCCCATCACTTGATCCAACAGATCTGATGATGGCCTGCAGTGTCCGAACGTATTCGCCCGCCTGCTCTGGTGATCTTCGATGGTGAGCTAGGAGCCACTAAGTTATGTTATGATCTCGAGATATACCTTATGTCTGGTTTTGATACAATCTCCATGAGGCCCATCCCTGCGCGATTTAAATCTATTGACAAGAGTCGGCGACGACGATCGAATATCGATTTTCCAGTATCCTGGTAGTCTCAATACTTGTCGCGCAAGTCGCTACGAAAAGAATAATAGTTAAGGTACCTGTTCCAGTTGAATCTGTTCAATGCAAACGGAGACATTGCTCTGAGGTAGGAAGATGTATCCTCCCCGCGCTATCGGGTCTAAGCGTAAACGTGTGAGTGATATTAAGTCTGGTGGAGTTCCCATTCTCACGGTAGTGCTGTGTGATCTGATACCCTGCGGGAAGGTCTGAATAGAAGTAATGCTTTCTATCAAACGCTGATCGGTGTTGTATATCCGACTGAAGGGCAATAGCGGTTCTGAGAGCAAGGCTGACACATACAGGATTGAGGCGCTGTAAAGAGTCATGTTCAACTAAAATTCTCTCTGTAACACGTCTTTGATTGCTTACGGGTAATGTCCCTGGAAAGGCGGCATCATAGGGAGACACACAAGCATTTGGCGTGCTTCCGAGGTCCGGTGTCCATGCACCTGAGTGTCGTGTCATGGCCGTTGGTTGAGCCAACTTTGAGCACTGCGACTCACAGGAAAACAATTTCTCGCGCGATTTGATCTGTGCAT
>Ga0137359_10001309_pt1 | contig 19785 bp, 24 predicted proteins | sample Mad1_40_16metaG_FD_108281 | JGI IMG/M metagenome (GOLD analysis project Ga0137359, IMG submission 108281) | Vadose zone soil microbial communities from Angelo Coast Range Reserve, California, USA - Mad1_40_16 metaG | ecosystem: Environmental > Terrestrial > Soil > Vadose zone | place: USA... | reverse complement strand
CTTTCCAATCAACCAAAGCGGAGGTCTCGTTCATCCTGTGGATAACTTTTCGAGCACTTCTAGTTAGAGCACGTTCAAAGTTGTTATTCTCGCAAAAAAGCTTAGCATGTACAACAATTTTTCACGCTTAGAGCGCAACGGAGACGCACAGTCGCGGTGCTCACCCGTGATTGACTTCGTTTCCAGAGCCGGATAGATACCAAGCAGAATCCACATTTTGTACCGGTGTGCGCACCGGTTTTCGGAACCTTATCCACAAAGTTGTCAACAGTCCATGAAGCTACGGGCGGAACAACTCGAACGAATTGCTGTCCTGGTGATCACGAGCTACCGCGACAATGACCTGATCGTCACGAAAGCCGAAGACAGCGCGCTGAAGAGCAAAATCGTGGACGTTATCGCAAGAAATTTTGCCGAGGAAGAAGCGATCGAGGAAGACGCCCGCAAAATGCTGGCTTCCGTCAGCCGCGGCGCACGCGATTTGGATCCTTACAAAATGTTTCTTTTGGCGAAGCAAAAGCTTGCCGCCAAGCGCGGGTTCATTTTATGAACCGCATATCGGAGAGCCGAATTTCCCATCTAGCTCATCTCGTCATGAACGGCTTGCGCAGCGCAAACCTGGGCGACTTTCCTAACGAAGGGAGGGCGCTCTCCGAAACCAAACGAGTGTTGCAGGCGTTTTTCCAGCGCGAAGATCATATCGATGATATTGTGCGCCAAAAAATAAATTCCCTATCGCGCCACGTGCCCGTCGGGAGCCGCGAGTGGGATATTCTTTACCGCAAATATTTCGAGGAGGAATCCCGCAAACAGCGCAGATGATACCCCAGGGAGAACTCCAGCAAACTCCGCGAGTACAATAAAAATTTGGGGGATCACAGACTTGACATGAACGATTTGATGCTTAGATTCGTTTTGCCTTAAGCTACTACGTCTATTAGGGTCGAGGTAGCAGTCAGGGCAAACCCCTTAAAAATTAGCAGGTTAAAGCCAAAATCTGAAAGGAGACAGGAAGTGAAAATTAGGCCTTTGCAAGACCGGGTCATCGTGAAGCGCATCGAGGAAGAGGAGAAAAGCGAAGGAGGGATCATCATTCCCGACACCGCCAAAGAGAAACCGCAAGAAGGAAAAGTGGTCGCGGTCGGCAAGGGGAAACTGAATGATGATGGCAAAATCACTCCACTCGACCTCAAGATAAATGATCGAATCCTGTTTGGAAAATATTCCGGCAGTGAGATAAACATCGACGGCGAAGAGCACCTGATCATGCGCGAGGATGATATTCTCGGCGTTATCGAGCAGTAACATTCAAAAGAATTTGAGGAGGAAAAGATGGCATCTAAAATCGTTAAATTTAATCGGGATGCGCGTGACGCGATGCTCAAAGGTGTCAATATTCTAGCTGACGCCGTGACCGTTACGCTTGGTCCTAAAGGAAGAAATGTCGTGCTCGACAAGTCTTTCGGGGCGCCGAATGTCACCAAGGACGGCGTTACCGTCGCCAAGGAGGTCGAGCTGGAAGATAAGTTTGAGAACATGGGCGCGCAGATGGTAAAGGAAGTCGCTAGCAAAACTTCCGACGTTGCCGGTGACGGCACGACGACCGCGACGGTTTTGGCGCGGCAAATTTTCGCGGAAGGCGTAAAGTTAGTCGCCGCAGGCCATGATCCGATGACGCTGAAACGCGGCATCGACAAAGCAGTGACCGCAATGATCGGCGAGCTCAAAACCCTTTCCAAGGCCACCAAGGACCCCAAAGAAATTGCCCAAGTCGGCACCATCGCCGCGAACAACGATTCCACGATCGGTGACGTGATCGCCGAAGCCATGAACAAGGTTGGCAAAGAGGGCGTGATCACCGTCGAAGAAGCGAAGGGGCTCGAGACCACATTGGACGTCGTCGAAGGCATGCAATTCGACCGCGGCTACCTCTCCCCCTACTTTGTCACCGACCCCGAGAGAATGGAGTGCGTCCTGGAAGATGCTTATTTACTGATCCACGAGAAGAAAATCAGCAACATGAAAGAGATCTTGCCGGTCCTCGAACAAATCGCCAAATCCGGCAAGCCATTCGTCATCATCGCTGAAGACATCGAAGGCGAAGCACTCGCCACTCTAGTTGTGAACAAGATCCGCGGCACGCTGCGTTGCGTTGCTGTCAAAGCCCCGGGCTTCGGCGACCGGCGTAAAGCGATGCTCGAAGACGTCGCTATCCTGACCGGCGGGAAACTCATCGCCGAAGAGCTGGGCATCAAGCTCGACAACATCAGCTTGCAGGATCTCGGGCGCGCAAAGCGAATCGTCGTCGACAAAGATAATACGACCATCGTCGATGGCGCCGGCAAGAAGTCTGATCTGGAAGGCCGCATCAAACAAATCCGGGCACAGATCGATGAAACCACGTCGGACTACGATCGCGAGAAGCTGCAAGAACGGTTAGCCAAATTGATCGGTGGTGTCGCGGTCATCAACGTGGGCGCCGCCACCGAAGTCGAAATGAAAGAAAAAAAGGCGCGCGTCGAAGATGCGCTCCACGCCACCCGCGCGGCAGTCGAGGAAGGCATCGTTCCTGGCGGAGGCGTTGCCCTGCTCCGCTCCGCGGCGGCGCTGGAAAAACTGCGAGTCTCCGAAGACGAGAGATGGGGTGTCAATATTATCAAGCGCGCGGCCGAGGAGCCGCTTCGCCGCATCGCGATCAACGCCGGGGTCGAAGGCTCCATTGCGCTGCAGAAGGTCAAGGAAGGCAAAGGGGCCTTTGGCTTCAATGCCTTGGACGAAGAATATGAAGACCTGCTCAAGGCTGGCGTCATCGATGCCACGAAGGTCGTTCGCACCGCGCTTCAAAACGCCGCTTCGGTCGCGAGCATGCTGCTCACCACGGAAGCCATGGTCGCCGAGAAGCCGGAAGACAGACCATCAATGCCGGCGATGCCACCGGGAGGCGGTATGGGTGGAATGGGCGGCATGGGTGGAATGGGCGGTATGATGTAATTCGATTCCCGAACAATCACCAACGGCCCGTCACGCGCTTTTGCAGAGGCACGTTACGGGCCGTTTTGTTATTGGCTACCTTGACTCCGGAATATTTTCGTACTAATTTGCGTTGACAGTTTTCCTTGAAAATATAGTAATTTAGCAACTCTATTCATGTTTGAATCTTTAACTGACAAGCTTGAATCAACGTTCAAACGCCTTAGGGGTCAGGGAAAGATCACGGAGACAAACATCGATGATGCCCTCCGTGAAGTTCGCTTGGCCCTTCTCGAAGCCGATGTCCATGTCAAGGTGGTCAAAAGCTTTCTCGACTCGGTCAAGGCCAAGTCGATGGGCCAGGAGGTTCTCCAAAGCCTCACGCCCGAACACCAGTTCATCAAGGTTGTGCGCGACGAGCTTGTCGGCCTGCTCGGTGGAGATTTGCATGAGCTCGATCTCAAAGCCGCCCCGCCTGTCGTGATCATGCTAGTAGGCTTACAGGGGTCGGGCAAGACGACGACGTTGGCCAAGCTTGCGCGCTATCTCAAAAAAGACAAAAAACGAACCCCGTACCTCGTTCCCGCCGACGTTTATCGCCCGGCGGCGATCGAGCAATTGAAGATCCTTGGGCGCGAGCTTGAACTGCCGGTTTATGACTCCAATCCGGAAAATTCACCGGTGGCGATTTGCCGCCAAGCCTTGGAAGAAGCAAAAAGAAAGTTCTGTGACGTCCTGCTAGTGGATACCGCCGGCAGACTGCACATTGACGACGAGCTCATGCAAGAACTGGCGGCGATAAAAGATGCCGTGCGTCCGCATCAGATTCTGTTTGTCGCGGATTCCATGACCGGCCAAGATGCGGTCAATCAAGCGCTGGGGTTCGATGGCAAACTCGGGCTTTCGGGCATTATTCTGACGAAGCTCGACGGCGATGCGCGTGGCGGTGCCGCACTGTCGATCCGTGAGATGGTCGGCAAACCGATTTTATTTTCTGGCATCGGTGAAAAGCTCGACGCCCTCGAACCCTTCTACCCGGATCGGTTGGCGTCGAGAATTCTCGGCATGGGCGACGTGCTCTCGCTGATCGACAAAGTGCAGCAGAACGTCGAGCAAAAAGAGGCCGCGCGTCTTCAGCAAGCTTTTCAGAAACAACAATTTACCTTGGAAGAATTTCAGTTGCAGCTCCAGCAAATCAAGAGAATGGGGCCCGTCGGCGGGCTGCTGGAAATGATTCCGGGAGGCAAAAAGCTCGCTTCTCAAGTGGACGCCGAAAAGGCGGAACAAGAGTTAAAGCGCGTCGAAGCCATAATCAACTCGATGACCCTGCAAGAACGACGCAATCCGGCGATCTTGAACGGCAGCCGACGCCGACGCATAGCTCAAGGAAGCGGCACCACGGTCACCGACGTGAATCGATTGATGAAACAATTCTTGGAAATGAAAAAAATGATGCAAAGGGTGAGCAAGATGGGCGTGCGATCCCTATTCAGTCGAATGCCCAACCCTTTCAATTAAAGGAGATGGAAGAATCATGAGCGTAACCATTCGTATGAGCCGGCATGGAGCAAAGAAAAAACCCTTCTATCGTATCGTTGTCAGTGACCAGCGCTTTCCACGGGATGGTCGATACATCGAACAAGTTGGGACTTACGACCCGCGCGTCAAAACCGGCGGCGTTAAGCTCGATCAAGATAAGATCGCTGCTTGGATAAAGAAGGGCGCCAAGCCGTCTCAGACGGTTTCCGAGTTGATCAAGAAAGAAATAAAGGCCAGCTAGTAACTTCCTCATGAAGGAATTGGTCCGCTACCTCGCGAGATCCTTGGTCAGCAATCCTGACGCCGTCGAGATAAACGAAACCATGAACGACGGCACTTCGGTACTCGAACTGAAGGTCGCCAAGGAAGACTTGGGACGAATCATCGGCAAGCAAGGACGTACCGCGAAATCGATTCGCATTTTGTTAAACGCCGCTGCCCTGATCAGCAATCGCCGGGTCGTCCTGGAAATCATCGAAGAAAAGTAACGCCCGCGGTGCGAACGCCGATAGCTGAACCGCTAGTTCCCCTCGGTGAAATTGTCAGCACGCACGGGCTGAAGGGTTGGCTAAAATTCAATCCGTTCAACCCGGCCAGCACGGCGCTGGTTTCCGGCACGGAGGTTATCGTTGAAAAGGCCGGGAACCAATCTATTCATGAGCTCGAAGCGACCGGTCCACACAAGCACCAGTGGCTTATTAAGCTGCGAGATATTAACAGTGTCGACGATGCCGAGAGATACGTCGGCTCAACTCTTTCGGTAGCAGAATCTGCGCTCGAAGCCTTGGCCTCCGGGCAGTACTATCACTACCAAGTGATTGGTTTCGAGGTATTCGCTGTGAACGGCGAGCGCGTCGGCACGATCCTATCAACACTATCAACTCCCGGCGGTGAACTTTACGTAGTTCAAGGCACGACAAAAGAACATTTGATCCCGGCGGTTAAGGAGATTGTCGAGAAAGTCGATTTCGATGCAGGTACGATGACGATCAATCCGCCTCCCGGATTGCTGGAACTTTGATTTCTCCAGCCGTGCGGTCACGCATACGCCAATGCTCCATTTCACCGTCATCACGATTTTTCCAAATATGCTGAGCTCTCCTCTCAGCCATAGCATTTTAAAGAAGGCTCAAACCCATGGTCTGATCAAAATTGATGTCGTCGATTTACGCGACTACACTGCCGACCGCCATCGCACAACCGACGATTCTCCCTACGGCGGCGGCCACGGCATGGTAATGAAACCGGAGCCGCTTGTAGCCGCAGTCGAAGAGGCCCGGAGTCGAACACCTGATGCTCGTGTCATCCTCCTCACGCCACGGGGTCGAGTGTTCGACCAACAGACCGCCAAAAAGCTCGCCAACCAGCGCAATGTCGTATTGATCTGTGGCCGCTACGAGGGCATTGACGAACGAGTTAGCGCTTTCGTCGACGATGAAATATCGCTCGGCGATTATACGTTAAGCGGCGGCGAGCCGGCGGCGATCGTTGTCATCGATGCGGTCGCTCGCCTGGTCCCTGGCGTTCTGGGCAATGAAAACTCCACGGCGGAAGAATCCTTCACCGATGGCTTGCTGGAATATCCTCAGTACACTCGCCCCGAAGAGTTTCGCGGCATGAAGGTGCCGGAGGTTTTACTCTCCGGGGATCATGAGCGCATCAAAGAATGGCGCCAGCAGCAGAGCTTAGCCGTCACGCAAGAGCGACGCCCGGACTTAATCGCCAACCTGCGTGTAAGCAACGAGACTACCGTTGAATCGGCCGCCCAGGCCGCCGTCTACCTCGCGCTTCTGCATTATCCGGTTTATGACAAGAACGGCCAGGTCGTCACCACTGCGGTCACCAATATGGACATTCACGATATTTCGCGAGCAGGACGCACTTACGGGGTGCGCGGATTCTTTGTCGTGACCCCGGTCAAGGCACTGCAAAAGCTCGCGCTCAAAATCATCGACCATTGGGAAGTGGGTTACGGCAGCCAATACAACACGACGCGGAAAGAAGCCCTCGCATTAGCGCGTATTTGCGACACTCTCGATGATGCCATGATCGCGATTGAGCAGGAGACGGGTGCAATGCCGGTTATCGTTGCGACGTCTGCTCGCTCCACGGGCAGCCGCAGCTCTTTCGCCGCGTTACAAGACATGCTAAATAAACAAACTCGGCCCTTTCTCATAGTCTTTGGCACGGGATGGGGCCTGACAGAAACCATACTTTCACAAGCAGACTATATCCTGGAGGCGATTGAGGGAGACGCCGAATTTAACCATCTTTCGGTGCGCTCGGCAGCGGCAATCGTGTTGGATCGCCTGTTAGGACATCGGTGATAGACAGGAGCTAATCATGAACATTGTCAGTCAATTGGAATCGCAGCAAACCAAACAAGACGCGCCGTCACTCCGCCCCGGCGAAACCGTGCGTGTCCATGTGAAAGTCGTCGAAGGTGAAAAGGAGCGGACGCAGATATTTGAAGGCATCGTGATCGCGATGTCGGGTACTGGAAGCCGGGCCATGTTCACGGTAAGAAAGATCTCTTACGGCGTCGGAGTCGAACGCATTTTTCCGGTTCACTCGCCGCGTATCGATAAAGTGGAAGTCGTATCCCACGGCAGGGTGCGGCGCGCAAAACTCTATTACCTTCGTGAAAGATCAGGCAAAGCCGCGCGGCTCTACGGCGAGGACAGATGATCGCGCTCGCGCTGGGCCTCTAGGCACCTAAGACGTTGCCATTACCGTCAAAAATCGCACCGGGGTGAACCTTGAGCTCACCGACGCGTGCCTCGCCCTTGAAATATCCCCCCGGCATCACCTCGAAACAACCCATCGCCTGTACCGAACCCACCAATCGGCCTTCCAAATGCACCTGGCGCGCCGAAATATGCGCGTCGACTTGAGCATTGGCGCCGATCACTAGGAGTTCAGTAGACTTTATTTCCCCGGTAAAATGGCCGTCGATTTTGACCGGCAAATTGTAGCTAAGTTTGCCGGAGATCGATGAGTTGGCGAACAAAACGGTTCGCGGTGCGACGCCTTGGATAAAAGAGGGATTCTCTTTGTCATTTACAGTAGCCATGGTTCAATCGTTGCGACTGATTTTAGCACATTACTTTGTCCCTACGCTAACGAATGTCGCCCCTTCTCCCCTATAACCGCTCCCCGGAGCTGTGCTAGCATAAATTTGTGGATCTGTTTGAGCGAGCACCGTTAAATAAGGAAACTCTCGCACGGCCCCTCGCCGAAAGGATACGGCCCGCGACACTCGACGAGTTTGTCGGTCAAGACCATCTTCTGGGTCCGGGAAAACTTCTGTATGGCGCGGTCAAGGCAGGAACGCTTCAATCCTTGATTCTTTGGGGGCCACCGGGCAGCGGCAAAACGACGCTCGCGCGGATCCTCGCCGACTCGGCGGGTGCAGCGTGCGTTCATTTTTCCGCGGTGACGTCGGGCGTAAAAGATCTCAAAAAGATTATTCAAGAGGCCGAGCAGTTGCAGCGAGTTGGTAAAGCGACGGTGCTCTTCGTCGACGAGATCCATCATTTTAACAAAGCGCAGCAGGATAACTTTCTCCCGCACGTCGAACGCGGCACGCTGACACTGATCGGCGCCACCACGGAGAATCCCTCCTTCGAAGTCATCTCGCCGCTGCTGTCACGCTGTCAGGTCTTGGTGCTTAGAGCGCTCTCGACGGCGGAGATCGGTAAGGTTATCGACCGCGCTCTCCAGGACAGCGAACGCGGGCTAGGTGCGACGAAACTCACGATTTCCGAACCGGGCCGGACGTTTCTAGTCGAGCAGGCGCAGGGCGATTGCCGGGTGGCGCTCAATGGATTGGAAGCGGCGGCCATGCTCGCTCAAGCACAGGGACAAAAGGAAATCGGACTCCCGCACTTGCAAGAGGCTCTGCAGAAAACGCCGCTGCGCTACGACAAGGCGGGCGATGAACATTACAATGTAATATCGGCATTCATCAAGAGCATGCGAGGCAGCAACCCGGACGCCGCGCTTTATTGGATGATGCGCATGATCGAGGCAGGCGAAGATCCGCTCTTTATCGCCAGGCGCATGGTCATCTTCGCGGCTGAAGATATCGGCAACGCAGATCCCCGCGCGCTGCAAGTCGCCGTCGCCGCCAAAGATGCGTTTCATTTCATCGGACTTCCCGAAGGCAGAATTCCGTTAGCACAAGCGGCGACCTATCTTGCCACGGCGCCCAAATCAAACGCTTCGTATAAAGCGATGCTCGCCGCCGCCGAAGACGTGCAACAACTCGGCGCGCTGGCCGTGCCGCTTCACTTGCGCAACGCGCCGACGTCCTTGATGAAGGAACTCGGCTACGGCAAGGATTACAAATACGCACATAACTACGAAGACCACATCGTCAATCAGGAACACTTGCCTAAAGAACTGCTCGGCAAGCGCTACTACACACCGTCCGACACCGGCTACGAAAAGCAGATCAAGGAACGCCTGCAGTTTTGGGAAGAGAGAAAGAAAGAAAAGTAAAATAATTCTAGATTACAAAGTCCAAACTACAGATCCAGCGTCCAATGCTGGAATCTGGAATATCTTGCCACGTAAGATCATCTATTGTCTGATCCCAGCTAAGTCGAGCAGAAATACGTAGGAGAACGCGGTTTCGTGATGACGGCGAAAACGGCCGGAAGCGCCGCCGTGACCGGCCTCCATGTTGGTTTTTAGCAACAAGCGATTGTCGTCGGTCTTGAGCTCGCGCAGTTTCGCCGCCCACTTGGCCGGCTCCCAGTATTGCACCTGGGAGTCGTGCAGCCCGCCGGTGATCAACATTGCCGGATACGCCTTTCTTTCGACATTGTCGTAAGGCGAGTAGCTCAACATGTACTCGTAATATTCTTTCTGGTTTGGATCGCCCCACTCGTCATACTCGCCGGTAGTCAACGGAATCGACGCGTCCAGCATTGTCGTCATGACGTCGACGAACGGCACTTCCGCGACGATGCCTTTGAATAGATCCGGCCGCATGTTGCTGATCGCCCCCACCAGTAGCCCACCGGCGCTTCGTCCCATGGCGAAAAGTTTTTCCGTACTGGTAAATTTTTCGCGAATCAGAAATTCGGCGCATGCAATGAAATCCTCGAAAGTATTTTTCTTCTTTAGCAATTTCCCGTCTTCATACCACTGGCGCCCCATTTCTTGGCCGCCGCGAATGTGCGCGATGGCGAAGATAAAACCACGATCGACCAAGGTTAACCGGGGCGAAGCGAAGGCCGCGTCGATGCTCAATCCATAAGAACCGTAACCGTAGAGCAAGAGTGAGCTGCGCCCGTCTCTCTCCATGCCCTTGCGGTAAAGGATCGATATCGGAATCTCCGTGCCGTCGTTTGCTCGAGCGAAAGGCCGTTCCGTCATATAGTGATCCGGATCAAAACCCCCCAAAATTTCTTCCCGCTTGAGCAGCGCCTTCTGCCGAGTCGCCATATTGTAATCGTAGATCGACTGCGGCGTCTTCATCGAAGTGTATTCAAAGCGCAAGGTCACGGTGTCAAATTCTAGATTAGCACCGAGACTCGCGCGATATGCCGGCTCGTCGAACTGTAGGTAGTGATCTTCGCCCCCAGACCAGGGAACGATGCGAATCTGGGTCAAGCCGCGCGTCCGTTCCTCTAAAACCAAGTAATCTTTGAAAAGCTCGAAGTCGCCAAGATAAACATCGTCCCGATGCGGAATGATTTCTTGCCAGTGCTTCCGTTCGGGTTTCTCCATCGGCGTCGACAAGAGACGGAAGTTCTTCGAGTGATCATTGGTGCGAATAATGAACCGATCATGAAAATGCTCGATGTGATATTCATGCTCGCGCTCGCGCGGCAGAAAGATTTTGAATTCGCCGTGCGGATCGTCGGCGTCGAGATAGCGGTACTCCTGGCTGATGGTTTGCGCCGAAACGATCATTAGAAACTTCTTGGACTTCGTTTTGAAAATATATGCGACGAAAGTTTCGTCGTCTTCTTGGTAGACCAATTGGTCCATCGCTGGATCCGTTCCGACGACGTGTCGATAAATCTGAAATTGGCGCAGTGTCGTTTCGTCCTGTTTGCCATAAAATAAAGTCTTGTTGTCGTTCGCCCAGGCGAGATTTTCCGTCACAGTGGGCAGCACGTCCGGAAGTATTTCCCCGGTGCTAAGATTTTTTAAATGGACCGTATGAATTCGGCGGCCCTCGATATCCACCGCGTAAGCCAAAGTGTCCTGCCCCGAGCTCACCGCCGTACCACCCACCGAGAAAAACTCGTGTCCTTCGGCCAGAGCGTTTACGTCGAGCATGATTTCTTCCGGCCGATCCAAAGCGCCGCGCTTGCGCGCGTAAATCGGATATTCTTTCCCCTGCTCGTAGCGCGTGTAGTAGTAATAATCGTCGCGCTTATAAGGCACGGACATGTCGGTCTGCTTGAAACGTCCCTTGATCTCCTCGAAAAGCCTCTCCTCAAAGTCCCGCGTATGCGCCATCTCTTTGGCGGCGCGATCGTTTTCCTTATTCAGATAACTTATGACGTCCGCGCTCTCCCGCTCGCGCAGCCAGTAATAATTATCCACCCGCGTATGACCGTGTTTCTCAAGCTTTGTGGATATCTTCTTAACCATTCCTAACCTCCGCCCGGCCGGCGGGCTGGAAGGGGCGATTTTAGATAATTTTAGAGACGAACTCTAGGGTTTTCCTTGAAGACGGGATAAACCACACTGCTGAGATCGGGCGATTAACTGGCAAACTGAAGGTCCAGACCGCTTAGAAATCGGAGATTGCTGAATTACTGCTGTGTTCAATTCCGTCTCCGAATTGTAGACTGATGCACGCGGCGAGCCGAATGAAAAATAGCTTTCCGATCATTTGAAAATAGAAGGAAGGGCCCGCGGATCAGTTAAGGGTTCGCGACGGCGTGTCGGCGGCGAGATCTACCGGTTCGGCGCCCAGCTGCAGCAAGTTGATCAGCATGAGCTCGCGGTCTTTCAGACCGGGCGCTTCCAGCAGCGCCTGCTTTTCCGCCGGATGAAACGGCAGTGACACGCTGAGAAGATTTACTAATTCCAGGTCGGAAAATTTTTCTGCCTGTTCCGGCCGGATTTGCATGCCATGAGCTTTGCCGTAGGTTGCCAGCGCTTCCAGCACCGCCGATCGATCGCACTGCCAGCTTTGCTCGGCGCTTATGTCGGAAAATTCCCGATAGATCGCTTTGACTCGCCGGTAACCCCGCTGCAGCGCCACCTCTTCGGAGAAGCGAAATCGATTGACGCCCTTAAGCTGGACAAAAAACCTGCCGTCCGGCAGTTTTTCCCATTGCTCGATATAACCCGCGCAGCCGACCTTATATAAATCCGGAGCCGAATTTTCCGCGTCCGATTGGGGACCTCGGTTATCGTCTTGCGGGACGTAAGGCTGAATCATACCGAAAATTTTTCCACCTTCGATCGCGTCTTCGACCATCGCGCGATAACGCGTCTCAAAGATGTGCAGCGGCAGCACCGTACCCGGAAGCAGCATGACCCCGGTCAGCGGAAACACCGGCAAAATTTCAGGCAGCGTCATATGTGGAACCGTCATCGCCATCCGTTGTTCCTCTTTATGCTTTCGTTATAGGGCAAGGAAGGTAACCGGTCAAGGCGAAGAAGTCGTAAACGCGCCAAGGGATGCGGCAGGCTCTTGCAAACGGCTCGACCTGTATTCTAGTGTCGGAGATCGTTTCAGTCACAATCGGTCGATCTTTTGAGGTGCTTAAGCAATGGCGGAATTTATTCCAGTCGAGATCGAAAGAGCTAAGGAATTCTTACAAGAGCATCACTGGGGCATTCTGGCGACGCGGCGCAAGAACGGCAACCTGCAGATGTCGCCGGTAACGGTCGGTCTGGATAGCGTAGGCAGAGCGATTATCAGCAGCCGAGAGACCGCTTACAAGGTCAACAACTTAAGGCGCGATCCGCGCGCCGCGCTGTGTGCCATCACGAGTTCTTTTCACGGCGAAGGTTGGGTGCAGATCAATGGTGCCGCAGAGATCATTTCTGTACCTGACGCGCTCGACATACTTACCTATCTGCAGCGCCAAGCCTACGGCGAGCACAAGAGCTGGCCGGAATTTCATGAGCGCATGGCGCGTGAACGACGCGTCATCATTCGCATCAATATTGAAAGTGTCGGCCCCAAAGTACGCGGCTGAATTTGCCGATTGTCAATTTTTATGAAGTGGATCTTCAACCAGGATCGCTCTGCCAGATCTTGTTCTATAATATCGATACGCGCGCTCGCAGTCTTCGCTTGCCTGCCTTTGCTATGGCATGCATCCATCGCCGCGGAAACCGAGGCGGATTTTGCCGGGCAACTCTTGGTCGCCACCGAGGAAATGACCGATCCGCGTTTCGTCGAGACCGTTATCTACATGGTCAAACACGACTCCGAAGGCACTCTAGGGCTGGTCATCAATCGCCCTTTGGCTAAAGGTCCCATTGACGATCTGCTCAAAGGATTCGGCGCGGCGACAAAAGGTTCCAAGCGCGAAGTTGTTGTCCACTACGGCGGTCCGGTGAGCAGCCTGCAGGGCTTTGTACTGCATAGCGACGATGTCAAGTTGGAAAACTCAACGAAGGTGAAAGACGGGATCGCCATGACTTCGGACATCAAAATAATCGAGGCGATCGCTGCGGGCAAAGGACCGAGACAATCCCTGATCATGCTCGGCTACGCGGGCTGGGCGCCGGGACAACTCGAAGCCGAAATCAAAAACAACGCGTGGTTCGTCATTCCCGCCGATAAATCACTGATCTTTGGCAGGGATGCCGAAAAGAAATGGCATCAGGCCACGGATCGCCGGCAGACTCCGCTGTAGTTGTGCCGAATCCATTTCAGCACGCTGGGAATACATCCACCTATTCGCTATTCGGGAGGACCGATGAAGATTGTCAGACTGTTTACCGGCAACGATCAAAAATCACACTTTGAAGAAATCGAGCTGAAATTCGGCGGCAATCAGCCGATGCTCACAACCGACGCGCGCGCCGCCACCAGCGCGGTTTTCCGCTGCGCCCCAGCGGGACTCGTTATCGATCGCCACCCGGCGCCCCGCCGTCAATTCCTCGTGACCCTGTCCGGCGCCTGGGAGATCGAAGCCAGCAACGCCGTTAAGCGAGTGTTCAAGACCGGCGATGTGATGCTCGCCGACGATACCACCGGCGAAGGGCATATCTCGCGCGTGCTTGGCAACGAGCCGCATGTTTTCATGACCGTGCCACTGGCGGACTGATCTCATTGGCATCTTCATGCTCGATCTAGTTTTTTGGAACTGCTGGAACTTTTGGAACGATTGGAACAGTTCCAGACGTTCCAGCAGTTCCAACCGTTCCAGTCATCTAAAGACGCCTAAAATTGTTACTTAGGAGTAACCATGCTTCGCATCGCGGTTCCGGATTTGGTATCGAATTCCTATTTCCCTATCATCGCCGCAGTCGAGCTGGGGTTTTTTAAGGAAGAAGGGTTCGACGCTTCGGTCGATTTATTGTTCCCCATACCGAAAACCTTCGAAGCTTTGCGTGATAGCGAGCTTGATTTTGTCGTCGGCTCGGCGCACGCGACGCTACTCGCCTTCCCGGAGTGGCGCGGCGCAAAATTGCTCGCCGCCTGCGGACAGCACACTTACTGGTTTCTGGTCATCCGCAGTGATTTGCATCCCAAGCGCGGGGATTTAAGCGTCGTTAAGGGGCTGCGCATCGGCGCTGCGCCCGGCGTAAATTTGAGTTTGCAACGAATGCTCGTCGAAGCGGGCATCGATCCGGAAGAAAATAACGTGCAAATTATTCCTATCCCGGGCGCTGCCGGCCCCAACGTTTCGTTCGGACTCTCCGCCGCCAAGGCGCTTGAAGACGGCAAGCTCGACGGCTTTTGGGCCAATGGTATGGGTTGCGAAGTCGCGTTGCGGCGCGGCGTGGGCACCATGGTTCTTGACGTGCGCCGCGGAGACGGTCCGCCGGCCGCTCGTCACTATACTTTTTCTGCGCTGGTCGCCACGGATAAGTTGATCCGCGAACAACCGACGGCAGCAACCGGAGCCATCCGTGCGCTCATGAAAGCGCATAAAGCGCTCAAAGCAGACCCGAGCCGCGCAACCGAAGTGGGCAAGAAGCGTTTTCCGCCGTCTGAAGCAGAGCTGATCGCCGAGCTGGTGGAGCGCGACCTCCCCTACTACGATCCGCGAATATCCGAAGAAAAAGTTGCCAGCATGAACCGCTTCGCCAAGGATATCAGTCTACTCTCCGGGCCGGTGCCGTACGCGCAGGTTGTCGCCACCGAGTTCAGTCACCTGTGGAACGAACCGCTGTGATCGTTCAAAGCTGCGCATTCGCATGAAGCCGCGTATCCTTCTCGTCAATCCGCCGATTTATGATTTCTCCGCTTATGATTTCTGGCTGAAGCCGTATGGCCTGCTGCGCGTGGCCGGATTTCTGCGCGGGCAAACCGACTTCAGTCTATTCGATTTCCTCGACCGCCTCGATGCGCGAGTGCCGCCGGGAAATTATCGGACCGACCGCTGGGAACGCGGTGAATTTTACTCTGAGATTGTAGCCAAGCCGACGATCTTCGCGGGTATTCCGCGCCATTATCGTCGTTTCGGTCTGCCGCGAGCCGAGTTCCAAAATTTTCTCGCCAGTCAGGCACCCTTCGACTTTGTCCTGGTGCAAACCGCTATGACTTATTGGTATATTGGCGTGCAGGAAATCATCGATGCTCTCCGCGTCTTTTCACCGAAAACCAAAATTGTCCTGGGCGGCGTGTACGCGACGATCTGCGCGGTGCACGCGCAGCAGCTTGGCGCCGATTTCGTCGTCAACGGTACCGATCTCGCGCCATTGTGGCATTTTCTCGAATCAGCACCAGACGACGGCTGCATGCCGTTCTGGGATTTATATCCGAAGTTGCAGACCGGCGTACTCAAGCTCGCCGATGGCTGCCCGTTTCGCTGTACCTACTGTTCCGTGCCACAGGTGTACCCAAAGTTTCACGCTCGGCCGATCGAGCGATCCATCGCCGAGCTGGAATTCTTAAACCAACTTGGCGTCGAACACGTCGCATTTTATGACGATGCCCTGCTCTATCAGCCGGAGCAGATTCTCAAACCGTTCCTAAGGGCGGTCCTCAAAGGCAACATCAGAGTAAATTTTCACACGCCCAACGCGCTCAACGCGCGCTTCATCGACCGCAGTCTGGCGCAGTCGATGGTTGACGCCGGCTTTAAGCATTTTTATCTGGGATTCGAAAGCGGCGCCTACGCATGGCAAAAAAAGACCGGAGGCAAAGTTTATTCCCACGAACTCGACCGGGCGGTAACAAGCTTGATGAGCGCAGGCGCGGATGCATCATGCCTGCACGCCTATCTGATCGTCGGTCATCCAAATAGTGCTGAACAGTCCGTCGAGGAATCGATGCACTTGACGCATGAGCTAGGAATCAAAGTGATGCTTTCCGAATTTTCACCCATCCCGGGAACCCCGGACGGTGAGCAGTGCCGCCGTTGGATCGACCTCGATGAGCCGCTTTGGCACAATAAAACCGCCTTTACACTCAATCGCCTCGGCTCCCCGGAGGTCAATAGACTTAAGCAGCTCGCCGGTCGTCTAAATAACCGGCTGGATAAGTCCGCCCGAGCAAGCCCTGTCGAGGCCCCCGGGACTAGCCACGGGGTAACTAAGATTGGTAAACTTGCCCCATTCTCGCTACCTTAGGTGAGGCCGCCGAACCGGGAACCTTTTCTTGAAGGATTTGTCTAATCAGTCAAACGCGATGGTGTCGGACGGGATCAGCGACGCGGAATGCGTCCGGAGGCTGCAGCGCGGAGAAACGGACGCCTTCGAGACACTGGTTCGCCGTCACGAAAAGACGATTTTTAATCTGGTCTATCGCATGCTTGGTGATTACGACGAGGCCGCTGAGGTTTCCCAAGAAGTATTCTTGTCCGCCTTCCGCGCCGTTGGTCAATTTCGCGGGGATGCCAATTTTTCCACATGGCTCTACCGGATCGCGCTAAACCATACGAGCACGAGGCGCAAAAGCCTCGGCGCGAGACAGCAGCGGACAATGCCGATCGAAAGTGCCGATCAGCTCAGCGACCCCCAGCCCGGCCCTGCCGAAACATTAGAAAAAAAACAAATTCGTGAACGAGTGCAAAATGCCTTGAGCCAACTGGACCCGGAAGACGCGAAAGTTCTCCTGCTCAGAGACCTGCAAGACATTCCCTACGACGAAGTCGCGCGCGTGCTCGAGATTCCTGTGGGAACAGTGAAATCCCGGTTGCATAGGGCACGTCAAGCTCTCAAAGCGCGGCTCGCGCCGTATTTCTACGCGGGGAGGAAAGCGATATGAATTGTCAAGAAGTGCAAATCGAGCTTTCAAACTATCTGGAAAAGTCGCTTGACTCGCTCCGGATAAAAAGCATCGAAATGCACCTCCTGTCTTGCCCTCTTTGTCGCGACGAAGCCGATGGAATCCTCGATTGCGTTGAACAATTGGCTCAGCTCCCGATGCTCGACCCGCCGGCGGGCTTTGCTCAGCGGATAATGGCCCAAGTACGCGAGATTGAGGTCAAGCCCAAGCTCTGGCATAGGATATTCCCGCCGTTCAAAATTGGGATGCCGATGCAAGCCACGGCCGTCGTCTTGGTTGCGATTTTGGCGGTCTTTCTCTACCAGAAGGAATCACAAATTAAGAGTAACCAGCGGGACGAACTGAGCGCGCCCGTGCCGGTAGTGCAGTTGCCATCCGAACGGAAAGCAGATTCCGCGAGTGATTCCGCCCATCCTGCGGCGCCCGCGCAGCCTCTCGCCAAAGTTGCCAAGCGTGATCTTAACCCTAGCGTAACGATCGCCCCGCAGTCCGCCGCAGAAGCGCGGCGCAAAAACGTTGTGGACTCCCGGTTGTCAAAAAAAGATGAGGCACCGGCGGCAGCCCCGCCATCAGCCAAAACGGAAACTGACGCGACAGAGTTGAAAGACGCGCCACGCCGTTCGCCCATTCAGGCGCAAGAAGTTGCTACCGGTAGAGAAAACTTCCGATCCAGCGGCGATGCTTTCGACATCGGCACAACGCTCAGCGGCTCGCTGCGTTCCGGGATATTTGTCCCTGAACGGTCGCTATCCCCGATGACCGAGCCGAGCGCGGATGTCGAGTTTGTCGTCCGCCGCCGCGACAATCAGCGGCGCGATCAAAAGGACAACGCAAGCGATGTGCAGCGTCAGCGCGTGGAAGCTGATGCTTTGACGCCCGCGGCTAAATCCAAACCCGCGGGTTCTGCGGCGGCAGCGCCCCAGGTAAGTTCGATCACTGAAATTAGATGGTTTACCGTGCCGGCTGAACGTTACGACCAGTTTCGCAAAGAACTCGCCGCCGAAGCCGCAATTGAGTCAGAGAAGAAAACCGCCATCATGTCAAACGAGCTAGCGGGAAAATCCACCCCCGAGTTGCTGATTAAGGTAATCATTCTCACACCAACCGAACGTTAATAGCCGCTCAACTCTTCTCACCGGATTCCTGTTCCAATAAAGCGCTCGATGTGAGCTTCCGGGGGGATCAGCCGACAAACAGCGTGAACTTTGCGCCGTTTAAATTAGTGAGAGGCTTGGGCAACAGAATGCGCCGGTCGACGGAAAGAACCCGTTGGGCGATTTCCCAGTTCACCGGCGGTAGAGGATTGAGCTGGCGTATTTGGTCGAGGGTAAAATATTCGGCGTGGTCGGTTTCCTGTCCGTCCGCCTTAGGTTCGCCGCTCACTGGCCGCAAAAGCAGAATGACGTAAATGCCATTGCCGCTATCGGGATCGTACCGACTACGTAGTCCGAGGACCGCTTCCACCTCCGCAGTTACTCCGGATTCCTCCTGAACCTCACGCACCACCGCTTGCTCGATGGTCTCATCCGGCTCGATGAAACCCCCGGGTAATTGCCAGTTGCCGCGACCGTGACGTGAAGCGCGCCGAATGAAGAGAAGCTTGTCCTCGCGCACCACCGCGCCGCCGACACCGATGTTGTAGCCCGTGTTGTAGCGTTGCGGTATAGCCACGATAATCAGACCGTCAAGCTGAAAAGTCGCTGTGCATTTTTCCAGCGGATCAGTTCTTTGGCGTCCTCGGCAATTTGCCGATTATCGCACAGTAGACGCACGTCTTCGAACTTCATTCGTCCACCGGGATCGTCGTGCGGGTAATCGGTCGCGAAAAGAAATCTTTCCGCGCCCAGAAACTCTAGGGCCTCGGGCAATTCCGGCTCTTCGGTTTCGATGGTGAAGTAGAAATTATTTTTGAAATAGTGACTGGCTTTCTGCTGGTTCTTTTCAAGAAAAACCTCGGCGGGATGAAGCGCCCTGGCCCTTCGCAGCCGCTCGCCAATCTTGGTTAACGGCCCACGATTCGTCAACGGCGCTTCCTGATCGTCATAATCCACCGGCGGCCGCTCTAAAACGCGATCTAGCCATTGCACCAGCGGTTTTATAAAAGCCGTGCCGGCCTCGGTGTAGATAAATTGCAGCTGGGGAAACTCATCCAAAAGCCCGCTGGTAAATAGCGACACTAAACTCATGTGCCCTTCCTGCGGCGCAAAAATATACAGACCGTCGCGCTGGAACGGCGGCAAGTTACTCATGCGGTGACCGTGCTGGACGTTGTGCAGATATATCGGCATCGATAACTCTTGGGCACGGCTGAAAAAAGGCCACAGCTCGCGATGGCTTCCTAACGGTTCGCTGCAGGGATGATCTCTTACTGGAAAAACTTTATCGAGCACGACGGCACAGAAGCCATTTTCCTTGGCCCATGTTGTCTCGCGGATCGAACCTGATACATCCTGCAACGGGATCAGCGCGACCCCTAGGATTCGCCCCTCATGCTCTCTCATCAGCCTCAAAAGCGCCTCGTTGTGCGACCGAGCCATCCGGCATGCCAGCTCGGGCTCGATGAGATACGACCACCAGCCGAAAACTGCGGCAAGACCACGTGGCGTTCGATTCCGAGCCTATGATCGTAGTCACTCATGCGATCTTCGATATTCCAAAGGCTCCTAAACATGGCGCCGGAGCCGGGCGCGAGCAATGGGCTCGTACCCGGCATTTCTGCCGGATAGCCGGGAAACTCGACGTCAACGTACAAATCTTGGTCATTGAACTTGAGCGCAGGTTTAAGTTGAGAGAATCTGCCAGCAACGCCGTCAAAAGCGTCGCGCGGCATCAAATGGGTATCGCAATCTATGATCATGTCGGTCCTTCCGCGAAGTGTGCGTCTG
>Ga0137359_10001306_pt1 | contig 19805 bp, 17 predicted proteins | sample Mad1_40_16metaG_FD_108281 | JGI IMG/M metagenome (GOLD analysis project Ga0137359, IMG submission 108281) | Vadose zone soil microbial communities from Angelo Coast Range Reserve, California, USA - Mad1_40_16 metaG | ecosystem: Environmental > Terrestrial > Soil > Vadose zone | place: USA... | reverse complement strand
CGAAGCCGCACCGATTGCAATAACTCAGTCCTTGCACGAGCTGCGTGCCGCAATTTGCGCAGTACATATAAAACTCCTTTCCCCTACCTTAGATCATCGAGGATGATAAGTGAACCAAAAGCAAATGGCTTGTCCGACACCAATAAAGAAACCGATTATTGCCCCAAAAAGTTCAATCGTTTTTAGGTGATGCTGGGCCAAGGACAGCACGAGGTCCTCGGGTTTATAGTTGCCGTCGCTCAGCCAATTCGGAGCGTTTGACATCGAATGCGGGTATCAAAGCGGGCACAAAAGAAACTGGGGCAGTCCAAAACCGCCCCAATTCATTGATAGGAATGACTCCGCAGGTAGGACTCAGAAACCATTCACATTCCTGCAGCTTTTGGCGGACTTCTTAATTTGGCTAAGAAATTCGCACGTTTGCGATTTACACTGTTTCCACTCTCTCCACTTTCAGCACTCCGTTGTGCCTTAGTTGTGACAGGCATTCATGGCGCGAAGAAACCAGCTCTTTCTGAAAAACACAATTGGAACCAGCACGTGCGGTTCGGGCTAAGCGCCGACCTTGGGGTTATGAAAGCGCCCTGAGAACTTTGCGTTTTGTGACATCGAGTCACACAACTTTAACATTCATTACAACTTGCCGCCGTTACAGAGCAATTCGACTTTGCACCAATTGACATGCTTTGACAGTGATTTTCATCGAGTCACGTGACCATAGCGTGACAAGATTTCGCGTCAACACTTTGTATAGGACGCTGCTGAGCGAAAATCGAAACAATGCACCTAATCCAAGCGAACACATATTAACGCGAGTGCGACTTCCAGAATATTTCAGAAAAGAATCGACTCATCGTTAGCCCGTCGAGTATTTCATATTTGACGCCAGAAACTCTGTCAGTAAGAATTTCTGCGATCCACCTTGCGAAAGGAGCACCTGCCTTCATAGAAACGATAACACCGCCTGCCAACCTAGGGTTGATGTCATGAACAAAGAGGAAGCCCTGGTTGTCTCGAATGAGTTGAATGTTCATTAAGCCCGGATCTGCCAGCCGGGTAGCGATCTTTCTCACCAATTCAATGATCGCCCCATTCATATCGATTCTAGACACGATTGAACTAGAACCTACTACTCTGATTCTCGCTCTGGGAACAATACAGACGGGATAGCCTTTCTCATCATTAAAGAAATCTATAGTGTAATGCTCTCCCTGTATGTACTCTTGGACGATGGAATTTGGTCTAGTTAGCATTCTCGCCCGAAGCTCATCGCTATTGGCAACGATGTGCGTGTGAGTGGTTCCTTGCCCTCCAAAAGGCTTGACGACTACTGGGAACTGAGGTTTGCTCGTGCCCCCGGCGTTCTTCTTCAAAATAAGCGCCGGATCGAGAAGTTCAGGAGTCGAAACCCCTTGGGCTTTGAGGAATCTAGCGGTTTCCCTTTTATCGAGGTAAATCTTCAAAGTCTCCTGCGAAGGCACTAATACTCGCACGCCCATTCGCCGTAGTTTAGGGCTGATCTGAAGCAGAAGGGGTAGATCATAGTTGCTAGCCGCAAAGATGCCCTTGACCTTGTGTTTCTTGGCTATATTCAGTATGGCACTCTCGCTGGTTTCCGAATCTGCGGTCGGAATAAGCTCAAAGAAATCCGCGTACCGCGAGATAGGGCTAAACTCATTCTCATCAGTGGCAACAATTTTGATATCAAGCCGATCGTCACTCAGGCACTGTTTCATGGCCCGAATAAACGAAACTCGATCGGTGCGATTTATGAACAGAATCCGATCTGCCATAATGATCCGTAAGGGTTCAGGACTGTCCTTGGATTTTGCTTGCTAATTCGTCCTACTTCTCCAAAGAATCCGGGAACAGTCCCGGCAGCAAATGAAAAACTACAATTTGTGCTGTATCAGCCAGTTTTCATTAACTCCGACAATCCTCCATTTACCCCGATTGTCACGTTGAACTCGCGAAACGGATCCCAAGTCGACTCGGACATAACCATAGAACCCGTTGGGATAATTGTAGAGCTCTCTTGCGAGGCTGATCAGAATTGCGATGATCGCCGAACGGTTAGCTACTATGATTTTCAACGGCTCGTTGCGTTGACCAACAATCTCCCGAAAACATTTTAGTACGCGTTGCTCAAACTCGACTTTCGATTCCTTGCCTTCCGTTTGCCACTCCGAGTCAAAGTTATACAAGTTGAGCAGCCCAGCTTTATACAAATGAAATTTTTCCATCCACTCGCTGTCCTTCCGTTGCAAAGCCCTCACCGAAAGACCCGCATAAGGCCCGGCATTTGTCGACCTTAGCTCTGCATGTTTTTTTATTTTGTCGCAGGACAAGGCTCTTCCGAGAATTTCTGCGGTTTCTACCCCTCTTTTCGATGAGCTACAATGAAGATACTTCGTAACGAAGCTGTGGGCTGAAGCAAATCGAGATAGCTTCTCGGCCAAAGCTGTAGACCGCTCTATACCCCTCGGGGTGAGTCCCTCGTCATCTTGCGTTGAAGACAATCTTCGAGCCGTGTTCTTAAAGGACTCAAAATGCCGAATTAGAAGAACTTCCATTACCTCACCGCGGAGATATGAGCAGATCGGGCTTTTCAGCGACCAAGGGAACGGTGTTGTCCTCCGGTAGCTTGCGAGGATCTAGATGATACGCATACACCTGATAGTCCCCCATCGCTTGCATTAGGTCCCGGTAATAGACATGAGCCTTGCCCTTCAGATGGTGCATTTCATGAAAGACCGTGATGTCCGCTTCGCTTCGCTGACCAAGAAAGTCAAAGCTAGTATTAACGTTTCCCAAGTCCCCCGAGTAATAGATCAATCGATCTTGCTCTTTGAAGTAGTAAGCAAAGCTCTGCATCCCGGCGAAATGTAGATCCTTAGTATCAAGAAAACCGATGTCTTCGATCGACGAAAGTGGTATGAAGTCTATGAACTTTTCCGGATCTTGCAGGGAAAAGCTCAAATAGTCATAGAGAATCTGCCTAAAGGCCGGCAACGCGTAAATCACCTTGGCTTTTGTCGGAGGGACACGCTTGATATTCATATGAAGAATGAGCGCGAAGAGGCTGCCAACGTGATCCCCGTGCAGGTGTGTTATGAGAATATGATCGATTGTATCTGCGAGGCCATGCTTTCTTAGGGTCGGGTAAACGCTGGGCCCACAATCGATAAGGATCGATTTATTCTTGTGTCTGACTAGTGCTGCCGAGTTACCGTACTCGTAATCGAACACGCCACCAGTGCCTAGAAATTTGATCTCCATAGATTGCCTCTCAACTGTTGGGTGAACCCTCTTTGCTAAGGTCAATGTCGATTAGGTTCCTTGCACTTGCCTCGACCTTCGCAATAACGACCCTCAATCTGTCGGCGATGGTTCGATCCTGAGCGATCTGCAAACCCTCTTGAGCCACCGCGCGTGCATCAGCAAAGCTGATACCTTCGTTAATATATGCTTCTGCACAGCGTGCGAGCTCTTTCGCTAATTGGTCCTTGGCGTCATGAATCGAAGCAGAAACAACCGCTTGGATTGCGCGCGCTAGATTAAGACTCCTTGAGTGTAATCGCTTGAACTCCTCCACAGCAGCCTTTGCGTAGTAAGCGGCCAGATCGAGATCTCCCATCTCTCGATACATTCGGGCTAAGAATGTTGCGCAATAGCCCACGCTGTGCATGTCACCGACTGACTTCATTAGCTTTAAGGAAGCAGTCAATGCATTCGAGGCCTCGCCGAAGTTGTTCATTCCTAACTGCCCCGTGCCGATGGTCAGTAGGCACAGGGCTCTTCTGTGTGTGTTGTGGGTTTTCCGATGGAGCGCCAAGGCCTTGCTGGCAAATTCAACACCCCTGGCAAATCTCCCACTGCTTACATAGGTTTCGGCGATATTGTTGAGAGCGGTCGCCTTCCCATTCCTGTCGTTGATTAACTCAGCTTTCTGAAAACCTAGTTTGAAGTACTTCAGAGCCTTAGCGAAGTCTCCAGTGCGTCGACACGCTTGGCCAGTATGCCAGTATGCATTAGCTACGCTTCGATTCGGAGCCTGAGCAAGCCTAACAGCGAGAGTTATTGCTCTTTCGCCATATGCGATGGCCCTATCAAAATCGCCGATTCGCCGATAGGCGTCGCCTGCGCAAATCAGAGATGTGAGAAGGTTCTCATCCTCATGGTGTCTTTCGAACACTTCGATCGAGCGAATTGCATAATCCAGCGCCTCATCATACTTCCCGAGCAAACGCCATGCTTCGCTTGCCTCTTTCCATACACTTGCCATCAGAAGAGAATTGTTTTCGTGACGCGCCACATCAAGTGCCTTTTCGAAAGAATCAAGAGCCCTGTCAAACCTACTAACTTCTCTTTCAGCCATGCCTAAAACTAAATACTGATGATAAAGGTCATCTTTGGTCAGTAGCCTTGGGTCCAATGTCCCTCTCAGGGCGATGACTTTTTCTGCAAAGCCCCATACCAGCAAGTAATCAACATCAATAGTTTGCAAGAGAACCGCCGCTTCATGATGACTGCCGGCCCTCACAAGATGTTGAAATTCTTTTAGATGTGGAGTGATATTCTTTAGAAATCTCATCGCTTTCACCGGCGATCTGGCTCTACGGTAGTAGTTAGCTGCTCTAGACTCGAGGGAATTCGTTGAATAGTCATCGTGAGTCTCATGCGTAAGACTCAGGCCTCGATAGGCAAAATAGCGGTCACTTGAATGCAACGAGTAGCGATTTGTTGCAGAGTTATGAACTACAAGTTGGTTCCTTACTAGTTGAGCTAGGGTACTAGTAAGATCGGAGACCAGATTGTAGGGCTCGACCATGTACCGAATTGCAGATTCCACCACTGGTTCTCTGAGAACCGATAGGGCGGCAACAATCAGCCGATTCTCTCCGCTGAGCCCTAGAATGACGTCCTCCGACAGCTTGTCAATTGTCTTTTCGGCAAATACAGTTTTGTTCTTCAGTAACTTAGACAATGATTGATTTGGCTGAGAATACAAGACCGCCTGCAGCAATTCTAAAGCGCGAGGATTTCCTCTTGCTAACCTCACGGCCCTGGCCAACAGAGCTTTAGGGGCACTTCTTAGTCCGCGTGTGCCGTCGGGATCCGAATCTCTCAAGAATCTGACCCCATCCTTGACTGCCAGGCCTCTTCTCAACTCTATTGTGTAAATTGACGAGGAAGAATGAGACTCAAGATCAAATGGCACACGACTCGTTACTATTATCTTGAGGCCGCTAGATCGCTGGACAAACACGTTCAAGAAGCTTTCAATCCCCGAATCGACAACGCGATTGTCCTTTATCAAGTCATCAAGTTTGTCCAAAAGCAAAACTGATTTATTCTTCGCAGCGACAAACAAATCGTGCAGGAGTCGTATCTTGTCTTTTGAAGAGATACTTCCGTCAGTCCATATTCGCAGCACGTCTTCGTACTTTCTTCCACCTAACATCTTTCCGATGTCGAGAAAGATTCGCTCCAGACTCAGGGAATCATCTAGGGAGCTTAGGTAGACGAAGCCCGTGAAGGTACGCGGCAATCCTTTAGAGTTTCTTTCGAGTGCCTTGAGAACATGGCTCGCAAGAGCTGATTTTCCAACTCCTTCTCGACCCACAATCGAGATTAGCTTAATTCTAGCGGACAACAGACACTTATTGATCCGCTGAAATTCCACGCTTCTGCCCACATAATTGACTTGCAGATCGAGGCGGTTCCAAAGGTTGATAATGCGGCTTTGATTACGAAGTGGCCGGGAAGACGCTTGCTCTTTTACAACCAAGACATTTGGTATTGTAAGTACCGGCCGTGATTTCCATTGGGCTTTCGCCTTTTCGGGCAGAGATTCCCAGAAAGATGTCGTCACCGCGATTCCATTTCTTGGAGCACGCGATGAAACGCGGTCGGCCAGAATGATCGAACCTCCTACCACCCGTTGGCGCTTGCCAAGTGCTACAGGTCCGTGCGCGACGCCGATTCGAAGAGGTATTTTCTCTTTCTCTGCATCCAGCCGAAGGCCTTTTGCAAAGGACCATGCCCGCGAAGCTGTGTCGTATTTTTCGGAGAACAAAACCAAATAGCCTCCGTCTCCGGCTGGTCCGAATGCCTTTGGGATTTCGCCGAGATCCGAATAGGCAGTCTCAACAGACTCGGAGAGCCTCCCTAATAACTTTTTTTGATTTTGGAGTGACTGCTCCGAATATCTTTCGATGTCGAAAACGATGATGTCAGCAGATCCTAAACGCCATTTGGCCCTTGGCAGGCGACATTTCAAGGAGAGTTTTTGACGATACTCACGAGGTAAGAGTAGGTGGAAGGTGAAGGAGGTACGCTTAACTTTCCCGACTTGTTTCGCGCCAAAGATTTTTGCGTATGAACTCTTGGCTGATTCGGCGTCGGCTCGAACCTTCGAATCGACCGCAATACGTCCCTTAATCAGTGGATAGCTGGCTATCCGAGCAGCAGTGTTAATGGCAAGGGCCGCCACATTCCAACGCGTGACATTATGTACTCTCTCCAGACGCCCCCAAGTGATTGCGAGCGCAACATCAATTCCCTTTGCACTCATGTACACCATAACCTTCTTCGTTCCTTCGATTGCTTGGTCGACCGTGTCAAAGACTGCAGCACCTCCATATGGACTTGGGAACCATTTCTGTTCACCCCGACAGACACGCAGTAGAATTGTGTCTAGAGCCGATAGTAAAGTTGCAGCTAAATCGGTTGGTGTATCTTCTTTCAGGTCCCAGAGCTTCGCAAAAAGCGTGTAGCCCCGCCGTGAAGAAGGAGGTAGCTCAGTGGGCTTTCTCTGCATTTTTCGGGCTGTATCCTAGGTTAATCGCGGAACCAAGTCATGCCGATCAGCGGGATCGCTTTGACGCGATCTGTCGTACCCATCTTTCGAGGGTTTGAACCTCGGCCTGAAATTCAATATCAATGCAGATACCGACCGGCACCAGTTGGGCTTTTTGTCAGCACCTTGCGCGGGCGTGGCGCGCGAATTCGACTCACATGCAAGGCCCTGCTCCCCGCCTTCTTCGTAAGCTAGAGCGCCGTCTAAGGCTGCTTTGAGAATTAGCAAAACCCTCATCGCCCAAGTAGTTCCTTTTGTTCGTAAATCGTCGGAGTCTTGGCCTTCATGACTTCTAATTCTAATCGTCTTCTAATCCCCGCTTTGCCAACTCATCTTTAAAGTCGCGCCAATTAACAATTCGCACACCCTCGTACGTGCTTCCTAACGAATGTAGATCAGAATCCTCAGTTGTAAGCAGATGCGCATTACCATCAACAGCGCAGGCCAAGTAAACAGCGTCTTCAAGATCGCGCTCAGCGGCGCGCGGTGCTTGCGAAATGCGAGACCGAGCTTTACGTAGTGTAGTTGCCGAAATAATTACAGGTTGAGAGAGTTGCAGCGCAGCCAGGAATAGTTCGAACGCAACGCGGTTGAATTCAGCGCGTCGAATGATCTTCTCATCACTCTCGATTGCTTCCGCGCCACGTTCGTAGTCATTGATAATGTCCGCTGTCCATAGCCAGTGAAAAGTCGGCACGGTCAGGAGTTTTAGCAGCCCACGCTTTGGCGAAACCGCTTCCGGGTTGTCGCGACGCGTGAGAAACATAGCAAGAACAATTTGCGCGTCAACAACAACGCGCAGTTCACTCTCACCAATGTTCTCATTATCAGCAGCAGACGGCATGCTCACCCGCGCGATTGTTTGCGGGAGGATCTGCCATTACGCCGGCGGGCTTTTTTCAGTGCTTCTCCCACTAATGTTTCTAGTTCTTCTTCGCTGGACGCCGGAACGTCCTTTCGCTTAGATCGCAGACGCTCGCGAGAGAGCGCGAAGCTCGATCCCATTTGCTCAACAAGTAAATGCAACAGAGCGCGTCGCATGTCTTCGAGCGTGGTGAAAGGAACCACCGCAGCTTCCGGCTCACCGTGCGTTGTAAGAACGACGCTTCCCTTTGCGGCCAACTCTAGCGTGCGGCGCATCTCAGCGCGCGCATCACCAACCGCCATGAACTTCTGCGGTCGCCCGAGATAGGAAGCGACTCGCAGCAAGGCTGCTGCTTGATCGTTTGAATCTGCCAATTCTTGTCTCATTGGAACCTCACCACTATTGTACGCACATTTGTACAAACAATAAAGTCGCAGGAGAGCGCTCTCCGTGCTGCGTACCTTCACCCTCAAAGGCTATGCTTATTCCGCACGCCCCAATGATGCTAAGAGCTCACGAACTGATGTTTCTCGCATCAATTTCGTGAGTTCTCCTGAATTCAAGCCACAAAGAATCTTGTAAGCTCTATCTCGGTCATTTCTAAATCTCTTCAGTTTATCCGTGAAATCTTGTTCTGTAGGTAGGCTGCCGTATTTTTCATACCATCTTCGCGCGAATAACACGATAGGCGCAATTTCACCGCTTTTGATTTCGTTACAACCTCGTGGCCCATCGGCTTTCGGCTGTTTTCCACAGCACGGTAACACGGTGTCCCAAGCGTAGTCCCCATTTGATTCCCGATCTAGTCCGCCTGCCGCCTCTGGTAGCGGACCGCCACAGTAAAAACATTCGTCAAGAGCTACTATCGCGGCATACTGTGCGAAACTCAAATCCCATTTGTGTCCGTTAAATTTAGCTTGAGCACTCCCTAAATTGAACTTTCCTCCTAATGTACGACTGCGTTTTTTCGTGTGTTCGTTTTCACACAATCGGCAGCGGCCATAACCACCTTTGACCACAGAGTGCGAGGCATTCTCTAGTGTTAGTCGTTTCTTACAGCGACTGCATTGGCCCTTCATCCTGTTCACCCTTTATGCAGTTCTTATTGGTTTAGTGGTTGCTTTTTGTTGTGCAGCGCCTTGCGCCATTGCCGTTAACAATCCAACGCAATTCTATCTCGCCAAGGGATCAGCGCCTACGCTCATTCGCATCCATTCCTAAAACGCTCGGAACATTCTAATTCAGTTTCCCCTCTGCGCTTCATCGTAAACGACAGCCCATCCGCACAACTCTTCGATTCTCTTCGAGTGCTCCTCTGCGTTCCGCCCTGCGGTGTGCGGAGTGGGCGCTCAGTCGTGTTCCTTCAGTCGCTACGAGGGGGAAACATCCTTTCAAAAGCACCAAACCAAAAGAAGGAGACACGACAATGGAGAGACAGCAAAGACAGTCAGCAGACATTCCGAAGTGGTCAGCGCTTCTAGTTGAAGCGGTCAACAAGCCCGGCCTGATCATGAAAGCGTATAGCGCGTTTCATTCGTTTAGCTTGGGAAATCAATTGCTCGCGCTCGTGCAGTGTCTGATGCGCGGATTGCAGCCTGGGCCAATCAACACCTTTCCGAAGTGGAAGGATCTTGGACGACACGTGAAGCGCGGCGAGCGGGCGCTAGTTCTGTGCATGCCGATCACGTGCAAGCGTCGTAACGAGAATGGCGACGACGAATCAGACGGTGATGGGACATTCACGAGCTTTGTCTACAAGGCGCGATGGTTTGCACTAGCGCAGACGGAAGGCATAGACCTTGAACCACAGGTGACGCCAGACTGGGATGCCAAGCGAGCATTAGCGGCGCTCGACATCGAAATGATTCCATTCGACAGCATCGACAGGAACTGTCAAGGCTTCGCCCGCAAACGCAACATAGCGATCAATCCTGTGGCCCAACTTCCGCACAAGACGCTTTTTCATGAAGTGGCCCACGTCACGATCGGCCACACTCTCGAATCCGACTTCGCCGACACCGAAAAGACGCCAAGGAACTTGCGGGAAGTCGAGGCCGAAGCCGTAGCGCTTTTATGCTGTGAAGCGTTGGGTCTTGAAGGAGCAAACTACTGTCGGGGGTATTTGCAGAACTGGCTATATCAAGGCATCGGTTACGACGCGAGTGCGATTCCCGAAAAGAGCGCGCAGAAAATTTTCCGCGCGGCTGATCAGATCTTGCGTGCTGGACGATTAGATATTGATGAGGAAGAGCGGGCTCACTAAGGCCCACACCGAATACTCAGCGGCCCAAGCTTGGTCATTTGACCGAGCTTGGGTTTCCTTTTCTGTTTCGCCTTGCATTCTCGCGCCTTTTCATCTCGTAACTGAAAGCCCACGGGGATCGAACCCGCTCTTGAACGTGTGCGCCTCTTAGGGTGCATGCAGAAACATTAACATTTGTTACAAGTTGCAGCCGTCAAAGAGTGCGCCAGTATACGCGAGATTCGGTGAGTCTCTGTAAATCTTCCACACAATTTCCCCACAATTATTGTTGGGCTCTTCTTCGGTATTCTCACTGCGGAAGGAAACCTCCTCTGATAAGCCTCAACAAATCAACTACGTATTAGGACTCTACCGTACGCGTTGCTCCCGTCTATTCGGCCTGCCACGCGGTCCAACAACTCGATCGTTTCCATTACCAAACCTGGTCTAGGATGCTTTTTCCAATCCCACGCGGTGGTTATCCCGTGAGCAGTAGCAAAAACCTTCCGCAATGCTTGCGATTCAAACGATCCTTCAACCCCAAGTTGCACCCAAGTCCTCCCGTTAGGCTCGACATATAATAAATACTCGGAGTCTCTGGTAATATCGGCGAGACCGACAATCCCTCCGCGAACTTCTGACCATGAACTCTCCAAGAGGAAGTGGCTCGAAATCACACTACTGGGCAGAAGGTGGAGGTGTGCATGACCAACTGAGCAGATTATCCGTTTGCTCCCTCGTGCCATTCCATGCTCGAAGCGGTGTACTGGAATGTCGAGTACCTCTGACAGTACGTTGGCTAGCCTAGAAGACATGACATCCAGTTCCCGCAGATCGGAATCGGTCATGTTGGCGATACTTGGCGTGTGCTCTTTGGGGCAAAGCAGCACATGGCCCAAGGCAATGGCACCAAGACTCGGAAAGACAACGAATCGATCGGATTCCGCTAAAACGGTTCTCTTGTACGTAGCGTAGCCAAGGATCTCTGCAATAAGGTCGTTGGAAGGATCGCCAAGTATTTGGCTGCACAGACAGCAATTCAAACCTTCGCTCATGCCCTTTCTCCTATCGACTCGATTCCAGTGTCCCACAAGGGTGACTGACGAATTGTCCGCATATAGGTTTGAATTCCCGTTGTGAGCCAAGACGATTTAATAAGACGTTCCGATTCGATTCGCGCCATTGGACCAGTCCTGCCTCTGTAGGTAAGACGAACTCCTGAACCTTGAGATACCTGCCCAACCACGGTGAATTGCACTCCGCATTCACGAGAAATGGATGAGACCCTGAACTCGTCCTCAGGTGCGAGACACGCAAGCAGATTCCAATCACCCCAACCGATGGCGAAGCGACCTACGTCAATCCGCAGAAGTTCTGCGATATTAATCGCCAAAGGATCCCATTCCACGTTGTCCAGGTTAAGATCGAACCTCATACGATTGGCGCAGGACAATTGCTTAATCGACGGGTATAGACCATCTGAGTTATCGGTACAGGCATGCAGGATACCGAGGCGAGCAAGCTGGTGTGCAGCGGCTATCGGCGGCACCGGAGTCAATACCGCTGCGAGGGCGCGCTTCATATCTGACTCGGACAAATTGATGGCCGCCTCCTGTGCGAATACGCTGGCCCAGAACAGTCCGAAAGTGCCAATTACAGCCACTAGGTCGCCTTCCTTGCAACCAGTGCGAGAAACACACCCATTAGGCGCGCACCAACCGATTGCGGTAGCAGTCAAGTCGAGTGTGACACCTTCCTTCAAATTACCACCGACCACTTTTGTGCCACAGGCGCGGCATGAGTCGTCGATTCCGTCAAGAAGCCTTTCGAATTCCGCCAGCCTCAGAGAATTAGGTAGAACCAGTGATGTCAGTAGCCCCAACGGCTTGGCACCTGCGGCGGCTAGATCGCTATTGTTTATTGTCGACAGTAGCCATCCATGGTAATAAAGGTCGTCGAAGCCAAGGTATTTTGACATCGGCTCTGGGCACGGATCGGTGGTGGCGACGATGGTACCTACGGTCGCAGTATTGATCTCCGTTACAAGCGCACAATCATCGCCAAATCGAGGAATGCCGGAATACTTTTCGTATCGAGGCCGTAGCACTGTCTCGACCAATTGACGTTCACCTACGTCAGATAATTTGAGATCTTGCACTTACCCGCCTTTCACCATGTCGTAGAGCAGTCTAGCAAGAAGCGCTAAGAAAACAGACGCCTCTGCTCCAAGGATTACCCGAAGGAGACGATGCTTGGCAGCATAGACTAGATAGCCGAGAGAAACTCCAAGTAGGCCCAGACCAAGCGCCCCCAAAGCACCCGAATATGGAATTAACGAAGTCTTGTTCAAAAATATCATGAGCGCAGCGCCAACAGCATGGCCAACAGCCAACGGTATACCTGTCTTAAAGCCTACGCCTGGGCTGGGAATTTCATCCTCTGTTGCCTCTTCATAAGCTCGAAAGAGCCGGGCGAGCCACAGATGATCCACGGTCGATACTCGGGCGGTGATCGGAGAACGAAACCCGGCGCCTGCACGCACAGTCTTAGCGAAGAAGTTCACAGCTTTTGGCACAAAGCCGCGGAGGCAGTTCGCGGGGTCGAGCTGTAACAATGCCAGAGCCGTCAGACAATCTGGAAGCAGAATAAGGTATCGGTTGTCTCCGCGGGAGCGAAAGATAAACATGTCCGGATATCCCAGAGACTCCTCACGTCGCGCCCTGGTCCAGATATTTAGCCGGTTCTTGCAACGCTTTGTTGCAGTTTCAACTTCCGGAACTTCTCCGCGCGATGGCCATGGGTGAGTAAGCACAATGGCGCCAAGTGCTACCTCAGAAGGGCGAAGGCGGCTCTCCTCGTCGATGACGAGTTTAGAAAGCAGCTTCAAGCTGCGTACACAACTCTCGCTGCGCCCGAATCGAGGATAGCGTCTCAAAGCGTGGAGAGCGACCGCGGTTGCCAGAAATTGTGGTGTCCAATCCTCGCCGGAACTCTCGGCCCAACCGCCAATAGGCGCACATCTTCTAACAAGTTCGTCCATAACGGGGCAAGGATCATTGATTGAAGATGATGCAGGTTCGGTGGCTTCCGCTAAGGATGAGAGTTTGTAAGTGACAAGTAGGTCCGCCCGAGTCTCCGGGTCCTCCCGCGTTGGAAGGTTACTAAGATAAGTTAATGCTTCGCCAAGGCCCGGGCCTTCTATCGGATACCCGTCCATAGCCAAAACTTGAACGCCGGCGCTCGTCCCGTACGAACCACGGGGATCTTTGGGGCCGTCGAGAAACTGTCCCCAACCAGGCTCGCCGCCGCGCCTGTTCCGAGTATCCTCCTCGAAGAGACGACGAATGTCTGCACGGGCTTCATGAGCGGTCTTCCGGAGTTCACGGACTCTGGCATGTCGCCAGCGTAGCATCTCATTTTCTCCCGTTAGCTGATGTGCATTAATTGACCCAAGAGTGCTCAACCTGCGCGATTGCCGCCTTGAAACGCCAGACTTCACATACCTGCCGCACGTAGGGATGTTCTCCCAGACCAGTCGGTTACATTAATATTTTCGGACTCTTCATGGTTGGTTGGGCTTCCTTTCTCCTCACACAATGAGGAAAAACTCCGACTTCCGTTTAACGACCCATATCGAAGGCTGGTTCAAGCGAGGAATGCGTTCGGCGCGGCTCTGAGGACCAGCCCGTACGTACGGCAAAGCAAACGGACGATATGATAAACGCGGTTAGTGAGTCAAATGGCTTTGGGAGAGCAAGTCAGACCGAGAATTGCGAACGGTCATCCGATAATGAGTAGGATTCTTTCCAAAGTGCTCGCCATCGGCTGCTCATCAACAACGTCAACTTGAACCCATCAAACTTGCGTCGTCGGCGAGACTTCGGAAAGAATCCTACTCAATATCCGTATCAGTAGATCGGCTAAAAGCACAACCTCTTTTTGAGCAGCGATTCCGTCCAGTGATTCGGATGGTAAGACCGTCGTCAACGATTTACTGCCGAACGTGTACTGAAACACGCTCCTTAAGTAGCCGCTGATATCCTTGGTTACGATGCCAATGAATCGGGCGGATGCGATCCCAGAGAAGATCGAAACCTGCTCCGCGAAAAATCTCATCGATTTTTTCTATCACCTTCAGTCTTTTGAATGCTTTGGCAACTGGGCTGCCAAGAACGGTTGCTAAGAATCCGCCGGATCTAACCAAGGCCGCGGCATTCGAAGCAAATTGCTCAATTGATGAAAAATATTTGTCTATGGCTTGTTTCGGTTGGTTGCGTTGTCTTCGTGCTCCGATCTCCAAACTGAAATCGTCAGTGAGGTTGTCGGGGGCGATCCAGTAATATGATAGTCGCTGGCCGAGACAGTAATCAGCCATGCACAGGTATGGAGGGGACGTAATTATTCCTGCAACGGAACCAGCGGCGACACCATAGTCTTGCGGTCGAGCAGTGCACGCATCGAGTTGCAACACTCTTGCGCGCTCGAGTTCTTTCCCCGGATCTCTGCCAGATCTTTCCACGAAGCCGTACAACCGACCGAGAATTTCCAGGTTTTTTGTTATACGACCGAGAAAGAGATCGAAAGCATTCACGTATGGTGGTTTGTCCAAGTTTGCAGGGAGTGGAGTGTTATCAGCGAAAAATCCATGTTCCTTTCCTCGACGTGCGGTTGTGCTGGTGATTATTGCCGAGAAACAAACGAGAAGGAACTGACGAATGCGATCGTCAGATTGGGACTGCACGAAGCCACGTATCTTACTCAGTTCTACCAGCGTTTTTGGAGCATGCCACTTTTCAGGCGCCTCTAATCCGGGTGGTGCGCAAGGCTCCGCAGCGGAAAGTTCGTGGATTGATAAGCTACGTAGCCAGTCGCGCTGGCTCAGGGTCAGATATGTCAATCGAGCTTTGGCGATAAGCGTGGCGACTGTGTTCGAGTCGGCACTTATGGCATTGCACTCGTATTTAATAGCTTCGCACGCCGTTTGACCGGTCCCGCCGAAGGGGTCCAAGACTAACTGTCCCTGCAGACCGAGACAGTTGATCAGAGAGGCGGGAATCGCATGGACGTAGGTGCTAGGGTATGCATGTAGGTTCTCATTCCTCGAGAGCCGAAAGCTCCAATCACCAGCAGCTCGAAGATTCTCGACCACGTTGTCCTTCCTCCCTTGAGTCATGGACAACCACGGTCGCTCTTGAATCCACTGAGGTAGCTCGGATGATACCACCTCCGACAGCATTCGCTTGAGACCATCGCTCCTACCCTTGTTCGGAATTCTGTTTTTTAACCAAGCGGGAAGCTGATGGTGGTGAATATCGTCACCTAGTTTGAAAGCAATTAATGCTCCTGCGGATGTGGACGGAAATAGAGTGTCCGGTTCGCGTCTAGCGAAGCGTCGCGGCGAGATGAACACGAGTACTTCGAGATTGCCTGAGGATAGGTGCTCCTCCATCCATGAAATAGTGGCAGGCGTCCGCAATATCCTAAGCTCTGCTTCTTCAAGTTCCACCTCGAAAAGACGCTGGGTAGGCTCAATCAGACGATAGCGCTCCACTAGTTCGCTGAGGGTCGCTTTTCGCCTCCCTACGTTTTGTTCATCGATAGCAGCAATTGTGTGAAGGAGTCCTTCGTCGGTATTCCAAATCAGTGATCTACGAGACAGTCCAGCCTTTACAGCACGTCGCATCAGGTGTTGTAAAAATGCCTGCCTGCCAAGCTCTTGCTCCGAGGAATTGTAGAAGGCTGAATAGTAATTGCTCCGATACTTTAGCCATTCATGAACGGCCGGCTCATCTTGATCATTTAGATCTGTAGGCGCGGAGTTCTGCTCAGCCAGCCATTTTGCGATTCTCAATGGAAGGAGTCTATCTACCTCCAGGCCCATTTGTGCGCATCCACGCGTAACGTTGTCCGCATTATCTAAGTCCAGCGTGCCGGATACTAAAAACCCAAGCGCTCCTTCGCCAATGACCATTCGGGCAACTTCATCGGGGTCAACCTTAATGCCAATGTCCTTCCGCAGCTTTCGAACAGTCGCCTGAAACTGGGGCAAGGACGAACCAAACACTGGTAGATCAGGGCTAGAACTGTCCGTGGGTACCGCACTGAGCACTTTCTCAGTTTCGAGTTCGTGGCTGAAACCGTCCAGCACAAATTCCGCTGTATGCGCGAAGGGAGGCGTCGCGACATCGTGAAGTAGTGCCGCCAAGGTGAGTTCTGCGCGTTGCTGCATGGGTAGTTGACGGTATTCTCCGCAACGCCAAGCGAGATATGCGACTCCGATGCCGTGTTCCCATCGATTGGCGCTGCCAAAGTCCTTGAAGTCTATTGAATCAACGTTAGACAGGCGCACGCCACGCAACCTCACGAATTCGGGTATTCTGATGAATCCCGCGAGCCAGCGAGGTAACTCAATTCTTCCGTATAGCAGATCGGAGAACTGAATCATGAAGACCTATCTCGCCTTTCCCGCAGTGATGAGTAGAAGAAGAAATCCGGCTAACAACTCAGGAGCTAATTCCCCGATGTCGCCGCCTCGGTTATACCAGCTATACAAAGATAAGATGATGACGACCAACGATCCTAATACAGCAGCAAACCTAACCCAGCGAGAGCTAAGAAACGTACGCAGTAGATCAATTGCTTGAGCTGGCACAAGCAACACTTGATATGTACGCTCAAGTTGTTTCTCAATTGCAGAAAACACATCATAGAGAATCGCATTGGTTCGCGAAGACACTCTTAAACCCGAGTGAGGATATGTGAATCCGACAGGACTGTTAACAGCCGTCAGAATAGATTTCAACCTCGCCTGGGCTGCGCGCGAGGCGAATCGTCGTTTTGGAGCCAGTTTAGCAGCGAGGGCTAATAGATACAGTTGCCAAGGGACTCGCACATAGTAGTGTTCGCGATCTCTCGAATATTCGATGTTCTGCTCGATATCGTTGTCGAGTAAAGATTCAAGTTGCCGCCAAATCGACGTGAATACTCTTGGAAGGCCGTCGCCGCCGTCAATTGTTTCCGCGTTCCTGATAAACGAAAGAACATATAAGCAGAATACTCGCACACTGACGTCGGCTCTAGTGGCGGCATCACCTGACGACTTCATTATCAAAGCGCCGAGTAGATATTTGATCGGCTGTTCAACCTGATATCCGTGTTCGGCAAGCGCGCGCACTGCGTGCGCAGTCGGTAAGAGTTGCGGTTCACCGTTTCGGCGGTCAAGAAAGTATCCCCAACCGTTAGGATTTATCATACCTGCGAGTAGTACATCAGCCAGCCGTGTTCGCAATGCCCCGGTGTCAAACACCGCTCCGTCAACGAACTTGAGTGCAAACAACACCTCGCTGATCTTAATTACATTCGCGTCGTCGCGCTCTATTTGTTCGCGCACGGACGTGGGATGGTCGCTCTGCGATACAGGATCTTCGGTTGAATGCCGATCCTGCACATACCGAATCAGTTTCGGGATGAGTGCTCGTGATTCCAGTCGCCCGTCTTCGGCTAGTACTCTAATCGCTGCGGCCGTACCGTGCAGGCCTCGCTGAGTGGACGTTGTGTCGTCTAGAAACTGCCCGCAAGAACTAGTCGTATCTGGAAGATCCTTACCCTGCGGCCCAGTATTGCACTGAGCTATAAATCTCCCTGCGATGAGCTCCCTTGCTTTCTTGAGATCAGACGATTTGATCATACTGTCACTCGTTCTTTGGAAGCTGTCTTAAGAGAGTCAGTATCTCATCCACAAAAGACAAACCGCGAGCATCCCGATGGCCGCCCGTTGGTAATGGAAAGCTTTGATTTCCAATTTCAAGCTTTAGCGTGGCCTTCTTAGTCAATTTCCCTACAAGATGCAAGCCCAAATCCTCCACTTCACGTAGAGCAGACGGCGCAGTACTAACTAAGAACTGGAAGTCGCCGCCGGAGCTGAATGCAAAAGCCCACGGTTCAACGCTGATCTTATGAGCCAGTTGGGTGACATGCTCATCAAACGGAATACTCATAGCATCGATCACTGCTCCCGTTCCACTTGCTCGACAAATCTTATAAAGGTCGGCCCCCAGTCCATCGCTAATGTCAACGCCGCCCTTTCCTAACTGTCGAATCGAAAGTTGCTGGGACTGTTCCAAAGGGATTCTCGGATTCAGTATTGCGTCTTTGGCCCAATCGGACCATTCCTGTGAGACATCCGTGCGCGCCAGTCCGACGGTGGCAGCGCTGCATGAACCAAGCGAGCCAGAACACCAGAGGAGATCACCGGGCTCACCCCCGTTGTTAAGAAAAAGGTTGGCGCGCGAAAGTGCACTACCAATGCCCACAGAAAAGAGCGCGCGTGACGGGCCAAGTTTGGTATCTCCACCGATGACCTTCACTCCCCAATGTGTCGCCGCCTCCTTCGCTCCCATCATCAATAACTGGAATTCCTCTTCAGTCGTACCGTGCTCTAACATGGCTCCCAATAGCATAGCTCGTGGACGTGCGCCGGAGCCGCAAAGATCAGACACGCTTGAGGCAACGACGAGCCGACCGAGATCCTTCAATGTTGCGATTCCCAACTGACTTGCAATCGGCGAAGCATTAAGGAAATCAGCGGTGAGTACGAGTAATTGTTCGTCCCATTGCAGAACAGCACAATCATCATCGTTGACGCCCGCAAGAACGAAGGGATCGGAAGTCGCGAACGGCCATAGTGTCGCAAGCCATTCCGAAACGTCATCGGGATCGAGCGTTCTAACCATGGGATTCTTTGCCCCAGAGTTCTAACGTCTCCTGAACAACATTCAGATTCGGATATGCTCCCCAATCCCAGTCATCCCGGCCAACCTTAGCGAACAGCACGCGACGGATCAGTTGAGACGGAACAGCGTGGGCTCGATACAGCCGAACGATCCCGCCTCCTCGTAATAAAATGTAGGGCGCTGCGTCCGATTTCAAGGTTTGCAAATCATGATCGACCTCTAGACTCGGCAGATTCAGCTCCAACATATCGACTAGATGGCTAAATCCAGGTATCAAGTTGACGTGCGCGTGCGTAATACACGCACCACCCGATTCATCTTCTGATGCGCCATGTTCACCTTCAAGTAGTTCTCCGAAACCGGAACGTTTCGAGATCGATTCAACGAGCGACCTGTATTCCCGGATTTTCGTCTGTCCCATGGAGCCGAGGTTTGGAGAATGATTGCGACTGACTACCATAACATGCCCTGGAGTGATCGGCCCCACCGCCGGGATAACAACAAAACTACTAGAAGCGAGGAGGGGAGTGTCATAGACACGACGAACCTCAGGGGCCTTTTCGTCAACGGCTCGACACAGAGCGCAAAGTCCAGTTGTTTGGTTCATGGTTCGAGCCTCAACTCTCAATTATGTACGAGGATTGTAATTAGCTCCCGGCTGCTTATCAACGTCAATTGTGATCAACACTCACCATCAACGAGGCACCATGATGACGCGGTTAGGTGCTGCGCACCTGAAAAATTTGGACACGTCACCCCGCTCGAAGCAGGCTGTGTTGCTCACGTTTGTGAGCAACCGCCTCAATCTGTTAACACGCGCGGCTGCCTTACCTTAGCGATTCTCATTTAGAATCGTTAGCAACGGATCACAAACGTGAGCAGTGTTGCTAACGAAAAACTCTGGTGATTTTTCAGGTGCGGAAGGAAGGAATCTGATGGCTGAGAAGAAGACTGTGAGAACCCGAAACGTTGCGTTTCGCGTGACTAGTGATGAATACGAACAAGTCGAGAAATTAGCCACCGAAGCTGGACTGGACCCGAATACATGGTGTCACAAAATCTTAGTCGCCGCCTTGCAGGAAGGCTCTGGCCTGGCACGGAATG
>Ga0137359_10001300_pt1 | contig 19852 bp, 20 predicted proteins | sample Mad1_40_16metaG_FD_108281 | JGI IMG/M metagenome (GOLD analysis project Ga0137359, IMG submission 108281) | Vadose zone soil microbial communities from Angelo Coast Range Reserve, California, USA - Mad1_40_16 metaG | ecosystem: Environmental > Terrestrial > Soil > Vadose zone | place: USA... | reverse complement strand
GTGGACGCTGCGGAGGTCGCGTTCGTCGCGGTCTTCCTGGCCTCGGATAAGGCCTGGGCGGTCTCCGGCGAGCTGGTGGCGGCAAGCGGCGGAGCCGGGCGGTCGGTATATTACTGAGCCGACCCACCAGGCTGAAGGTCGGGTCACCTCCGGGGGAGATATGGGATGGACAAGGAACGCAGCGGCGAGAGAATGAAGCTCGGTGCGTTCTTTCACCCGACCGGGAACCACGTGGCCGCCTGGCTGCACCCTGACGCGCAGATCGACGCCGGCACGAATTTCCGACACTACGCCGAGATCACGCAGACCGCTGAGCGCGGCAAGTTCGATCTGATGTTCGTCGCCGACGCGGTGGCGACGCGCGACGGCAAGCTCGAGGCACTCAGCCGCTGGCCGCAATACATGGCCTATTTCGATCCGCTGACGCTGCTGCCGGCGCTCGCCGCGGTGACGACGCATGTCGGCCTCTGCGCCACCGCGACGACCAGCTATAACGAACCCTACCACATTGCTCGGAAATTCGCCTCGCTTGACCACATAAGTGGCGGTCGTGCCGGGTGGAATGTCGTGACATCATCGAACGTCTCCGAGGCCTTCAACTTCGGACGCGAGCGGCACTATGAGCACGATGCCCGCTACGACCGGGCAATCGAGTTTGTCGAAGTTGTGAAGGGATTGTGGGACAGCTGGGACGACGATGCGTTTGTCCGAGACCGCAAATCGGAACGTTACTTCGATCCCTCCAAGCTTCATTACTTGAACCACAAGGGCGAGCATTTCTCGGTTCGTGGCCCGCTGAATGTCGCGCGGCCGCCGCAAGGCCATCCGGTGCTCTTCCAAGCCGGCTCGTCCGAGGTTGGCCGCGAGGTGGCAGCGCGCTTCGCTGAGGGGGTCTTCACACCGCAGCACACTCTTGCCGGCGCGCAGGAGTTCTACCGCGACCTGAAGGAGCGCATGCGAAAGTACGACCGCCCGCCAGAAGCACTGAAAGTAATGCCGGGTCTCAATGCGATCGTCGGACGGACCCGCAAAGAGGCCAACGAACTACACCATTTCCTGCAGTCGAAGATCCACCCCGATGTCGGGCTCGAATTGCTCTCGAACCAACTCGGCGGGTTCGATCTGTCGGAATACGATCTCGATGGTCCGCTTCCCGACATACCCGAGCGGCAATTCGCACTCAGCGGCCTCGGCAACACCCGCAACATCATCCGCTGGGCGCGGGAGGAAGGGCTGACGATCCGACAAATCTACCAGCGCTTCGCCGCAGCTCGGGGGCAACGTACGCTGATCGGCTCGCCGAGCGACATCGCCGATAATATGGAGGAATGGTTCCGTGGTTACGGCGTCGACGGCTTTCTGTTTCATCCCTCGCATTTGCCGGGTGGACTCGACGATTTCGTCGCGCTCGTGATCCCAGAACTACAGTCGCGCGGTCTGTTTCGGGCCGAGTACGAAGGCAGGACGTTGCGGGAGAATATGGGGCTCGAACGGCCGAAGAGTGGCTACCTCTCACATTGATCGGATCAGGCCGCACCCCTCCAAACTGCTGCAGCGACTGTTATTCTGACTGGCGATACAACCAGCACGCCGGACAGGAATGCGACCTGCCGCCGGTGGAGAATGGCAATCCGCGGAAGCTTGAAGCCGCAACGCATCCACCGCGATACGGTGGGATACCAAGTTGCGAGCGAGCCCCCAACGTTCACAACGGCGAGCTGACTAATGCCCACCGCTCGGGCGTGCAGAAGGGCATGAGGCTGGAGAGTTGACACCCGCGTTTCCCTGATCAATGGCCCGGGGACCGAGGGTTCGAATCTCCTTCCCTCCAGCGGAGAGTCAGCAGCGAACTGGTGCGGACCCTGCCTGGCCCTCATTCCTTACACCCTCGCAGCGCGGAAGGCGTTTACTTTTCGAGCTCGATCTTGCCGGCGAGGCTGTCGCGATCACGCCCGATCGTCAAAACCGCCAGCTTCCGGCCGCCATGCCGGTAAGTCACGGTGCAGTCCTTCCCTCCAGCCTGCCGTCAATCTCAATCCTGTCCCATTGCCTAGCATGGCCGACATAGGAGAGCAGCAAGTCGTGCTGCTGAGTCCAGAAGAACGCGACGGCGTCGAAGCGCTCGCGCCCGCCCAGCATGTTGCGGGCTGCCGTCTGACCTTGGCGTTGGGCGACGACCCAATGCTCGATGCGGATGAGCTCGCCGGTCAGCCGGTCGGGCCACCGGGCGATGTCGCCTGCAGCATAGATGCCCGGGAGGCTGGTCTCGAGATACTCATTCAAGATGACGCCACGGTCGACTGCTAACCCGGCCTGCTCGGCGAGCGCGGTCCGCGGCCGTACCCCGATGCCGACGACGACAAAATCGGCGTCGAGCCGACGGCGGTCTGCACCATCAGCGGATTCGGGCTCATCTCCGCGCTCTCGGGCTGGAAATGGTGCTCGGTCATCCAGAACGACTGGAAGCCGAGTTTTTCGGCGAGGATCCCCTGCCGCACCTGGTTGACCAGCGTCTCCTGCGCCGCGCGATGGACCTCGTTCAGCGAGCCGTCGTTGAACGTGACGCCGTCCCTGCAAGTGACTATGGGCAGGCTCGAGAGTATGGATGCGATCAAACCGGATGCGGTGGTCTATCCGTCGTGGGACAACCCGCCTCACTGATGGGCGCCCTCAATTCGCCGCACGACAAATCGGCCGATAAGCGACAAAGCATGCGGGGCGCCGTTTGCACGTCGTCGATCAGCTACTCTGAGGTGGCACGATGGCTGTCAGCTCCGGCACGCGGGCGGCGCCGAAGAGAGCCTCCGCGATATCGCGATAGCTCGCCTTCGCAAGCCGCCCGTCGAGGGCGCGCAGCGCAAGCACCAGGCGGTCACGCCGGGCCGCCGGCAATGGCGCCGGATCGAGGCCAAGGGCGCGGCCAGCCAGCCCGCGCCAGAACCGGAGCGCCGCCGCGGCGCGGAGCTCGAACACCCGGTCGAGTGGCAAGATCACGCAAGCGGGCGCGGCACCGGGATCCTCGACGATGTGGAGGCGAAGCAGGCTGCCCTGCCGCTCGATCAGCCGCTCGGGCCCGGCTTCGACGAGTGCCGGTCCGAGAGGAAGAGGAGCAACTTTCAGGCTCGGGTTCTCGAGATGCTCGGGGAGCGGGGCGACGGCGATGACGCTCGGCAGCGCCGGCGCGGTCCACAATACGGGGCGCGTGTCGCCGTCAGCGTTGGGCGCAGCGAAATCGCACGCCCCAGCGCCGCGCGAACTCGTCGAGGTCGTCGGCGCTGAGGGTGCCCCGTTCGGCGGCCTGTTGGAGCCTCCGGCGCTCGTGCTCGAAGGCGGGGTTGCGGGTGAGAAATTCCCAGGCCAAGCCCGGAGCATCACACGAGCGCAAATGCTCGTAGGCTGCCGGCGAACGCCACTCGGCATGAGGCATGACCGTCTCTCCCCCAACCACCTCGTCGGCATCTGCTGGGAGGTTCGCGCGCAGCCGGCGGCAGCGCTACGGGTCGGCCGTGCAACGGCCGTTGCCGATCCGGCAAGGAACCAAACTTCAGTGGGGGGCGCCGCCGCGCAGCAGATGCTTGAAGCCGCTCTCGGTCATCCAGCGGGCGCGCGCCAGATGCGTTTCCCAGGCCCGCCGCGCACGGGCCGCCTCGCGCACGGGATCGATGTGCAAGACCAGCCGCGCGACTTCCCGCCAATCCGCCCCTTCCCGCGCGGCGTCGAGCAGGCGCAGGTAGGTCACGACATGCTGCTCGTCGTAGCCGGTGAGGATGTGATCCGTCGGAGCAATGTCGGCGACGGGCGGATCGAGCGGCGGGGGTTGCATGGGGCGATCCATCGGGGTGGATGAGCCGTCATATGGCTGAAGATGCCGGCAATCTTGGCGAACGCGTGACCTGATCGTGCCGCGCTGACCGGTGCGCTTCGGCGAGGCGCCGGCGAGTATCCGCGTATTTTAGTACGTAGCAACAAAATACGCGGCTCGCCTCCATCCTGCGGATGGATATCCGCAAGGTGTTTGGCCGAAATCTGCGACGATGCCGTCTCGCCGCCGGGCTCAGCCAGGAGGCGGTGGCCGAGCGCATGGGCGTCGACAGAGCCCACGTCAGCAGCATGGAGCGCGGACAGCAGAATGTCACGCTGCTGACGATCTGGCAGGCAGCGCAGGCGCTCGGCCGGAAACCGGGGGAGTTTCTCGACGAAGAGGCTGCTGCCGCCGGATTGGAGATTGCCGCCAGGGCGCCCAGGCGGCGACGTACAAAGCCGTAAAGTTGCCGTGCCGCGAGCACGGGTTCCGGCGACGCGAGGTTCGCTTGAAATCTGCGCAATGAAGGCCCCGCCCGGTGGTGCGGGCGGGGCCTTGCCGGCGGGCTCGGCCTATTCGTTGCTGGGCTTGCGGCCGCGCGACCAGATCAGGCTGTAGCCCTCGCCGTCCTCGTCCTCGAAGAGGTTGGCGTAGATCGGGGCGTTGAAGCTCGGGTCGTCGAGCTTGAGCGAGAGGTAGTCGCGGCCCTCGCTGGAGCGCTTCGACCAGGCGGCGCCGATTTCGGCGCGGCCGACAAACACCCGGTGGCTGGGAGCATTGTCGCTGCCCCGGTTGGCCTCGGGAACGACGCGGACGCCCTTGGTCTGGACGCTCAGGGTGACGATCTCGCCCTGCAGCTCGCTGCCGACCTTCTTGAAGGAACCGATAGTGGCCATGTCACTTCTCCTTGGCTGTGTCGAGCCCGCGACCATCGCGGCCTCGATGGCGATCGACAGGCCGGAGGCGATCGACGCCGCACCCGCTCGCGGGCCAGAGCGCAGCGGAGGATGGCGGAGGTGAGACTTTCTTGCCTCGCGAGGAATGGGCGCAGCCCAGGGGAAGAAAGTCGATCCGGCGCCGTTGCGGCTCAGGCGATCGAGGCGCAGCCGTCCTCGGGCCAGATCAAGCCAAAGAGAGGCCGTGTGGCTCGCGCCGCTCCGAACAGCATCCTCGAGGAGAAGACTTGGCGGATATCGCAGGTTCTGCACAAGAGGCCCGGCGCGGCAGGCGGAGAGAAAGAAATCCTGGCGTAGAAAAAGGCGGCTGCCGTCCTCGGCGAAATCGCCGCGTGCCGCTTGCCAGCATCAACGGATTGTCAGCCCAGCCGACGGATTCAGTCCCGCATCGAAACCAGTTCGATGTCCGGGCCGCTCCCGATCATGATCGGGCAGACTGATCCTGCGGGCCATTCGAGGTACCGGAACGAGTTGAGCCGGCTCAATCCTCGGTGCTCGCCGCCGTCAGCAACGGCTGTACTGAACCCGCCGGCGAAGGCCTGGCGGTCCCGAGGGGGGGTCTGCCGGGAGCGCCATTCGTCCCCAGGCCGTGCCGCCGACGAGAATCGCGCCGATAATGGCGAATGCCTCGCGCCAGCCGTGCGACGGCACGCCGATCTGCGCAAGGGCGAGCGTCGCATGATAGCCGGCGACCGCCGCTGGGACGGCAAACAGCAACCCGACCGCGGCGCGGATGAGCAGCGATGGGATCACGGCGAAGGCGAGTTGTCCCGCGATGAGTGTAATGATGCCGGCAACGGCCCCGACTGCGATCGCGCCGATCACGCCGGCGCCGCTGTGGAACGCCGCGAGGCCTGCAGTGACGCTCGCGAAGAACGGAAGCACATAGACGGCGAGTGTGAACAGCAACCAGCAGAAGAAACCGATGCCGAAGGCGCCGAGGATGATGCCGATGACGATCATGATGGTGGTCTCCGCGACAAAGGGTCAGACGGTCGCGCCTCCACCACCTCCACGGCGCAGACAAGAGTATAGTGGGATACAATGGCAGGCGGCAGCAAAACCTGCTGCTGACACTTGACGTCTTCACCGCTTTGGGTGGCGAGCCGACCCTGCGCTGCTGCTTGTCGACGCCTTTGCGCCGACGGCGGCCATTCGTCGAAGCGCAATAATTGGGCGTGCTCGACCCGTTGCGCGCCGATTGCGGAACGAGGGCTAATTCAGCTTGAAGCCCGACTGCTGTAAAGCTGCCACCATGCCTTCGGCGTATTCGACCAGCAGGTCTTCCGTGCTCATCGCTCGCAGCGCTTCGATATTGGGATGCCTCGCCAGCTGGACCAGAAGCTGCTCGCGCGACAGATGCTTGTGGTTTTCCAGCCAGAACTGGAACAGTTCATAGGGCTTCGTAACTTTCTTCGATACCGGCATGATTTTGCCGAAATAGGCCTCGGGATAGGCCTTGTATTCCGCCAGCTGCTCGTCGGTCATCCCCTCGGCCAAAAGGTAACCACCGCCGCCATGCGCGGTCACCCCAATGACGACCCGTTTATTCGCCTCGTCGACCGAGGCGGATGTTACCATTGCCGGCATGCCTTTTTCGCCAATGCTGTCGAAAAAATAGGTCTGGCCAATGGCGATGCGCTCCCGGCCGCGTCCAAACGCTTCCGACGGCAGGCGGGCATCGAAGGTTGAGGGCAGCTGCGGATAGGCGGCCAAGGCCTCGGCGAGGTTATGGGCATCGATGTGCCGCTGGTGGCGGCGGTAGGTTTCGGCCAGCCGATAATATCCCGGCCGGTTGAAGTCCAGCAGCCCGAGGCCGAACGGGCAAATCGCCGTCGCGACCGGACGATTGAGTTCGCGGTGAAAAGGCATGTTCGTGACCATCAGGTAGGCCGTCACACCAGCCACAAGCTCGCGCGCTTCGTAGTGTTCGAGCCGCGTGGCCGCCTGTTCGATCCATGCGGGCTTGCTGTCGTCCATTTGCGGCTCGGCGTTCAAGTCGATGAAGATCAAGCGCTCGTCGGCGGCCGGCTTTGCCAGCGCCGCGTTCAGATGCGGAATCAGCCGTGACAGCGGCTTACCGTCAGATCCTCCATCCTGCCGGGTCTTGCCGAGAAGACCCGCGAAGGAGCGCATTTTCGCCTCGACCCAATAGCGTTTGCCGGTGTGGCAAGAGATCGCGGCAAACTCGCAATGTTTCGAGTTGGGATCGGTCTCGTCTTCGAGGATCAAGGTGAATCCCGCGCGGATCAGCGCGTTGGCTACCATCAGCTCATAATAAGCGCCCTGAAAATTGCCGACATTTTTCAGCCGGCGCCCGAGCCGCGCCTGCAGCTCGACATTGTGATCGAGCAGATAAAGGCTGTAGGCGAGCCCGAGGTAACAAGCGACCACTCCGATGACGAGGCCGTTCCCCACCACGCCGGGCGTATGATTGTAGGTTCGCTGATAGCGGCAGTAGGTGTCGTACCATTGCACGATCGGGTGGCGCTCGCCGAAGGGCTTGGCGATTTCGGCGTTGCCCCACGTCGGATCGAGGACGCGGCGCATATAGTCGTCGAGAAAATCGGGAAAGGTTTTCCAGCGGGCCGACTGGTAGTGCGTCTTGCCGACGGTGACGAGCTGGCGGTCGCCGAGCTTGGCCGCGAGGATCGGGCGGCCGAGCCCCTGCTGACGTCGCCGGATGAATTCCTGTGCCTCGCGCCGATCGGCGGCCGAGGCAAATGACATGCCGGCCGGTGCGGCCGGCGGCTCACGCGAAGGCGCCGACGCGGCGACCGAGCCGCAGCGGTGCTTGTATTTTCGGCCGCTGCCGCATGGGCAGGGCTGGTTGCGTCCGGATTTCACGGTTAGCACAGTCGCTCATAGCGCGGCCCAGCCACCCCACCCGGATGTTCGTGGTAAGCCGGGCCCAGTGAGCGCGACGCCAGTGTTCAAATCCCGCCGGCGGGAGGAAGTGGTGACCGATATGGCGATCATGAGGCGAGACAGCAAGATCATGACGATAACCACTTCGACCGCTTCGGGGTCACTCCGGCAGCTGTGGACTCGCGAGGCACCGGCCGGTCCGACCGGGCTGTAGCCGTTGTGGCCATCCGCTGCACGGCGCCGTAAGCGGGCATTGCATTGGCCGCTCATGCTTAAGGCGTCAAATGGACCCCGCAGTAGCCATTGTGCGGCCGCCGACCAGCGCTAGCGGTCTGGAAATGGGGATCGGCGTTTCGCGATCCGGCCGATCGCGCTCCCCAATTTCACACAAGCACTTTGCGGCTGGATGGTATACTTGGCAACCTGGGAATCGCGAATCACATGCGCTTATGTCACGAGCGAAGGGGAGGCAGTGCAGGTGGGGATACCTTCATATAGAGAAGACATTTTCTTGCGTTTTCTTGAGGCTACCAACAAGCCGCCGCCGATTGTGCCCGAGAGTTAACACTTACTCATTATTGTCCCTTCTGCGGAGAGGGATTCGTTGATGCAACGAGTCTCACCGCGCACTTATCACGACGACATCATGGAGCCCGGCCGGTTCTGCTGGTTGACGGCCGCGAACCAGATCAAACTTCAACGATCAGGCACCCTCTACGCGCCGATCAGATCGTCATAGCACCGGACAATACGGCAGCTCATTTGAGAATGAACGGGGAATGGGTCGCAGTTCAAGGCGCAGCTGGGGCGAAGGGGCTCTTGTCGCAGGAACGAGATGCGGAAATCACCATCGAGTTAGTGCATCGTTTCGATCCAGTAGCCGATCCCATACGTCCGATCTACCGACTGTGGTTCCGGATCGCTGACAAGACATCCCTTGACGCCGTTGACCGAGCGTTTATCGAGCATCTCGCCACGGGCGAGCCCAACATGGGGCAAGTCGCGTCGTTCCTCCGTCACGACCGCTGCTCTGGCCTGGTTAATGAGTACGCCGACGCTTTGGCAACTTACGTGCGTGGATTTCTGATAAGAGACCAAGCCATGGGGAGTTACGTTGGCGCCAACCGACTCGGATGATTTATATGGTCAAGCATTGGATGTGTTAAGGGCTTTTCGCCGTCCCTAGCCCATAGTGGTCTGCGGCTTGATTCGCTTCACGTTCAACGATTTTAGTGCAGCGCGGTAACCGACAGGCTTTCAGCGACTTGATCGATGCAATAGTATCATCGGTAAGCTGCTGGGTCAGGGTATTCAGTCCGGAGCCGGCCGGGTTCTACGCTGGCGGCCGAACAAGGCGACGGAGTAGGTTCCGGGTGAGGCGTTGGCGACGGCGCGCCGGACGCTCTGCGGCTGGGCTCGTATTGTCGGCCACGTATTGGTGGAAAGGACGACGACGGCGATGTTTCGCCCGACAAGGTTCTGCTGAAAAACGATGTTCTGGTCGCAGGTGACGAGGGCATCGAAACCGGCTTTTTCGGCTTCGTCCAGCAATTGCCCATTCAAGACGCCTGCCCAGCCCATCTCGGGGGCGGTCCGCACGTCATGGCTCGCCAGAATGCGGCGCACGCCTCTCGGGGTGTTCTCGTCGAGCAAAATCCTCATCCGTTCGAGGGTGCACCGATCTTGGCGAAACGGAGGACCGCTTTCACCCGTTCAAGGGGCAACTCGAATATCTCGGTCGCGATTTCCTCGGCGGAGCATCCGGCCCTTGCGTTATCGACGATGGCCTGAGCGGGAACACGAGTGCCTTTGATCACCCACGCGCCCGATACCTTGCCCGGGACGCTCTCGACGTCTTCGCATTTTGACCAGTCGACTGCCGCTAGCGTCATGGAGTGCCTCTCTGAGTTTGTAGATAAGGCGTCGGGATCTCAACATAGTAGATGGGTTTGAAATTCGCGGCAACGCCTGGTCTCGGAGATCGGTAATTACTTTTCTCGTGTTTATTTATAATAATGAGCGTGACTGATTGTCTTAACACCGGTTTTCCGGAATGAGTATTACGACTTTGACAGCCGCCACAAACGCAAGCAGAAACCAAGGGAGGAGGCCATGGCCGAAACGGAAATTATCTACTCGGCAAATGATGATCGCTTCGCCGGTCATCGGGGCGGCTCCGCGAAAAAGGCTTTGGCGGCTCGGCGAATGGCGAGCGGGACGGAGCGGTACGAGATGGGCCGGTCGCCCGCTTCGCGCGCCGTCATATCGCGAGTGACGATCGCGGGCATGGCCGAGGCGTTCAGCTTGCGGGAGCCGCGACGGGCGGGTTCGAGAATATAGATGACGCCCCGGCACGGCTCCGAGATGAAGGCTGGCATTTGAGGTGAAACGGCGCCCTCAGGCGCCGCCCTCCGCTTGCGGCTGGCTGAAGCGCCAGACGGGGATGCCGAGCTTCTTGGCCTTGTCGGCGAGGTTGGCGGAAATCCCCGAGCCCGGGAAGACCACGACGCCGATCGGCAGAGCTTCGAGCATTTGGTCGTTGCGCTTGAAGGGTGCGGCGTTGCGGTGCCGGGTCCAGTCGGGCTTGAAGACGACCTGTGGAACTTTGCGATTGTCGGCCCAGCAGGCGGCGATGCGCTCGGCGCCGCGCGGACTGCCGCCGTGCAAGAGGACCATGTTGGGATGCTTGGCGCGGATCTTGTCGAGGGCGTCCCAGATGCGGGTGTGATCGTTGCAGTCGGTGCCGCCGGAGAAGGCAATGCGGGTGCCGGCGGGAGCGTGGACTTCGGTCTCGGCGCGTCGCCGGGCGGAAAGGAAGTCGCGGCTGTCGATCATCGACGCGGTGACGGTGCGGTGGTTGACCATCGATCCCGCACGCGGGCACCAGACGGATCCGGTCATGACCGCAAACAGCTCGGCGGCGTGATCGCGGAAGAACTCGAAGGCGTTGCGGCGCTCGATGAGGCCGATGCCCTGAGAGATCAGGCGCTCGAGCTCGACCGACTTGACCTCGGAGCCGTCCTGCTCGGCCTGGCCGCGGCGCTGCGCCTGCTCGTTGGTGTCGAGCTCGCGCTCGATGCGGTCGATCTTGCGGTGGAACAGGTTGACGAACGACCATAACAGGTCGGCCAGATCGTCCTCGAGGCGCGTGCCGGTGAGCATGGCGGCGAAGCCCTCGACCATGGCGTCGAGTTGGGACTGGATGGCGTCAGGCTCGGGCAGCGGGCGCGGATCGGGCTCGTCCTGGCCGAAGCGGTAGCCGTAGAGGGCGAGCTCGTCGAGCAGATGGGCGGTGGGCGAGGCGGTGTGATGTTCGCGATCGGTGTCGGCGTCGCGAGAGGGAAAGATGCTGCGGTCGTGTGACATGGCGGGTGCCTTTCTGCCGGGGTTGTAGCCGCGCCCATCGCGGCCTTCACGGCGATCGCCCGCCGGGGGCGGAGACGGGTTGCACCCGCAGGGCCGCAGCAACGCGGAGGATGGCAGCCGGGCAACTATTTTGTTTCGCGATGCAAAGCCGCCCTCTTTTTTGGGCGGCGGCGGAAAATAGTTGCCCGGCGCCATTGCAACCCGGCTCAGGGCGGCGCCCCCGCTTTCGCGGGGAAGGCTGGCCGCCTGGCGCCTCCGGCAGATCGCCGCTCGGGAAGGCCGCATGCGCGGCTCTCTTAAAGGCCGGCAGAAAGGCAATCCGCGGCACGGCCGCACCGGCTCCCTCTTCCGGCGTGACACCGGCCGCGGCAGAACGATCGCGCGCGGCGGCTTGATGATCAATGCGGCAGAAAACGGGCCCGGTCGGACGGGTCGAGCTGGGGCGCCACGTGCGCGAGCATGGTGGCAGGCCCAAGACGGCAGAGATCGAGGTTGAAATCGCCATGGACCGGGGCGAGCTCGCGGACGTCGATGCCGGCATCGCCGCCGCGTTCGTGCAGCCGCTTCGCGGCGTAGAGACCGGCCGCGTCGTTGTCGCGGGCGACATAGAGCCGGCGCAGCGCCGGGGGCAGTTCGAGGGCGGCGAGGTGGTTGGCGGACAGTCCGGCGATCATCGGCAGCAAGGGCAGCACGTCTTTGAGCGCGAGCATGGTCTCGACGCCTTCGCCGGCCGCAAGGATGTCGGTCGTCGTTCCGAAGCGCACGCCGTTGCCGAGCAGATGGCCGAGCGCCCGGCGCGGATCGGCGAGCGGCGCTTTCGCAGGACGGTGCGGATCGAGCCAGGTGCGCTGAATGGCAGTGATCGTGCCGTCAAGACCGGTCACCGCGGCAAGCAGGGCCGGCCACGTCTCGCGCGAAGCACGCTCGCTTTCGCGGTAGTAGACGGACGGGTGGAAGCACAAGGCGGGCCAGCCCAGCGGTCCGGCGATGCCGCGGGCGCGCAGATAGGCCTCGGCAAGAGTGCCCGTAATCGGACGGCCCGTACGAAACAGGCGACGCGCGGCCTCGTGCGGGTGGGGCGGAACCGATGCCTGCAGCTCGGGAGATCGAGGCGTTCGCGGCAAAGCCAAGAAGACGCGGGCTTCGTCCATCGCCTGGCCAAGATGCGGCAGGTTGCGGTTGAGCCGGATGAGATCGAGGAGATCGCCGTGGTCGCCGGTCGCGGCATCGGTCCATTTGCCGGCGGCGCCGGGACCGGCTTCGGGGCCGCGGAGCCGGACATAGAGGCTGCGGCCCGGCGTGTTCATCACGTCGCCGGCGAGCCAGTAATGGCCGCAACGGCGCCCGTTGGAGAGATAATGATGGCACACCGCCTCGGCATCGCGCGCGAGGCGGCGGGCCAGATCGCCGGCCAGGCCGATCATAGCGCATCTCCCGATCAGGCAGCGGCACGGGCGCGGGCGCGGAGCAGCGGATGGCGCTCGAGGATCGCGGCAAGGATCGGCCGGCCTCGATCCTCCGCGGCCGGAACGAAGAGCCGCAAGCGCCAGGCGATGATTTCCGAGATGAGGCCGAGCGCCTTGAGCTGGCCGACGGCGCCGTCGGAGAAGCCGGCGAGCTCGACGCGATGGGCGCCCATCACCAGCGAGCGGCGGACCTGAAGCCCGCCGGCGAGATCGAGCACGGCGCCGCGTTCGATGATGGCGCTCCATGCCTCCTCATGCGAGAGGCCGGGTGTGCCGGCTACCCCGAGACCTTGGTAGACGCGGTCGAGCGCCTCGGGCGTGACCAGGCGGCCGATGACACGTTCGCCGTCATCGGTCTCGAAGCGGTAGACCCGCATATTCTCGGCCGGCAGCCGGTCCCAGATCGGCAGCAGGAGGCCAGTGATGATGTGAAACGCGCTCTCGGAGAATTCCGGGACGCGGGCGCATTCCGCCTCCCACAGCGGCGCGAAGCGCTCGCGCGTGGCCTCGCGCCAGTGCGAGCGGGCGAACTCGTCGAGCGTGACGGTCTCGCGCGTCATCGGCCGGATCAGACGCGTGCGCGCCTCGATGCGCCCGTCATCGAGCATCAGGCTTGCCGCCGGCACCTGCACCGCGGCACGGCCGGACTGCGTGTTGACAAGGAGGCGGCAGCCGGTTGCACGGGCCGCCTCGATCGCCTCGGCGAGTGGCAGCGGGCGGTTGCGGTCCTTGCGCAGGACGCGGTAGCAGCGTGTCTCGGCGCCGGCGGGGTGGGTGTGCACGGTGCGGCGCTCGGCGACGCGGAAGCTCTCGGCGGTCAAAGTCTCGACGCCGATGTCGTAGGTGCCCGCCATCACCGCCGCTTCGATCCGCGCCTCGAGCAGGCTCTCGAAAGTGGCGAAGAGCGTGTTCTGCAGATCGATGCGCAATGCCAGCACGCGGTTGAGGAACTGCGTGATCGGCGGCAGCTCTTCCTTGAGCGAGCCGTCCTGATCGAGGAGATCGAGGCCGGTCGCGTCCTGAAACTCTGTGAGAGAACAGCCGTCGATCTTGCCGGCGTAGAGCAGCTGGTAGAACTGGCGCAGCGCGGCCTTGGCGTAGGCGCTCTCCAGATTGTCGTCGGCTCGGAAGAGGCCCTGGCCGCCGGTCTGGCGCTGGCCGCGGGTGATGGCGCCGAGCGTGTCGAGACGCCGCGCGATGGTGGAGAGGAACCGCTTCTCGCCCTTCACGTCGGTGGCGACGGGGCGGAAGATCGGCGGCTGCTTCTGGTTGGTGCGGTTGGAGCGGCCGAGCCCCTGGATCGCCGCATCGGCGCGCCAGCCCGGCTCCAGCAGGTAATGCACCCGCTGGCGCTGGTTCCGGCAGCCGAGATCGGCGTGATAGCTGCGCCCGGTGCCGCCGGCATCGGAGAAGACGAGGATCCGCTTGTCGTCGTCCATGAAGGCCGCCGTCTCGGCGAAATTCGCCGAGGCGGGGCGGGTCTCGACGCAGAGGCGGTCGCCGCCCTCGCCCGTGCGCCGGACGATGCGCCGCGAACGCCCGGTGACCTCGGCGACGAGCTCAGTGCCGAAGCGGTGCAGGATCTGGTCGAGCGCGCCCTGCACGGGGGGAAGGGACGCCAGATGCTCGATCATATGGTCGCGCCGTTCGACGGCTTCCCGCGAGATCGCCGGGTTGCCGTCGGCGTCGTAAGCCGGGCGCGACAGGAGATTGCCCTCGTCGTCGGTGAAGAGCTCGAAGAGCTGGGTCGGGAACGAGTGGCTCAGATAGTCGAGCACATATTCCCGGGGCGTGATGTCGATCGAGAGATCGGCCCATTCCGAGGTCGGGATCGCGGCGAGGCGGCGGTCGAGCAAGGCCTCGTTGGTCGAGACCACCTGTAGAACGATGGCATGCCCGTCCTCGAGATCGCGCGCGATCGCGGCGATCAGGGTCGGGCATTTCATCGCCGTCAGCAGATGGTTGAAGAAGCGCTGCTTGTTCGACTCGAAGGCTGAGCGGGCGGCGGCCTTGGCATTGCGGTTGTAGGTGCCGCCGTCCGGTCCGATGATGTTGGCGGCTTTAAGCGCCTCGGTCAGGTTGCAGTGTATGATCTGGAAGGCGTCCGCATAGGCGTCGTAGATGCGGATCTGCTCGGCCGTCAGCCGATGCTCGACGATCTCGTATTCGATGCCTTCGAAGGATAGCGACCGGGCGGCATAAAGGCCGAGCGCCTTCAGGTCGCGGGCCAGCACCTCCATGGCCGCCACGCCGCCCTTTTCCATCGCCGCCACGAAATCGGCCCGCGTCGCGAACGGAAAATCACCGGTGCCCCACAGGCCGAGCCGAGCGGCGTAGGCGAGGTTCTGGACGGTGGTGGCCCCCGTGGCGGAGACGTAGAGGATTCGCGCGTCGTGCAGCGCATGCTGAAGGCGCAGGCCCGCCTGGCCCTGCTGCGACGGCTTCTTCTCCCCGCGCTCGCCCCCGGATCGGGTCCGGGGCAAGCTCTTGTCGCCGGCGGCGTTGGCCATGGCGTGGGCCTCGTCGAAGACGACGACGCCGTCGAAGCCGCGGCCGAGCCAGTCGATGATCTGCTGCACGCGGCTCGCCTTCTCGCCGCGCGCCTGGGTGCGCAGGGTGGCGTAGGTGGTGAAGAGGATGCCTTCCTTGAGCGCGATCGCGGCGCCCTGCCGGAAGCGCGAGAGCGGCACGATGTCGGAGCGGTAGCCGCCGATTGCGGTCCAGTCGCGCTCGGCGTCCTCGATCAGCTTGTCGGACTTCGAGATCCACACCGCGCGGCGCCGGCCCTTGAGCCAGTTGTCGAGGATGATGCCGGCGACCTGGCGGCCCTTGCCGGCGCCGGTGCCGTCGCCGAGGAACCAGCCGCGCCGGAAGCGCACCGCGTTCAGCGCGTCCGCAGGCGCGGCAGAGACGAGATCGTAGGTCTCGTCGACCGTGTAGGAGCCGGCGAGATGACCGGCATGGGCCTCGCCGGCATAGACGACGCTTTCGAGCTGCGCGTCCGAGAGGATGCCGCCGGACAGGATGCGGGGCGGCAGATGTGGCCGGTAAGAAGGGCGCGGCGGCGCGACCGCGGCCATGGCGGCCGACTGCACGAGCTTGGTCGGATGCGGCGTGGCGTCGGCGATATGGATCGCCTGCAGCGCGTAGCCCTCGTAGAGGCTCGTTGTGAGCCGCACGGATGCGCCGGGTGCCCAGTCGCGGGTCTCGTAGGCCAGCTCCACGAAATCCGGCGCCGCCGACGGGCGTTTGACGAGATTGAGCTGCGGCAGGGATGCCTTCGGCCGCGGCGCAGTCGCGCGGACCGGAAACATGGCGGGGGCGGGGACAGGAGTGGCGCCGGTGACCGGCGGGCGCGGCGGCACCAGGCGGGCGACCCAGTCGAGCAGGCCGGCAGCATTGGCGGCCATGCCGGGCGACGGCGGAAAGGCGCGCGGGTCCTCGGCCGGGACGCGATCGATCACCGTGAGCCGGGTCTCAATCGTAGTGCCGTGGCGGGTATAGGCCTGGCCGGCGAGCGTCGCGGTGAACACGACGCGGCCCTTCTGCTGCAGGCGGATGAAGCTCTCGCGCCAGGCCGGCTGATCCGGACCGACATTATGGCCGGTGACAGCGACCAGCCGTCCGCCCTCAGCGAGACGTGCCAGCGCCGAGCCGACATGCCGGATCGTGGCCTCTTTGAGCCGCCCCTCGACATGGGGCGATGCCGAGAAGGGCGGGTTCATCAGCACCACGCTCGGCCGGACCGCGGGATCGAGATGGTCGTGGATCTGCTCGGTGTTGTGCCGTGTGACGGGCGCGTCGCGGAACAGGCGGCCGAGGAGCCCGGCGCGCGTCTCGGCGATCTCGTTCAAGGCGAGCCGCGCCCTGGCGAGTTCGGCGAAGATCGCCAAGAGGCCCGTCCCGGCCGAGGGTTCCAGAACGAGGTCGGCCGAAGTCAATGCCGCCGCCTCGGTTGCGACGAAGCCGAGGGTGATCGGGGTCGAGAACTGCTGGAGGTGCTGCGATTCCTCGGACCGGCGCGTCTGCGACGGCAGCCGCTCGGCCAGCCGCGTGAGCATGTCGAGCATCGCCTGACGCGAGCCCGCGCGGGCATGCATGGCGCCGCCGAATTTGCGCAGGAACAGGACCTGCGCCGCCTCCAGCGCCTCGTAGGCGTCCTTCCACACCCACACCCCTTCCGCGTCGGCGCCGCCGAAGGCGGCCTCCATCGCCGAGCGCAGGGCGCGGCTGTCGAGCGCGCGGCCTTGGCCGAGCAATTGCGCAAGCAGGATCCCGGCATGAAGAAGCCCCGAGACCTTGTCGGGCGGGGCTTGCGGCAGGAACAGCGGGAGGGTCGCCGCGGCGGGCGCAGCGGAAACGGTGTCGAGCATGACGGGGATCTCCGAGAGCGGGGGTCAGATGAGCCCGGCCAGGCGCTCTCTTTCTCCATTCCGGGTTCACCCGTTCCCGGCTTTCCTCTCCCTCTTGACGGGAGGGCGCCTGCCTGGCGCACCGTCGATCGGCGGGATCAGGAAAGGGTCATGGCCGCGATTTGCAGTAGTGTGGGCGTTGAGCCGCGGGGACCGGGAAGGGCAGGGACGTGGTCGTCGGCAGGACGACGACGCGGGTGCCGGCAAACGATCAGGCGATTGCGCCGGTCATGGCTGCCGGCGTCCGCGGGCCGCTTTGCGCCTGTCAGGCGATGGCGATCAGGATCTCCTCGGCGCCGTAAACGGCAGCTGCGCCGCAGTTTTCACACTCGTATTGCGCGGCGTCGGGCTCGCAGCCCTCGGCTTCAGCACCGCAAGCGAGGCAAAAGCCGGGATTGTCGAAGCTGGTGAATTCGCGCTCGACGGCGTCGGTGACGCGTTCGGCGGTGATCGAGGGGTGAATGTGCGCGAAGTGGTCTCGGCGCAGTTGCGCACGCGCCTGCGCTGGCGTGATGGCGGACATTGAACGGGTTCTCCGAGAGCGAGCGATCGGGCGAACCCGGCCAGGCGCTCTCTTTCTGCCACCGGGTTCACCCCGTTCTCGGCTTTCCTCTCCCTCTGCCTGTCTTGCCGGTGTGAGCGCGCTCATCGCGCGCGTTCCGCTGCGCGGTGTATGGGCGCAGCGGCCGAGTAGCACAGGGCGCGGCTCGTGCGCTCAACCCCGCTCGCCATGCTCCCCCGGATCAGGTCCGGGGTTGCGCGTGGCTCCGCGCCGCCAAGAGGCGGCTTGCTTCGCAAGGGGTTTGACCGCGCCGCTTTCCGTGCACTCGCTGGAAGCGTCGGGACGAGGAAGTCCCGGATTTACGACACGCCTGCGGCGCGTCGAACAAGGAAGTTGGCCTTTCAAGGCAAGCGCGGGGAGGGCCTCCTAATCCTTGGAATAGGGCGTGTAGCGCTCCTTGGCGGTCAGTTCGCGTGTCGTTGCGATGATCCCAAAGCGATGCCGAGAGATCGGAAGGTCGGGCCGGTCGGCAGCATCTTCGCTGGGGATCTCGATGTAATTCCAACTCAGGCCTTCGGGCAGGGTACAAAAACTTGCCGCTCTCAGGAGCGGCCGGTAAAGCCATCGGGTCGGCTCGATTTTTGTGGTCATGGGTTTGGCCTGATCAGGCGCCGACTCGCCCTGATCGTGATCCGGCACCAGCGCCGGACGGCGGCGAAATCCATAAAGGTCAGGCGCTCTTTGACCCATTCGAGCGGCACGCGGCACGGCGCCTCGTCGCCGTCCTCGGTCGAGGCGAGGATGACGCCGTTGCCGGCGAGCGGCTGATGCCCGCCGGTGAACAGGAAGAAATGCTGCGAATTGTCGAGCAACCCTTCCTCGTTGACGTAGCAGTGGTGTTCGTCGTCGAGGCCCTGTTCGACGGGCCCGATCAGGCCGCCGACGATCTGCTGAAGACGGTCCAGGGTCGGGACCAGATCGATTTCGACGACGGTGCAGTTCCGGGAATTGATGACGATGGCTCGCATGGCGGCGTCCTACCGTTTTGTTGGGTGGTCGGGTTGCCGGAAGCGCCGGATTCACGCGGCGAGCCACGCGGCGGGTTCTTCGGTCTGCGGCTGGAGGCTCTTGAGAAAATCTGCGGCCTTCTGCGCATGGCTGGCTGCAGCGAAGATCGCGCGCGTGTCGTTTTTCAAGACGGTGAGCCAGGAAGCAATGTAACCGGCGTGGTCCTCGCGGATTGCCGGAGTAATGCCGAGATCTGAACACAGGAAAGCGGCTCCGATTTCGGCGACGAGTTCTTCCATTGCATAGCCGGCATCGCCGTAGCGCTTGCGCCCCAAGTCACGATTCAAGCGAGCCGGGTGACGCGTGGCGTGACAGCATTCATGACCGAGCGTCGCGTAATAGGATTCACCGTCGCGGAAGCTCTGAAACTCGGGCATCTGCACGATGTCGCGGTCGACACTGTAAAAGGCGCGATTGCCGCCGTGCCGAATGGTGATGTTCGTATTGGCGAAAAACGCCTCGGCGGCATCGAGCCGCTCGATCTCATTGGTGAGCGGCAGCACGGTTGCATAAAAATGCCCGGGCAGTCCGTCGACCTGCTCGGCGTTAAAGACCGTGTAGCCTTTCATAAAAGGAATTTTGATTTCGACCTCGGCGCCGGTGTCGTCGGTGTCCGTCCTGACGATCTCGTTGGCGTAGACGACGAGGGACCCTTTCTCGCCCTTGCGCACCTGGCCGCCGAGCTCGGCGGCCTGCTTGTAGGTCAGCCAGAGCGGGCAGCTGTAGTTTTTCTCCATGGCAGCGGCCCACAGCATCAGGACATTGATGCCGCGGTAAGCCTTGCCGCCGGCGCGCAACGGCCGCGATACCGGCCCGGCCTGGTGGCCGGCCTGCCATGGTTGCAGCCAGGTGAGATTTCCACGCTCGAGATCGGCGAGGATCTTGTTGGTGACGCGGGTGTAAACGTCGGCTTTCTCGGTCATTGTCGTTCTCCTTTTTTGGCGACGGTGACGACGCATGCGTCCGGCAGCGGCGCGGAGCGTCGCGTCGCTGTGGGCGTTTTGCGAATGAAGGGGCGGTGAGCGGCTGGCCGCTCGGGCGCTTTACGGGACCGGCAGGAGGACGTTGCGCCGGATGAGAGCGGCGAGAGCGGCCGGGTGGTTCAGCAGATCGAGCGGCGCGAAATGGTTGCGGTCGCCGACATAGTCCTGCCGGCCGTCGCACGACCGGAACAGGATCCCGGCGTTGCAGCCCATGCATGACTGGCTCGCCTGCACATAAAGCCGCGCGGCATGAAGGATTGCCTCGCCGGAAACAGCGACCCCTCCCTCGTTGGACCGAACGTCATAGTCGCTGTCGCGGAAGCCAAGCGCGGCCGCAAGCAGCCGCAGGCGGCTGCGCGCCTGCCCGTGGAAAACGAGCTTTCTCTCGGGGTCGTAGGCGACGGGTTGGCGGAAATCGAACCAGGCAGT
>Ga0137359_10001296_pt1 | contig 19864 bp, 26 predicted proteins | sample Mad1_40_16metaG_FD_108281 | JGI IMG/M metagenome (GOLD analysis project Ga0137359, IMG submission 108281) | Vadose zone soil microbial communities from Angelo Coast Range Reserve, California, USA - Mad1_40_16 metaG | ecosystem: Environmental > Terrestrial > Soil > Vadose zone | place: USA... | reverse complement strand
GTTAGCCGGTGTGGCGGCCGCTCTAGCCTTCTCCCGGGCCTTGGTCTTCGGTGGCGGGACATTCTTCTTCGTCGGCTTGTCTGAGCGAGAGGAGGGCGCGTACTTGTAGTCTGGCCAGAGCTCTGCATGCTTGCGCTTGGCGAGAGCTGCGACCTCGTGGAACGGTGCTTGAGCACGCACATCCATGTCCTTCCAACTCTCGGCGGCAAGTTTGCTGACAGAACTGAGGTTCTTCTCGTCGTTGTTGTCGAGCTGCTTTGTGAACCATACGTACGAGCGGAAGACCATAAAGACATTGGGCGGGCGAGGTACGTGATTGGGGTCACGACTACGACTGTGCGTAGAGCTGCGGGAAGTTCCGTCGCCAAGCAGGACGTCAACGGCGGGACAGTGCTTAATAATTTCGTCGAGAGCGGCATCGAACTTGGTAGCTGTGCTATCACGACTGTATGGGCTTTTCGCTACAGTGCGAGCGGCACGAGTGCGCGAAGTTGTAACGGGCGCAGCTGTAGGAGCACGCATGCCGGACCTGTGATGGACGGGTGAGACGAGCCAGAGGGGAGGAACGATTTCCGGGAGCGGAATGGCGGAAACGGGGAGGAGCGCGAGCGCGGGAATAAGAACAACTTGCGTGGTATTGGGAACGTGGCGAAACTGGTCATGATATCCATTTCCACTGAACTTGAGTTCATCACCTGTGCTCGTTCCTAAAAAGGCAGGGACACGACAAGGATTAGCAGACGCACGGCGTTACCAAATCGGGTACATAGCCCGCTAACTCACCCATCGTCGTCCTCCACACTGAGTCTGACATCCCCACGGAGCCATGACCGTTACGAACATATCTGAGATTGCGGGTAGCAGGCATGATATAAAGATGGATGAGATATTGAAGGTTTTAGAACCCAAAAGCGCACTCGAATCTCTATGGTCATCTCTTGCTACCCAGCCTTGGGGCCTCTTGTACGCTGGTGGGGGACACCGCTCAGTAGCCCGTGGGAGAACTACCCCCCTCTAAAATCACGGCAACGCAGCCTCATGCCTTCTCCTTGGGAAATCACATACCGCGGACATGTATATTTTAGCTCCGCGATCTCGTGCAGCCACTGCTTCATTGCTGGCAGTTCCTGGCGCTTTGGCATGAGGCAGGCATCCCCATTCTGATTGGTCCATCACACGTGGGCTGACAAGGACGGCGAACAATGGGACACCTGGCGCAACTACCTGTACCACAGTCGTCCGTTTACAGCACGAGGTCGCGATAAAAGCGGATGGTCTGTCAAGATGGATATCGGGATATGAGCCATATAAGTTACATGTAGTAAAGAGACGCCTTCCCCACTCGCACTTTCACGACGAACGACTAGCATCCAACAAGCATAAGTAACGAAAAGAAGTTGACATCGGAAGCGAAAGATAGAAATGTTGTATTGCTAGTCTTGGAGAGATAAAACTATACTGTAGTCGCGATCGCGATCTATCGTACACACATGGATTTCTAGGATTATAATTTCTGGGATTATAAGCACTTGTCAGCGTACGTATGTAAGCATTGTGATTGTCGTTTTTCTCCGCTCCAGACTCTCATGAACTATGACATTATGATATGCCCTCCCAAACATCGTCCGATCCTTCTGAATGGTTTTCTGATGTTTCTCCTTTTCTAAGAACCTTCTCTTTCCGCCGCCCACTACCAGCAATCATATCGCTAGCGCACACACATCAGGTCGAAAGCCACGAAATGAGAGCATGTCATCTCACCGCTTCTTGATTGCATCACCTCTCCCAATCCTACGTGCAGGGTTCACCGACTCTGCACGTTTCACCTTCCCCATCTGCTTGCGCTTTAATTTTGACGGCTTGGGCAGCTTCAAGATCCACTCTGGAGCTCGTGAGCCTGACTGGAGAAGGACATTGGCGATGCTAGTGGAGGGCACACTCGCAACATTAGGTCACATCACGGATCAGAGACGCATCCACTAACGCCTTCAGATATGGTGCGTCTTCGTCGGTGAAATAGGTTACTGCTTTCCCTTCTCGGCCCGCTCGACCAGTACGACCTGGACAATGTTAAGTAGATCTGCAAGAAAAGGGGGTCAAACTGAATTTTCACTGACCTATACGGTGCACGTAGCTCTGAACGCTCCGAGGGAAATCATAGTTGATGACTTCTCGCACACCCTTAAAGTCCATACCACGTGCCATCACTTCCGTGCTGATCATTACCCAGCTCTCCCCAAGACGCATTCGTCTGACAGCATCATCGCGTTCCTTCTTGGTCATTCCTGCATGAAGACAGTCGACATTTGAAATTCCGTTCAGGACGAGCTCTTCTGCAAGAGAGCTCGCACGAGGTTGTGACGATGTAAATATAAGGACTGGGGGATTGTACGGTTGTGAAAGGTACGCGCGCAGGGTGGGAAGCTTTGAGTGATCGTCAGCCACGTATGTGAGAGATTGGTCTATGAGGGGCAAAGGAGTGTCTCTGTCCGGGTCCCTGAGCGTCAGAGCTAGTGTGAGTGCTAGCAATTTAGGACGCACTTAAGGCCTACGACGACGCGGATAGGATCCCGAAGCATATCTAATGCGACGCGCTCTGCACCCGCAGGGAGAGTAGCGCTGAAGACGGCCTTCTGAAGACGTTCGTGAGTACACGCTGCGAGGATCTCCTGCACTTGGGTTAAGAACTCCTGGTCTAGCATCCGGTCGGCCTCGTCTAAAATAAGGTGTCGTACACTGCCCAGGTAGCGACGAGTGAACACTGCAGTCGACATAGGGGATGGAAGGGACGTACTTGTGTAACGAAAGATGGCCCAATTGAATCGACGATACGAGTCGCAATGGTGTGCTAACGACGATGTCTGATGGCATAAAATCGGTTCTAAACCCCAGAAAGAGTACGGTAGGATACGTACCAACTTTGTCCTGTACTCCTTTGTCCACCAGGGTAGCGGCAGTTGCCTTGCTGAACAGTACGATGCGCCATTTTCTTCCTTGAGCAAGTTTCAGGCACTCGATGTAGATCTGATGAGCCAGTTCCCGTGTTGGAGCTAGAACAACCGCGCGTATCCCTGCACCAGAGTCAGTCTTGGAACTCGATATCGGTGCCTTGAGTAGGGACATAATTGGTAACAGGTAAGACAATGTCTTCCCTGTGCCTGTGGGTGATATTGCAGCTAAATCGCGGGACTACCGTTCTAAGCTCGACGTTAGTTCGAAATAGAGCGGGGTGCTCACCTCGAGCAATATCGGGCATCCAGACGACTGGATCCCCGTGGGGTACTTGTAGTCATTTCGCTCCAGATTGATCATCAACTGTGAAGCAATGTGGTAACGATCCTGTAGCCCTTTAAACGAATTTATGCGTTCAGGGATGTTTTTCCCCTTTGCGGTGACTCGGTGTGGCATCGGAGGGATGGTACCCTGCTCCGAATCAACGCGGCTGGTGCCGTCATCCTCATCCGAGGCGTTGGGGTCGCCATCAACACTATCTTTCCTCCTGCGTCTCTTCTTTGCGTGGCCTTCTGCCTTGGGTTCAGAAGTTTTGCGTTTCGAGGGTCCGGCAGCTGCATACTTGAAGAAATCTAGCTCAGCGGGGAGTGCACCATCCTGAGTACTCTTGCTTTTGGTTTCTGTATGCGGTGATCCCTGCTATATTTGAGCACATGGAGACGGATGGTGTCAATAAATACACACGCTGAACAGCTTCACAACAGCTTCAAATCTCTGCTTGTCAAAGGTTGCCCCTCCGCGGGATAACAGATGGAATGCTTCCATGGGAAGTCTCAAGCAGCAATTTCGCGGTCAGGTGATTCAAGCACGGAAATTCAGGCAGCAGAGAAATAAGCAGGGTAGTGTGTATTTACGGCAACGCTAATCCTAAAATAAGTGTCTAGGGATATGCAATTACAAAACCGCATAAATGCTCAGATCGTCTAATGGTGTGTTCACGAGGACAAAATGCATGTTCAAAGCAGCGCCAGATATTAGTTGTTTCAGCTTGACATTATGACAATTCCCACGTCATAGCATCCCAGCCTTTCTTTAGTTGCTTTGGAGAGGTAAGAATCAGATGGCATCACTTCAAGGTGGCTAGAAGGACCCACTTCAAAAACGACGAAAAGAAGAACCGTGTTGGGTCCTAGCCGAACGAACGCAGGTGTCCATCCTCTGAATAAAAAGCGAGGTCCTTCATCACGTAGCGAACGTTTAAGGATCCTCATCGGACCGATATCCCCGCTCTGACGGTAGTCAAGTCAGGTCGGATTCAGGATGATTCCGAGACGCTCACTTGTGACATGAGACGTGACTTCAACACGTCTGCGGGCGCACAGACGGCTAATGTTGATCAATCTCACTCATCCACCAAGATTATTGCATAAGAGCTCACTAGTGGCTACGAATCCCGCTAAGCAGCTTGATATTGAATGTAGGAGAATGTTGTCGTTGAGTCTGGTATTGAAGACGGGTACAACCCGGTGCATGAGTTTCGACTTGAAGAGGTCATAGCTAGTCCGCAAACAGCATTAAAGTGTGACGCCTCCCGCAGGTTCGAAAGATCAACTCACGAGCCGACTTGGGAACCCTAAAACACAGATCAAGTAAGAGAAACTAATCACTGCCAATAAGAATCACGCACATTCATCAGAACGGCTCTTATCTAGAGTGCAGTTCAGCAACGAGCCTGAAAATCACTGGTGCCTTACATACCACATTTGGCCCAATACCTCTTGTCAAGCCTCTTATGCCCTCAGACCTCAACAAACTAACCAGCCCAGTGAGAACATTTGAGTAATTGTACCGTTTCTCTGGCGGCCGTAAAACGTCACTTGTCATACGGACTAGTAGGACATCTGGTAGTGAAAGTTTCGTTGCGACATTTTGCATCAAATGAGCAAAGCACGTACCTGCAGGATTGCCTGCCAGACCACCCAACCCCCCAGCAACCATTGAAGCAAGTAACAATCTCCAAAAATTGGCGCGGCCTTCTCTTGACAAGGACAATTTCATCTTTTCGTAACTTCCGATGCGCACAAGGGAATATGTCATCTGTCGCAGAATTGATGCAGTGACACCAGTGTATAAACTACGAACTCCAGACTTGATGATGGTTCCACGCAGAATTGTGAAGGTTGAGATGGATTTCGCTTCAGGAACGGGTCTGAGGGTTTGCATCTGGCTGGACAATCACATTCAGAACGGGTTGTTTTGGACAAATACAAGGACCAACACTTTGACAAGATCAAGAGGATGTGTGCAGCACGCCGCTGCTGAGCGAATAGGTGTTCAACACAGTTACTTGAGTTCATATGGCAGTGATCACGTACAAGAAGCAGCGACTCCTGAAAAAGAAAAATGCAAATATTCATCAGCATGGTGACCTGAAAGCTATGGCGAAGATGCTGACCTCCTAGCCTTATTGAGTGCGCAAGGGGAAGAGCATTAGCGTGCATATAACGCATCCACACCCCAAATTACTGACCAAAATGGATATCCTTGATGTTGTGTCATTGCAACCGGATTGCCTCAGGTGGGTGAAGTCAGACACGTGTGGAACAAACATATTTTATTTCGGAATAAATTTGCGACTTGATTACCACTTCGCGTCGAACCGAGGGAATGGCCGATGCAAACATGGAAAAATATCGGAGGTGTCAGCCTGTGAATATTTGGGATTCTTTGGAGCACAGACACCAAATACACAGGTGTTGAAGCTCGCCGGCCGTGTGCCAGAAAATAGCCAAAATAGGAATAATAGCCGGTATCGGAATCCCGATTGTGGTTGGTTGTATGGCGTTGTTTTCACGACAGACGCGACTCGACTCGACCCTCTTGCCTTTTGCACTTGTGATTTGACTCCCACCTTCCTTCGCCACACTCCCCCTGCTTATATCCATATATCGTATCTGCAAGCGAGAAAATGAGTTCACACGATAATGACGAGCTCATTGACTACGAAGACGAGAACGACGTGGTCCCAAACGGTGGTACTCTGGCTGCGGCCGGCGCGACTGACGACGATAAAGAGAAGAAAAATTTCTCTGGGATTCATTCTACTGGGTTCCGGTTAGTCCTCTTCGGGTTCCTTTTTTCATTTTTATTCACCATCGGAAAGTGATTTTCTGTTGAAGCCAGAATTGCTTCGTGCCATCAGTGACCTTGGTTTCGAACATCCTTCAGAAGGTTCGTTTTTTCTCCTTAATTGATGGTTTCGTTCGTTATTCATTTTGTCACTAGTTCAGCAGGAGTGTATTCCTCAGGCTGTACTCGGAATGGATGTCCTCTGCCAGGCCAAATCAGGTCACGGTAAAACGGCAGTGTTCGTACTGGCGACACTTCAGCAGCTGGAACCCGTGAATGGCGAAGTTTCTGTCATTGTTCTCTGTCACACTCGGGAGCTTGCCTACCAAATAAAGAACGAGTACTCGCGTTTTGCGAAGTACATGCCTGACGTCCGTGTTGGAACGTTCTTTGGTGGTACCCCTGTGTCTAAGGATGCGGAACTACTCAAAGACAAGTCCAAATGCCCCCACATTGTTGTTGCAACGCCCGGTCGTCTGAACGCCCTTGTTCGAGACAAGGTCTTGGATGCAAAAAATGTCAAGCATTTCGTATTGGACGAGTGCGACAAGATGCTCGAACAGCTTGGTTAGTCACCCAACTTCAAACTCGTACTCCTACCTCCACTTTCTATTGGCCTATTCATCGGTGGAGAAGTTCTTCTCCGTTATCCGTATTGTCTGCCGTGCACCTGTCGTGCGTACCTCGCCTTCGATCCAGCAGGATTCGGTCGTTGGATATTGGTCGTTGTATCAAGTTGCAATTCTGGGTGTCTGGGTGAGGGATTTCGATCGCGGCAGAAGAAGGCACTCCGAGGTCGACGCCATCATGCGCACAAGTGGGCGATTCTTATGGCCAACTGCAGGCTGCGCCAAGCACTCGATTCTTTCTTTTCGTTTTACGCGATTTATTTGCCCTTGTTCACTCTCGTTGGTCTGTTCCGTTTCGGTGTTTATCTCACTTCGACATCACCTACTAGACATGCGCCGTGACGTCCAAGAGATTTTCCGCGCAACTCCTCATCACAAACAAGTAATGATGTTCAGTGCCACTTTAGCGAAGGAGATACGTGTGACTTGCAAAAAGTTTATGGCTAACGTATGGGATTTTACGTCCGCCTGTCGTTTTCTGCTAACTGTTCTTGCAGCCCCTTGAAATTTTTGTTGACGATGAAACGAAGCTGACCCTTCATGGCCTACAACAACATTACGTTAAATTAGAGGAGGTTAGCAAAAACAGGAAACTAAATGACCTTCTCGACACCCTCGAATTCAACCAGGTATGTAGCTGTTGATTCTTCCTGTCGCGCTACGCCTCACCATTGCACGTAGGTCGTCATTTTTGTCAAGTCAGTAGCCCGTGCCATAGAGTTGGACAAGCTTCTTGTTTCTTGCAACTTCCCGAGTATCAGCATCCACTCGGGGTTAGCCCAGGAAGAACGGTATGTAACCAATACGTGAACCGCACTGAATTGTCACATTTATGAATTGGCGTGATAGTATCAAACGCTATACTGCGTTCAAAGCATTTGAAAAGCGCATTCTCGTTGCTACCGATATCTTCGGACGGGGTATTGACGTAGAACGTGTCAACATCGTAGTGAATTATGACTGTCCCCCTGACGCTGACAGTTATCTTCATCGCGTCGGGTAAGCTCTTTCATATTTGTGTTGTGTTTTCTCTCTGAATCCTTGCCCACGTCAGGCGTGCTGGGCGTTTCGGAACAAAGGGTCTTGCTATCACATTTGTGTCATCAGAGGCGGACCAACAAGTGATGGGTGCTATTCAATCGCGATTCGAAGTCGCCGTACCGGAATTGCCGAATCATATTGACCCTGCTAGTTACAGTGAGTATTTTGCGCGTAGCCGGCAAGAGAAAAATACTGATGCATATGCGTGTAGTGACTTCATGAGACCATACGTTGACAGTATCCACTCGATTATTCCTCTGTCTACTTGTTCGATATAACTGTATGGTGACACTACTCTCGTGTTGAGGTGGCAAGGAAAAGTGTGGCTTTGCTTGCTTAAAAAGAACGTGTGCGCTGAAGACGTGTCATGTCATGTCAAGGTGAGTCAGCACAGGACACAATGGCCGGTAACTGGCAGTGGAGTGTCTCTGTTGATGTAGCGTTGGTTGACAACTGCTCTTGGGTTCTCTTCTCTTCTCTTCTTGTTTGTTTTCAATCAAGTCTCGCCTCTATTTGAGGCTCGTGAATAAAATTTGCAAACTCATTCCCTTCTTGGCCGGCGGCCCAGCCGAATTTTAACTAGCTTGTCAATCAATCATGCTCGATCCGTCCCTCCGAATTCATTGATACTTCCGCATAATAACTTGAGCGCGGCTGATTCGTCCAACCCTTCCCCTCTCTTCTGCCTCAACGTCTTCTCTGGTTAGCCATCGGCTTCCCTGGTCACACTACGGTAAACTCCATGTTTTCTGTCCCACGCGCCGAGTCGATTAGCACTGTTTCTCAAACCCGCAAGAAATATGTCCCTCCCTCTTTTCCAACACTCTATTTCAGGGATTCTATACTTTCTGTACCGGGATATGTGTTTGAAAAGGTCTGCACGGCTTACACCCTTACTGTCTCTTCGGTATCTCATGTCCAAGAAAAGGCCATACCATGGGAAGATACAGGAAGTTCGACTCAGCTAGCAGAGGGGAGCAGCTTAAAGGATGGCTCAAACGTTATTGCAAAGATTGCGCCCGCGCATACAAACGCGTCGGTGTGTCTTCAACGAGAAGCACACATGTACGTCGTCAGAAAATCTCTCTCTGATTCTACACAGACATGCATCTAGCCTTACTCGCATGCAGACTTCCCCTGAAGCCTTAAGCACTACCCTACGTCTCGTCGACTTCATATCGATCTCGCGTATGAACGGAGATTGTGTGGTTTTACTCCTGGCCCACCCTGGTCCCAATATGCTAGGTCGTTACCTTCCTCTGTCCCGAATCAATGCTTTACTCCTCGCCGAGCCTCCTCAGCCGCGTCTCTCCACGTCCCAAGTAGATGCCTTCATGGGCGAGATTGGTGAAGGAAGCTCGTTGAGAGATGTCGAAAGCACCGATACCATGGACCTTGCGACGTTTCTGGAGTGCGCCTTCCTCTCTGCCATTTTCTTCATTTCTGACACTACCACAGATTTGCCATCCAAGCGACCCACTGTTTGGAGAATCTCCACAGGTGAGCTGAGCACTTTCGATCTTCGCCTCGACGGTCAATTGACGTAATTCGCGAGATTGGGGATAGTGCATAGAGAAGGTACGCTCGTTTCGTCCTCGTCTTCTATGGCGCCATTTCATGCACTTCCAACCGCTATTTTTACTAGTGCGCGCCAATGCCTATCATATTAATGCCCATTCCGGCGTTGTTCGTCTTGTTCATTATGGAAATCGGTCTATTTCCTTGGAAATGTTCGGTGGACCCTCTTCTCTGGTCATCCAGGCAGATGGTCTAGGTGAGGAAAACAGGTCCAAGGTGAAAGAGGCACTCTGTTATCTGTCCCCTGAACAAACGGGCAGCATGGAAACGACATCTGATGACCACCGAACGGACTTATACTCTCTGGGCATCATGTTCTGGACCCTGCTTGTCGGGAGAGGCATGTTGCCATTCGAGGGTGGGCCGTTGGAAATTCTTCATTCGATCGCACAGAAGAGACCCATGCCAGTGCATGAGGTGCGAAGGGACGTTCCGCAAGTCTTGGCGCAGATTATCGAAAAGGCATAGTCCATTGCGTGGTCACAACTGCACCTCGTTGACAACGAATTTCAATCAGCTTCTCTCCAAGAACCCTGACTCACGCTATCAAAGCGCATACGGCTTGAAGGCAGACCTTTTGGAATGCCAGAAACGGCTTTCAATTGCCGTTTCTTCCATGTCAGAAGTGTCATCCGAGGTAGATTCAGAACCACCATGGGGAGGTGGATTGCCTAATCTAGTGAATTTAGCTCATACCACCGTTTGAGATTTGCAAACAGGATCGCTATGAGGTGAGAACATGTTGTTGTGCTGGAGTATTCATCTGATGTACTCATTTACCTTAGGGTTTTACGAGTCCGAACATACTTGTACGTTGATCGTGGACAGTCGCCTACGTCGCTTCTTAATCATCATCGTCGACTGTCGTAGTTTGGGAGAGAAAAAGAGCTAGACACGATCCGCAATGTCATACGGCACGCTTCGACGAGCTACTCACGACATAATGTCCTGAGGGGGACCTCGTACTCAACCCCCATGGGAAGCCAAAGGACCAGGAGTTCACAAAGCGGGCGAAGTCCGTCTCGGTCTTCGCACAGCGGTTATTCTGCCAAACATCCAGCTGCTTGTGATGACTCACGGCAAAAGAAATTGGCAGATTCCAGTTCAAGTGGCGCCGCAGCCACGTCTTCCATCCACACCGTGAGTGATGGAATACATAGGATTACGTTGAGCCCACCGCGTGGTCGAGGACCCCGCGCGCACGGCGTGGTCGTAATTGGACCAGCTGGGCAAGTACGATTCCTGAAAAGGAAGGTGTTCGTGCTTACCTGAAATAATGCAAGGGCTGGCAAGAGTTCGTTAATACTTGCAAATCAGGCAAAATGGCGAGCGTATGGCCTCTGGGGACATGCAAAATTCCAGAGTACTATATCTGCCCCTTTCTCGGCTCTGGTACGTTCAAATGTCAATTTATAAGAAAGGATTAAATTCTATTCGTCCTAGCTATCATGTATGTCCTCTGTCCTTCGACAGCTCATGGTCTTCCATACGGACCTCCATCGGTTTGTCACCACTCTCAAAGAACAGCTAGGACCACAACTACGTATCGTTCCACTTCTATACGAAGGCGTCCCTGAGTTGCGGGACATCCTGAACCTCTTCGAAATCAGCCTGGACATTCCTCAAGAAACACTTACGACACGCGAGTTACGAGCCCGATTCCAGTCTGTCGTGGAAAATGTATTCGCAGTTCTTGCAGAGACTCGATTGTTTGCACTCTTTCTCGATGACCTTCACGAGGCCGATGACCCGTACGTCTGACCATCTGTACTGATATCAGGAGTCGCTCAGAAATAGCAGATCTTTTGATCTTGTTAACACGCTCGCCAGCTCTCGGAGTCGCATTGTAAGGCCTCCCACCTTATCTAACTCATCCATACTCAGACCTTATAGCTCATATTCATCACTTTGCGCGAAGACAAGCCGTGAGTATTCATCCGTTGGCGCTCTCGTAACAGCTGCTTACATCAAGCCAGGGATATCGTTGCACGGGTTAGATCAATGTTTTTTGGCCGGTTCAGGGCGACGTGGATTCAGCTCAAACCCTTGGCATATGCCTCCGTGGCTTCGCTAGTTGCCCGCACTCTTCGCCAGAGCAAGGACAACGTTGCACCGCTTGCTCGCGTCATTCATAGCATCTCTGCTGGGAATCCTTTCTCTGTCAGGAATCTCCTCACGACCTTGCAGCGGCAACACTTGGTCGGTTTCTAGCTCATTTTGCTTGTGGCATGGACTGAGACTAGGGTAGATATCCTTTGATTGGGATCGCAATTGTTGGCGGTCTGTCCCAACCATCTGAACGTTTTCCGTTGGTGTTGAATTGGCTCCGTCATTGTAGATACAATCTTCCAGAAATCGAGAGAATACTCCTATCGCAGCAGCTTGTAGTGGACCCCAACGATATATCATATCTAACGTCTCACCTGAGGAAGCTTCCGGTTGATGCTCGCAAATATCTTGTGTGGGCCTCAAGCTTTGGTGCGACGTGAGTGCCTCATATCTCTCCACTCTTGAATTTCTTGCCTTATTGCACTTGCAATTACTTCTTAACAGATTCAAGACAACAGACGTCGCTGCCGTAATGGACCACGAAAATGTCTCTGGCAGTAGTGGCAGTGATCTTGACACCGAGGACGACCGGAACTCCAGGGAATCTACATCTGCCAACAGAGAGAAATCAACGACGACGACCCGCCCTTCTATGCGAGGCCTGCAAATCGCTATTGCTGAGGGCTGGCTTGTGCAACGGGCGCGGGATATGTGCAGTTTCGCGCACGACCGATATCGTCAAGCCGCCGAAGCTGAGGCGCTGAGCCTACCAAGTGACCTCATAGCGAAGATGTCCTTTCGCGTGCGTCTTTCAGACAAGCTCTTTTTCTCTTATTTACCGACGTGAACACCTCGTTAGATCGTCTCAATGATGCTTCTCGGGCCCTCTCCTGACATCTATCAAATCGCAGAGCGCGCCCAGCGGTATGTCCTTGTCAACTCTTCCTGCACTCTTTTTACCTGAAAATAGGTGTCTCCCCCTTCTTCATGAACACAATAAGCGGGGGGAACTTGTGTCTCTCCTCATTGAAGCGGGAGATTCTGCGTGGGAACGAGGTGCACATGAGGTAAGATGCTTGTTTACTGTCATTTCACCATGACGCGGATGCTTCGTAGATGGCCTACCAATCTTTGGTCAATGCTCAATCTCTTCTCGATCAAGATGTCTGGACTACGAATCCCACCCGAACCTTTTCTCTATATGCGAAGTTGGCAGAGTCAGCACCATCCGGTCTGTATAGTGTTCCGTATTAATAAGATTTCGACAGATTGTCTACTTGGAGAGGTGCACCTCCACTGACTCGTTCATTCGTTGCGAGGGTCTGATTTTCCTCGTGAGAAGGTGACTACAGAGGCTCCGACCAGTACATTGAAGCCTGTTACGAGAGGGCTAGTCATTCCGTGGAGAAGGCTTTTCTTCTTCGCTTACGCTCCCAAAACAATTGGATGCGAAATGATTTTCACCCCGCTTTCGAAGATACCCTTTTAGCTCTTCGCATCCTTGGAGTTGATCTAGATCGTGCACCAACTCGAGAAAATGCCGATGCAATGTTTGAGCAGGTCAAAAACGAAATTCTTGCAGTCGGTTTTAGTTCGATCTTGGCGATTCCTCGAACCTCGGACCCCCGAACAGATCTTGCGGTGGCGTTACTTGGAGATGCTGGTACCCACGCCTACTGGAGCACTGGAGAAGGATTTACAGATGTTATCGGTCTTACGGTAAGGAACATAGATCCTCTCGCGTGACCTCACTTGACTGTTTACGAGCAGATAATCCAGCTAGCATTACAGTACGTCAGCCCTTGAGTGTTGGGCGCTTCCCGGTCTTTACACCTCATAGATCTGGAATGTCTCCTGGTACAGCACTTGGTATCTTTTGGACATTGGGAGGTGCGCATCTCCATGGCTACTACTCACAGTTTTTCTCAATCTAAGTCTGTAGCCGCAGCAGAAAGAAAGGAGTTGTACCGATTCTCTGTAGATCTCGGGAGGCTGGCGTTGCGTATTGCTGAAAGACACGGAACCAATGCTGACAGATGGTATGTTTCTATCTGTTTTGGAATGTTGGGTCGTCTGAAACTGCCTTAGTCGCTCTCTAGTCATGTATTGTTCAATGGTTTCTGCCTACGACAACGTCCACATCCGGTCAAACCTCCCTCGTTTAGAGGAAGCCACGAAATATGCCCACAGCGCTGGGGACCGGTGCGTCGCTCGTTATCATATGTCCTTGCACCTAGACTAGAGCGACCTGTACAGAGTATATGCAAGTCTCGCGACGTTTTACTCTGTCCAGACAAAATTGTTCACTGGTCAGCCACGTATGTTATGCTCATTGTTCATGACCGCGGGCCTCTAATCGTGGAGTAGTAGACGAACTTGTTGGAGCGGCTGAAGAAGTGCGCGTGTTTCTACGCCGTCGGTCTTCACGTTAATTGACATCCGAGCGCAAGAACTACAATGATATACGACAATGGCCGCAAGGGGAACTTGCTATCTGCGCTCAAGGTGGGTTGCGTCTTCACAATTTGGGTCACGTTACTAACGGTGATGTTATAAGGCTTACTGAATTGCATCCTCGCACTCGGCGGGTTCACGCTCAATACCTCAGCCAGCACCATTTACACCACAGCTACTTTCGACGAGAGTGAATACTTGAAGACAATCCCCGACAGTGGTAGAAGTACCCTCATAGGGCTGACATCGTGGGTCGACATCCTCTCTTTAGTTATCCAGCCTCTTATTCTTTGGCTGTAGTTATAACGCATTCAAGGCATGCGGTCCACGGTCTCTAGTCCACTCTAGCTAATCCCTTTGACAGGTCGTCGCGCTGTTTAACTTAGGCTATGTTCAGGAGTCCTCTGAACTCGGTTTTTCTATATATGACACCCGAGATCGCCACCCGAAGTTAGTGTTCATGTCCCATCAACCCGCACATTATTTGACACACCTGACACAGTCATCGACATACACGATACGCCCTTTTTTTTCATAATCTAGCGATGATCGCCTGTATCCGAGAGGAATACGTCACAGAAGATCAACGCGACCGATATTTAAAGCAGGTCGCGGCAAATCAAGCTTACATCCGCCGGTATACGATATTTATACCGTAACGATGCCCTACACTTATCTATTCCTCAGGTGGCTTTCAGCGAGCCCTGTTAACACGAGTACCTGGGTAGCACTTGTGGTGAGTTAGTAGTTAATGGATCACTTGACATGTTTGTTAACTTGTCAACAGGATGCGGAGCTCTCATCTCTCGAAGATCGTCGAGACGCGTTCCAATTATATGACGTTGCCGTCAGGTAGGCTTCTTACACCTTGATCGTATCACAGATTTATATATGTCTTCATAGATCAGCGTCGAACCATGATTGGCCTCTGGAAGAAGGGTGGGCTTTGTATTTGGTGAGTTTCCTTCTGCAGATGTACTCCAGAAGAGTTTGATTTCGTTTATAGCAAGGTTCTCACTTTGTTCGCTGCGGAGTGCATGGTTTAGGCAATGAGTTACAGCACCGTGGGATATCTCGTCAACGCCAATGGGGAGCGAAAGGCATTGTGTTAGTCTGTCAGTCAGACAGCTTCATGTTACTTACATATCTTGACAGGGCTTCACTTTTCTCGGGTCCGAATAGTCAGCTTCTGAATTATGCCAAGAAAAGCACCGTTGCCATCGACGTTGGTGTTCAGACAGATAGTATTATGGTAGGCATTAATGGGCACAAAACGATTCACGATGACCCAGGAACCGATATAACCGAGGAAGACGCAGTTACGAGCTTACCGGCTTCTGCGCTTGCATCTGTCTTGAAGTGGAGTAAAGACATTGCCGCCGATATCCACTTATTTTCAGGTATATCGGTTGTTCACTGTCAGTTAGTTGCAGAATTTTCTCACCAACCATTAGCTCTCCAACGTCTTACGGAAATCGCAACCGGTCAGTTGTTTGGATCTTTTTTGTCGTGGAGACTGAGTATCATCAGAATCATCTGGGGCTCAGAGTTCTTGCATCGTTATCGCAGGGACAGGCGGAGAATACCAAATGGCAACGAGCATGACTTCTCCCGGTCCCTGCAAGGTTCATGAGTGCGTAGGTTAGGGTAACGTAGTCTTCCTTTTTCAAGAATTTTGCAGGCACCCAATATCTGTCCGGGCTATCAGCGATCCATTACAGAGAGCCGTTATATTACACTGTTCGTGACTCATGTTGTCCACACCCGCCTCTTTTGCTCACCGCATTTTGATACACTCAATCAGCATTGAATACGAAGGAACGTGTCGCTTACGACGACATATCGTCTGATTCTCGCTTCTCGTCGGAGGCTCGTCAAAGCCCTTACCAATCTGTTGTTTGCCTGCCAATCATCAGCAACCGGGGACAGACGTTCGGCGCCCTATATCTGGCATCCAAATATGCCTTCTCACAGAACACGGTCACTCTCCTGACACTTCTTTGCCAACAAGCGAACATCAGCGTCGCCAATGCCCTTCTGTTTCGTTCTGTGCAAGCCGGGACAAAGGAGAATCTTCGAATGATATCTGCGCAAAGAGAGGCACTCGAAGATGCCCGGCAAAGTCGCGAAAACGCTTTGAAAGCCACCAGGGTCTTTTATATTTTATTCTGAAGGATGGACATCGCACTTACCCACGCTCTTAGATCAAAAGCAACTTTTTGGCCTCTATGTCGCATGAGCTCAGAACGCCATTTAGGTATGTCCGTGAGAACACTCAACCATCTGAAGCCTATTTCTTCCCAGTTCTTTCTACGGCCTTCTTGACATTCTAAGCGGCACCGAACTGAACAACGGGCAGCGTGAAATCGGTGGGATCTTTAGTTGGTACCTTGCTCGACAGAGCTAAAGTGTGTTGCAGTGCAAACGGCAAAACAGTCCTGCGAGCTTCTGCTCAAGGTAATCCACGTCATAGATAACTACGCGGCATTTAACCCATCACACTGCGAAGATTATCGACTCCATCCTTGATTACAGCAAACTGGAGGCTTCCGGTAATGGCTTTTAACTCATACGCGGATAGATACACTGATTCCCTTTTTCGCAATTTAGCTCTCAAGCTCGAATTCACTGGATTCCCTGTCGAAGATCTCATAGCCGTTGGTTTCAATGTCCCTTGGCAGGTTACCGCGTGTTTATCGAAACGTCCCAGGATTGCATGGAATTACTCTTGCCAATGGCCGCAAAGAAGCTTGATTTATCTTTCAACATAGACAGGGATGTACCCTCTTGTACGCGTCTATGCGCCTGGCCGTCAAGGGCTACCCCTAACTCTTCATTTCAGGGGTGCAAGCAGACTACACTCGCATCCGCCAAGGTATGTTGTCTTAGAATGAATGATTTCACTCATAACAAGGCTTGAAGTGTTGATGAATCTCATTGGGAATGCCGTGAAATTTACCCCTCGTGGATCTGTGAAGGTCCTCTGCTCTCGCGACAAAGAAAAACTGTCCACAAAGCAAGGCGATGTGGGCCTAAAGTTTGTGATCGAGTGCGTGTTGATTGATAGAAGCTTTCGGATCCACCTTTCTGAATTTTCCTCAGGGATACTGGAATCGGTTTGTCGTCGAGCGATGTCGATCTCCTATTTGTGCCTTTCCAACAGGCTGATAATTCTTCAACTCGCCGCTTTGGAGGCACCGGACTTGGACTTTCTATTTGTCGGCAACTGGTGAAACTCATGGGTGGGGTGATTGGGGTTCACTCAGAGCTGGGAAAAGGTTCTGTTTTCTGGTTCATAATTCCGGTGAAAGTTTTTACTTCCGAGGAGTCAGAGAAGGTGCTTTTAGTGTATTCAACCTTATTTGGAACTCACACCATCTAGGCTATGCTCACGGTTCAGCGAGTACGCGCCCGTCTGATGGAACCACGGCCACCAAGGATTTTAATTAGCTCGCCATCAGATGCCGCGACAGCTCTTCTCTGTTCTATGCTCGACGGCTTTGACGTCTCTGCGGTGTCGACTGTGGAAGAACTTGAAGCGTCCCTCGGTTCAGCAGAGACGTCTGACGCGAGCCTAGATTGTATCATTCTTGACCATCAGGCAGAAGCAATGGCTGATGGCATAGCTCGATTATTGGAATCACTTCATTCGCCAGTGCTTCAGGACACAAAGCTCATCCATCTGTACACGCCGGTGACGGGTTCTATCTCCAACAATCCGGTATTTGGAAATAGTACATCTGGTATCATCCGTATGACAAAGCCACCTCGCAAGGCTCGGCTTCTCCAAGCCTTAGCCAAGCTCAGGAAATTACCGTTGGAAACTTACGCCGACCTGAGATCTGCAGTGGCCCTGAATGTGGAGGAACCCTCAGAATCTCAGCGTACTCTATTCGGTAACGTTCTCATCGCGGAAGGTGAGTGGGCCATTCAACACCTAGTTTGTAGCTGCTTCACCGACCTGCTTTGTAGACAACCCAGTCGCTCAGAAGTTGCTCGTGAAGCAATTACAACGTTTTGATCTGAATGTGATCGCAACTTCGAACGGAGAAGAAGCCATATCCGGTAACCACCTTTGGTGTCATGAACCTTTGCACACCTCACATGCATTTTAGAATGGGAACGACATGAGCCCGGATATTTCAGCCTCGCGATGTTCGACCACCGTAGGTGTCATTTACTTCACCCCTTTTTATTTGGTCTGACACACAGCATTAGACATGCCAATTTGTGATGGTGTTGAAGCCGCGAAAAGACTTCGATCACTGGAGAACCGGCGTAAAGTATCAGAATTTCTTCCTGGTGAGAGGCCTTTGAGAATTTGACGGAACCTTCCTTGATGTCTCTTCGATCGCAAGTCGTCGCTTTAAGCGCCGACTGTCAAGAGTCAACAAAGATGCTTTGCCTTAGTGCTGGGATGAACTCATTTCTCAGCAAGCCCTTGAAGAAGAGTGAGTTAGGATGACCATTTTGAGTGGAACCCTGCTGACCTTCAGCAAGGTGACCTTGCCTTGCTTCTCACTACGTATGGCACCCCTATGCCGCAATTTAATCACACCAGATGAAACACAAAATTTGATCTTGATCTTGTTTGTTGTATTCTTTGATCGATTTGTTACACGCATTTTTGCAGCATATCAATGTCCGTTCATATAGTCTCGTTCTGCATGCACGAGATCTCCGTCAGGCTCAATGTACCGTATGTATACACGCATTTTTTTGAACCATCTGTAGTTCATCTGTCACTCCCGGACTGTCTATTTTCCAACGCTCAGTTTTTTGTAGAAATCTTCATCTGACACTTTTTCATTCCATTTCGATAATAGAGAGAACAGACCATGCTCGAATTTTGTTCGCTCGTGATGCGTCTCGGGCAACTCCTGGCAACTCCTGCTGTAAGCGTAACGCGTAACAATTAAGATTGAAGCGATTCCAACTTTTCGTTGACGTCTTTTCCCATTTCCCTTTCCCGAAGCCACCAATGCATATAGTATGCGCTCTGGTCTCTAGTGATTGCACACTCTTGGATCAACCTATGCGCATACCGGTTGATGCCAAGATGTTTGTTGATGACGTCGCAAAATCGGCATCCTCAATATTTCCCACCATTCCTAGTGGTCTCCGTCCTGGGTCATTGACTATGTGGAAGCTGACCGAGCCCTTTCCCTTGGACCTTGATGACCTTATTCCTGGACATGTGAAGAATTCACGCCTACAGTCAGTCGGCTTCGGCAGCGGCAGCAATCCCAAGGCACTGGCAATAAAATCGGCCCGGGCAATATCCCTTGCGCGCTATTTTGAATTCGAATCGTTATCCCAAGAGCATGTAAAGGTCGTTATCCAGCTCCCGGAGGAGTATTCTTTCATGGTGGTTAGACGAATGCAAGAAGTGATAGCTCCAACGAATGAACTCCTCGCCCCCATGAAGAAATTCTCAAGGAAATCCCAGTATACAAACGATACGCCATCTCGCCTGGTAGTGGCATCCACATGCTTTGTCAACCAGAACAACGTTGAAGAACGCATTCTAAATGACCGCCCTGCCAAGGATGCAGAAGTCGTCCCGATTGCCCTTCTGTATTCCCCCTTTGGCCAGTTCCTCGATCGGATGCGTGATTCGCCTGAAGATGGGGATGGTGGCGTTGATATCAAGAATCTGGAATTCGCCGTCGGTGAGTTCGCGGTTCATATGTCCCTCCATTATCGAATGGAAGCAAAGCGTCAGCTTGCCGCGCTTGAACACCTTAACAAAAAATTTTCCTCCAACACATCGACCGCGTTACCCGAAATCCGGTCAGGTCCGGTTTTTGAGAGTTGGTCATCGGATGGGCATGCAAGTGGACCCGCCGGTGTAATGGAGACTGTTGTCGAGGTCAAGAACGAACTTGGAGCTGGTCAGGCGGATCCGGAGGTTCAGTTAACCGCTTATTTTGCACAAGCGCACAAAATGGGGATCAAGGATGAACATTATGATGAGGTGTATGAAAGGTTTCTGTTCCCTACGTTGGGAATATCAATCATAGGTAGAACAG
>Ga0137359_10001293_pt1 | contig 19882 bp, 16 predicted proteins | sample Mad1_40_16metaG_FD_108281 | JGI IMG/M metagenome (GOLD analysis project Ga0137359, IMG submission 108281) | Vadose zone soil microbial communities from Angelo Coast Range Reserve, California, USA - Mad1_40_16 metaG | ecosystem: Environmental > Terrestrial > Soil > Vadose zone | place: USA... | reverse complement strand
TCACCACGAGGCTATCAAGGCTCGAAAGACGCAGCACAGAGCTGCCGAACGTGGGCGTATACGCGGTGATCATGTAGAACGACACGGTGGTCATCGTCACCATGAACGTGCCCACCAGGACGACCGCCCAGTTGCTTTCCAGCGAGCGCAAAATTTCCGAAATGCTTGGTCTGTGTTTGCGCGCCAGGAACTCGTCCGTTTCCGCCAGGGACTTTCTCAGCCGGAAGAGAAAAGGAATGATGAAGCAACCCAGCAGCAGGGGAATCCGCCATCCCCACGCCTGCATCTTCTCCGCTGGGAGAAGGGAATTCAGCACGACTCCCACCGAGGCCGCAAACATCACGGCAACTTGCTGGCTGCCCGATTGCCAGCTCACATAGAAGCCTTTGTGACCGGGCGTGGCGATCTCGGATAGATAGACCGAGACGCCGCCCAACTCCATCCCGGCGGAAAATCCTTGCAGCAGCCGGCCGGTCAGTACGATGAGCGGGGCCACGAAGCCGATCGTTGCGTAACCGGGCACGCACGCGATCGAGAAGATCCCGAAGGACATCAGGCCCAGCGTAAGAAGCAGGCCGGCGCGACGCCCGTGACGGTCGGTGTAGGCTCCCAGAACCAGCGCGCCGAGTGGACGCATCAGGAAGCCCGCGCCAAACGTCATCAGCGAAAGCATCAGTGAGACGAAGGCGCTGCCGCTCGGGAAGAATGCTCTGCCAATTGCCGACGCGTAGTAACCGAACACCATGAAGTCGTACATCTCCAGGAAATTTCCGCTGGAGACGCGGACCACGGACCAGATCTTGGATTGGCGTTCTTCGGGAGTGATCATGGGATTCATTCCGGCCCGCGCGAACAGAGTCTAGATGTTGCCGATTGCAAAGGGAAGCGATGCGTACGGTCGGGGGCCCCCCTCCCCCTGTTTTTGCATAAGTGTTGATTGTGCACGTACTTAAAGTCTTTTGTTTTGATACACTTTTGCAAGTGTTGATTCTAAAGGGAGTTAGCGAGGGTCGGGACCGCGGTTCACAGTCGTAAAGGGGCAGTGGCGAGTGACCCCTCGAAGATCGGGGTAAACGAGTGGCGAGATAAGGCGCAGAGACACCCCCACCCCGGGTGTTTCCGAAAAAGAGGCTGGATTTGCTTGATTCCGAAGGAGTTGACTTTTTTCACGATGGGAAAGAGGCCGCAAGCTGTTGAAGGGCCGAGAGTTAAGGTCGGGCTTGGGCAGGGGACCGATCAAGTTTGTTCGAGATGGCAGGCGCTCAGACGCGGAATCGGAGGAAGCGCACGGATACACCTGGGGTTGCGGGGGAAAGGAGCAGCGGGACGGGGACACTGTCAGCAAAACCTTGGTCTAGAGATTACCGCATCCGTTACTATTTGTCAAGTGAGAAATTAAAGGCTGTGGATTGAATGGGTTGCGAGCGGGTGTTGGCCTTGACAACTGATTGGATGAACTATCGAGGTGTCAGTGGCTGCTGCGTCACGCAAAACGACCTACTAATTCGGCGAACTTGTTTTCCACTAGGTCCGGACGTTGTATTTTGATGCTTTGCTCGTCTCTGAACTTTCGGTTCGGATCGCCTCGAAACGAGAGCCAATTGAAACTTCCCACCACGGCATATTCGGAATCCTTGATCAGTACTTTCGCGTGGGTGTTTCCTAGCCGGGCCAGGCGGAAGTGAGGAAAGCGGTGGCTAAGTTTCAACAAGTTGTCTTTTGCCGCCTGATCGTTAGCATTCGATTTTGTTGTGGGAGTGTCATTAATGCCGTATCCGATGTAAACGTTCACCCCGTTTGTTAAGAGCGTCTCAAGCTTCTGCAGGAAGGCGGCGTCAACAATCTCTCCGCGGATCCACGGAGAAAGGATCAACAGCCTATCCGTACTTGTTGTAAGGGCGTCTTCTAACAACGGCCGATGGTCAAGGCTGTACAAGTATATTACGACTGACTGCGCCAACTTCTCCTTCAACTGCTCGTGTTCTTCCAGAAGTGCCTTTAACTGCTTTACGAGTTCTTCCTGCTTAGAAGAATCTTCTGTCGCAACCAATTGGTCCTTGGTCTCTCGAAGCTTTGCCTCGGTTTCCAAGGCTTTCGTCTCGAGATTCTCGCTAGCGGGGTCGGCGAGCTGCCCTTTGAGATCCCTCAGGAAATCGGACTCGTTTGACTTGTGGCGAATCGACGCTACAATTCCTTGCTTTCTCGGGCCCTCCATGCCAGCAAACGCATTTTCGTGTTCACCGCTAAGATTCCCGTCCACCGCAAATCCAACTTGCACTTCGTTGTTGTCGAGCGACACATATACAAGAGCTAATGCTGGCAAAAACAATTTTTGGAGTTTCTCGATGCTCTTCACTGCGACTAGCTCCCTGCGGTATTCGTCAGGATTACCTAAGCTACGAGTCACCCTCGCTAATTGTGCAACGTCGAGATCGGATACGCGCGGGCGCTTAGGCGGAAATGCTTGTATCTCTATAAATTGCCGACCTTTGAGCTCCTCGAACTTTAGAGTTTCCAAACGTCCGTACCATATTGGTCGCTTTAATAACGCGTCGTAATGGAGCGAAAAAATTCTTTCTTCGGGGACTTCGATTTCCGCTTTCTCGAGCGTGAAACGTCCTTTTTGCGTTAAACGAAGTGATTGGTCCCTCGATCCTGCTTCCGCGATCAGCGCGATCGACTCGGACTGGGCGAGGCTAATAAGAATCCCTTTTGTAACCGTGTCTGGGAGCCCCAAGAAAGAAGCGATTTCAGGCGACGAGGAAAGTCCCCGATCAAGACACTTCAGAACGAACTCGTCCGTAGGTGAAATCTTTTTGCGCGCAATGGTTAAGGCACGGATATTCACGGAATAAATGGGGAGCCCGACTTCTGCGTAGTCGGCCAGGCGGTAGCCCGGCCTTATTCTGTATTTGTTAGCGGTTTCTTCGACAGGAATCAACGGAGGTCCCTCACGCAACAGTCCTTCGGATTTTGGTCAATATACTCGATGACTCTCGAAAACGGATTTTCACCTGTTGCTTCGCGCATGAATTGTAGGTCGCCTACTAAAACCAAATAGAGGCGCGCTCGCGAAAGTCCCACGTTAAGTCGACGTCGGTCTCTCAGGAATCCTACCGAGTCGCCGCGATTCGACCGCGTGACCGAGTAGAGAGTGACGTCCACCTCTCGGCCTTGGAAGGCATCCACAGTATTGCATTCGACCGTTAGCAGAGGAAACTGAGATGCATATTGTGCGATCGTGCGTTCCAGGACAGTTTTCTGCTGCGAGTAACCAGTCAAAATTGCAATTCTGCATTTGAAGTCTTTGCGAGCAGACACAAGGCCTATTCTTTTCAGCAGCTCGCCAATTAGATTAGCTTCGCAAGGATTAGAGAAGGTCGTATTTGAAGCGACTTCAAATCGGTCAACCCTGTGGGACGTGGTTATCCAGGTTATCGGCTTAGGAAAAATCGTTTCGAAGATGCTCTCATTGCGAGAGGTGGCATTCTTTAACTCACCATCGTAAAAGCAGCGGCTTACAAGATTCCCGATTGCTGGGACCATCCGATGTTGCAGATAGAGAATGGATTTACATTGTTCAGGAAGGGTGCCCAGTAAATGGTCAAACAGCGTTTTCTCCAGGTCGCTTTTATGAAGTCCAAGCGAATCGAGCGACTGCTTGTCAGAGATTCCCTCTTCGACAAACGGAGGCAGTTGGTTCCGGTCGCCTACCAATACCCATCTGCGAGAACGAGACAGTGGAACAAGGGTCTCGGTTGGTGTAGCCTTCGACGCCTCGTCCACGATACAGAGGTCAAATTCCAACTCTTGGATACCGCGAATACCGGCGATGCCGACACAGGTTCCGGCGATAAGCTGATAAGAAGAGAGCAGTGCGGAATGGAAGTCGCTCCCACGGCCGAACCGGCTGGCCCAATCGAAATGCACGTCAAGTAGTTCTCTCAGCTTTCTGGCCGTGGGCGTTTTGGGAAAGTAGTCCTCGGCCCAGGACTGAATCTCAGTCGGTGACAGAGACTCTAGCTCGCCGGTCATTTCATCTAACTGCTTAGCATCCTCCAATAAGGATTTCCGATCTGCACGTTTTGACCTAAGCTCTGCTCGCAACCTGGCGAGTGTTTCGTCAAATTGAAGAAGCAGTTCGCTCTCTGGATATTCCCGCTTTTTGGCGAGGCCCGGGGTGAAAGCGATTTCGTTCCGCATGTGGTCGGTCTTTTCGATTTCTTCCTCGAGTCTGATTATTTGGCGGGAAACGACGCTCAGTTTCTCGAGGAGCCGCCCGACCTTCAATTGGGTTAAGGACACCCCAGCCGTGACGGCCAGATGGTCTAGGAACGTTCTGCCACTCCTTAGGGCTTCTTCTCGCCACTCGTCAAGTTGGTTTTCAATGAGAAATGATTGTACCTGCTTGGAAATCCTCGGATTTTCAGAGCGGCCGATGCGAACAATCCTCGCCTTATGGGCCTGATTTCCAAGTTTCTCTAACGCGTTATCCAATGCCACATGCGTTTGAGAGCTGAGGAGAATTCGGGCACGCGGGTTGGCCCTCAGCGTCTGGAGGATGAGTTCCGTGATGAAAGTCGTTTTGCCTGTTCCGGGTGGGCCTTGCACAAGGTGAAACGCCTCTGAGCCGACGGCACGCGCGACAGCGTTTTTTTTTGGCCTCGTCTAGATCCGGCTGGAAGAATTCAATCGTACCAGCTTCTTTAGGAAGCGGGTTTTCCCGCGGATTTATTATGAGTTGTCGCAACTCGGCGCGCAGGGCGCGGTCGAAGCGAACGGCATCTAAAGCTGCCCTTTGACGCTGTATGGCGGTCGTTGACGCATATACGTCAATATAGAGTGTGCCGACTTCCGGAATATCGTCTCGAAATCTCTCCCTGACGTAGAGGGTTAACTTCGCTCCCGATATCTGCTCCACTTCTCCAGTGATGAAGACCGTCGTTTCGGCTCTCACCTGACGTAACTGACCTGCGCTTTCCTCTCCTGTGTCACTGGTTAAATCGAACACGATTCTGTTTCCTTTTTCCGAGAATCCGTTGTACTGAATAGGCCGTTCCTTCCGGCGCTCAAATTCGGTCTTCGCGCCGAGAATGGAAGACCAAGTCCGAAATAGCTCTTCCTCCTTTTGCCTTTCAGCTTTTTGCGCTAGCTCGCGCTCGAACGCCTCCACGTCTTCCTGGAGGCTCAGAAGGCGATTGTTGGCTTCAAGTAGGTCTGTTGGGCGGCCGAACGCAAACCTATTACTGCACGCATAGGCGAACTCCCGTCTCTTCTCCATGATGGTGGGAGAAGATCTTCTTACGCTTATGATGGTAAAAATTGGCTGTCCCGTTTGGTTTAGGCCGACGTGGAGCGAGAATGTAGCACCATACAAGATGTATTGGCCCGCTACCGGTTTGTCGTCGATCGAGTACGGTCCAACACCGCAGATCGTGTTGAGGTCTTCGGCCAGGATCGACTCAATCTCATCTTTCGATTCGGACTCAAACTCCGCTCTTAGTTGGTTTATCGCCTTGCCAGAAAGTTCTAAGTATATAGTCTGCGGTTTGCGCGTACGCACGCGGCGTTCTTCTTGAAGCGTGTCCAGTCGCGCAAGGAGAACCGCCGCGTTGGGCGGACGTGCGTGCGGGTCCCTTGACAGGCAGAGCTCGAAGATATCCAAGACGCCATCGGGTAGTCCGATTTCGGCGACAGCAGATTCGAGTTGATCGTAGGTGAGAATCTTGAACTTTGAGAGCGAGTCGACTACCACAGCCGCGAAACCATATACGTCTCGAGTATACGAAAAGGATCCGTCGTCTATTTCCGGTGGGCAGAATGGCTTTGACATGAATTCCGCCAGTGTCTTTCCAGGTTCTAACCATGTGCGGAGCTTTGATATCCCGAAGTCGCTAAGCTTGACGTTACCTACCGAGTCTACAAGCACGTTGGCTGGTTTGACGTCCCTATGGATAACCTGTCGGGAATGAGCGAACGCTAGGGCATCCAGAATAGGCCGCCCGTGAGATGTGTAGAAAGCGTCCCAACCCTCCGATTCGAGCACGCATTGCGAGAGATCAAGATCGCACCATTCGAGTACCACGTATGGAAAGGAAGAGCTGTCATCAATGCCCCAGTCCAACAGCTGGACGATGGAAGGGTGTTGTAGTTCCTTTAACGCGCGGACTTCTCGGCCGAACGCTTCCTGAATGATTTCGCTTTCAATCCGACCCTCTTCAAACAGCTTCAATGCGACTTTCTTGCCGTCGTCCAACAAGTCTCGGGCGGCGTAGACCTTCGACATCCCGCCTTGTCTGGGTTTCGGCTGAAGTGCATATCGACCAGCAATGAGTTGAAGACTCCGATCCATTTACGGCAAAGGGTATTACAGATTTGTGGACTTGTCCAAAATGGGTTCGGGTGCAAGGGCCCCCCCCCTACCTTTGCTTCCACCTGGTCGGTGCGCCCTTTTAAACTGAGCCGCAAAACTTTTTGCTTCTTGGTTCGAGTCTGGCGGCACGCCCGAGTGGGATGTCTGTCGCACCTACGGCGCTCTGGATTCTTTTTCGGATGCGTACCCAGCCCTTGCGGGCTGGGCTAACTTATGCCGCACCTACGGCGCTTCGAAGAAGGGGCCCGCGAAAGTCCGCGGCCGCTACATAGACCGGAGCTAAGGGCGAGGATTCGGACAAGGGCTAAAGCCAGAGATTTGTGCCCGCGACGATCCGCGGGACGATTCGGAGCCTTTTAAAGCTTTGAGGCGCAAGATGGCGCCCTGAAGGGACGCCGCTACGGGGACGAGGAAGCCGGTGGGGTTTGGCGCGGGCACGGCAGTGCCGTGCCCCTACGATGCTCGCTGCGCTCGCTCGGCCAGGCTGAAGCCTGCTCGCAAAGGGCGCGAGCGGGTTCGGTCCCGCAGAAGCGTCCGGGATGCAAACAACGCAGATGACAGCGCGGGGGCGTACCGGCTGGGCGGCACGGTTGAAACCGTGCCCTGACGAAGAGCGCCAGGCTGAAGCCCGCCGGTACGTTCCGCTTGCGACAATCGCGACGCGGGAGTTACGTAGCGGCCATCTTCAGATGGGCGCGCCTTGGCTGTGCCAGGGTGGGGGCCAGTTTCGTGTGGCGGCGCTGAACGCGGATGGCGCCCTGAAGGGACGCCGCTCCGTAACGAGAAAAGCAGATCCCTCACACCGCTCGCAAAGGGCGCGAGCGGGTTCGGGATGACAGCGCGGGGGTGGGGTTCGGCGCGGGCACGGCAGTGCCGTGCCCCTACGATGCTCGCTCCGCTCGGCTGGGTCTAATAGGCGTAGGCTTTGAGGAAGATGAAGACCACCACGCCGGTGATGGAGACGTAGAGCCAGATGGGGAAGGTCCAGCGGGCGATGCGGCGGTGCATGGGGAAGCGGCCGGTCAGCGAGAAGAAGAACGTCGTGAGCACCATCGGCAGGGCGACCATGGAAAGGATGATGTGGCTGGCTAAGATGGAAAGGTACAGCGTGCGCACTGGGCCGTGGCCGGGGAAAATCGTGTCGCCGTGCAGGGTGTGGTTCACGATGTAGCTGATGAGAAAAAGGGAAGAGAACGCGAAGGCCACCAGCATGCTCGCGCGATGCGCTGCCATGTTGCGATGTTTGATGAAATAGAATCCCACGCAGAGGGCAATCGCGCACAATCCGTTGAGGAGCGCGTTGAGGGCCGGCAAAAACATCCAACGCCCGGCGAAATCAGCGGAAGCATGATGGATGTAGAGCAGCCAGAGCAAGAAGGTCACGGCGAGGCCGCTTAGGACGACGATCGCGGCAATCACCTGACGTGGCACCGGGCGCGGAACCGGGCGCGGACTAATTTGAGCCTGCTCCATGCTGATGATTAAATCACAAAAATCAATCCGGAGCGTGGAGAGGTCGAAAACGCCGGCGCTGTAACGCGCGAGCCCCAAGCGTATCGCGCGCCTCGATCCGCGTGTAGACGATGCGCGGCAGGCGGCGGATTTGGACGTCGCTCACGACAGGGTGAAGGCACATCCAAGACCCGCTCACTAACGTAGGTTAAACAGAGGGCAGGCTGACACGAAGTAGGGAGGTCGCACACCGGAGTGGTGATAAAGGCTGTGCGCCGTGGGTGACAAAGCTCTTGGCTGCACGTCAAAAAAGTTTTAGTGGCTACTGGGACTGGTTGGGGGTATGTTGGGGTTCCGTTGAATCCGCAGGCCCAGGTCCTGGCCAACCCATGTGCTCTGTAATGGTTACGTCCCGACCATTGCGCTTAAAGGTTTAACGGTCTTTGGGCAGGGAAGTTTGCCCGAAGTGAAGGTCAGTAAATTCATCAGGAGGTCGTTGGGGAAATGACAAAGTCGAATCGGTTCCTACTAACGGGTGCGGCGGTCGCGGGCTTGCTCGCGGGCACCAGCGCCAGCATCCAGGCTTCCAATCTGATCCCCGGGGCGAAGGCTTCCGCTTCTGCTCAGGACACAGAGAAGAAGTCTGACAAGAAGGTGAAGGAAAAGCACGCTTGTAAAGGCCAAAACTCTTGCAAGGGCAAGGGCGGCTGCAAGTCGAGCGACAACGGTTGCAAGGGCAAGAACTCTTGCAAGGGCAAGGGCGGCTGCGCAACCGACGGCAGCAAGATGCCGGACGAAGAGAAGAAGCCGTCGTAAGCAAGCAGTTGAACTAATGGTCTTGCCTGCTGGGGGGCTGGCGGAAGGCTGGGACGCGCTAAAGCGCGCCCCTACAACTCGCTTGCCCTCCTTCTGGTTTTTTACTGGAGTCCACGGGAATGCCTGCAAATCGATTTAACGGGTTTACGGAGTATGGGATTGGGATTGGGCTGCGCGCGCCGCACTACAATCACATTTTGACGCGCAAGCCGGTGTGCGATTGGTTCGAAATTATTTCCGAAAATTTCATGATCGATGGCGGGCGGCCGCTGCGGATTCTCGATCAGATCCTGGAACAGTACAAAGTGGTGCAGCACGGGGTTTCGATGTATTTCGGCTCCGCGGAGAAGCCGAATCGCGAACATTTGCGGCGATTGAAGGAGATGGTGAAGCGAACGAAGACGCCGTGGCTTTCGGACCATTTGTGCTGGGGCAGCGTGGATGGACGATACACGCACGACTTGCTGCCGATGCCGTACACGTTTGAGGCTGCGAAGCTAACCGCGCAGAAAGTTCGCGAGGTGCGCGATTTTCTGGAAGTGCCGGTGGCGGTCGAGAACGTGAGCAGCTACGCGGAATTTCACGTTTCGGAGATGACCGAATGGGAGTTTCTGAATGAAGTGGTGGAGCGAGCGGACTGCGGAATTTTGCTGGACGTGAACAATATCTATGTTTCCTCGCAGAATCACAGCTTCAACCCTTTTGACTATGTGAACAGCGTGCCGGCGGAGCGTGTGGCGCAGATACATATTGCGGGGCACTCGAAGTACCGGCGGTACATTCTGGACACGCACGATCATCCGGTGATCGATCCGGTGTGGAAATTGTACGAGCGGGCGATTCAGCGCGTGGGGCACACGGCGACGCTTCTGGAATGGGACGACAGCATTCCGTCGTTTGACGAAGTGCATGACGAGGCGTTGAAGGCTAACAAATTTTTGTCGTCCACGCTTTTGGCGACGGCGGTATGAAACTGGCGGCGCTACAACGAACGATGGCGCGGGCGGTGATGCAGCCGCTGACGGCGTCGGAGCGCATGCAGAACAGGGCGCCGGACGGCAAGTCCATGCGCGCGTATGCTTCGCGGTTTATCAAGCCCAATGACCGGCTGACTTCATTCGAGCGGCTGGAAATCTACAACCGGCAATATTGGTTTCGCGTGCTGTCGAGCATGGTCGAGGATTTTCCGGGATTGCGCGCGGTGCTGGGAGACAAACGATTTGAAGCGATGAGCAAAGCATACCTGGTGGACTGCCCTTCGCGATCGTTTACGCTGCGCAATCTCGGTGCGCGGCTGGAGCGCTGGCTGCGCAAGCATCCGAAATGGGCCGGGCCGAAGCAGGCGCTTGCCGTGGATATTGCGCGTTTGGAGTGGGCGGACATTGAGGCGTTCGATGGGAAGGCAGAGCCGGCGCTGCGGCCGGAAGATCTTCGCGCGGACGCCGGCGCCAAGTTGAAATTGAAGCTGCAGCCGTATGTGCGGTTGTTGGATTTGAGATATCCCGTCGACGATTTGCTGCTGGAAGTGCGGAAAGAGGATGAGGATACGGATTTCGCGAGCAATGCGTTCCAGGAGCGGCACAAGCGCAAGCGCGTCCAAGCGGTGGCGAAACTAAAGCCGGCGGAGATTTTTCTGGTTGCGCACCGGGTGGATGATTCGGTGTATTTCCGGCGCATTGAGCGAGAGGAGTTCGCTATTTTGAGCGCCCTGCGGGATGGGAAGGCACTGGGAAAGGCGATCGAGGCGGCGTTTCGCACGAGTCGAGTTCCTGCGGGGGAACGCGCAGGGTTGGTGCAGCAGTGGTTTCAGAATTGGGCGGCACTGGGGTGGTTTTGCCAGCCTGAGAGTTGAAGGGTAGCTAAATCGGACTGAAGGGTTGCGTAGGGCTAATGTCGCAAAAGCGGCGGCAAGACCGCCGCACTCCAAAAGCAAGGTGCGAATCTGCCACCGACTATGAAACCATTCCTCGCCCGCCTTCGACAGCTGTACCAGCGCTTCTTTGGCGTGATTGACTACTTGCGCTCTCCGTTTCTGCTGACCGTGCGGCTTTACTGGGGTTGGCAGTTGATCCAGAGCGGCTGGGGCAAGCTGCACAATCTTGAAAAAGTGACGGAATTTTTTACCAGCCTGAATCTGCCCATGCCCGGACAGATGGCCGTGCTTATCTCCTGTCTGGAGTTCTTCGGAGGGATTTTTCTGGCGATAGGGTTGCTCTCCCGAATTACCGCGCTCGCGCTCACGGTGAACATGATCATGGCTTACGTGACCGCGGACCGCGAAGCTTTGCAGTCTATTTTCTCGGACCCTGACAAATTCTATGCCGCTGCTCCGTACACTTTCCTGATCGCTTCGCTCATCATTCTTATCTTCGGCCCGGGCAAGATCTGCCTGGACACCTTGCTGGAGCACTGGTTCGCCTCGCCGGCTGTGCCCACCGTGAAGGAATCTCGTTCCAGCGTCTAGCCTCTCGAGCATTTAAGGTCGAGAGTTTTCGCGCGCGGGGCAACTCTGCTGTATTCAAATCGATCCAACTCAGCGGATGGTCTTCCGATGGCATTGTAGAGCGGCGCCTTTCGTGGTGTTGTGTGTGCTGCTCTGTGGCCGCTTACCGGCGCGCACAACGGGGGGCGATGTGACGTCTACGCTGCTTATCGGCGGCTCGAAGATTGATGTGACTATCGAATCGGGCGAAATGCGGCTATCGCAGGCCGAATTACTGCACTGGGTGCAAACCGCAGCGGAGGCGGTGGCGACTTATTACGGCAGGTATCCCGTCCCGCATGTTCAAATCCACATTATTCCAGTACACGGCACCGGTGTCCGCCACGGGCAGACATTTGGCTACAACGGCGGGCTGATCAAGATTCGGGTGGGGAAGCAGACGCAAGCAGCGGAGTTGGGGAACGATTGGATGTTGACGCACGAGATGGTGCACCTATCGTTTCCTTCGATGGCCGACGAGCATCACTGGATTGAAGAGGGCATTGCCGTATACGTGGAACCGATTGCGCGCATCCAGGCGAGGCAGATGAGCGTGGAGCAGATGTGGGCCGATCTTGTGCGCGACATGCAGAAGGGCTTGCCGCAAGACGGCGATCGAGGGCTGGACCACACGCACAGTTGGGGACGGACGTATTGGGGAGGCGCGCTGTTCTGTCTCGTGGCGGACGTGGAGATTCGCAAACAGACTCACAATGAAAAGGGGTTGCAGGATGCGCTGCGAGGAATACTCAATGGCGGAGGGGACATCCGGCATGATTGGGAGCTTGGAGAAGCTTTCAAAATCGGAGATGGGGTGACGGGAACCGCCGTGCTGAATGGTTTGTACGCGAAATGGAAGGACCAGCCGGTGGATGTTGATTTGGCGGCGATGTGGAAGGAGTTGGGAATCGTAGCGGACGGAAAGAGTGTTCGTTTGGTCGAAGATGCGCCGCTGGCGGCGGTGCGGCGGGCGATTACTGGGCCGCAGGTATCGAAAGAAAGCAATTCTGACGGGACTTTACCGTCGGCAGTTTTCGCTGGGCGTTCGGTTGCTAATTTCCGGCCGCGATTGTAGGCCGGCAACCCTTATGCCGGCGTCGAGCAATCGGTTGACGCCGTGAAAGCGGCGGCAAGACCGCCGCACTCCAAAAAGGCAGGCCGCATTCCGCAACACCTTTGCGCTCCAGATAGGCTCCCGTTGCAATCTGGAAAACTCTTTAGCTGAGCCGCGCTTCGCGGGTCTTGCGCGCTGCTAGACTAGGCGCATAGGAAACTTCGTCCCCGCGCATGAGCCCCCACGAATCGGATCGCCGGCACATTGAGCGCCAGATCGCTTACGCGCGTCCAATCGTCGTACTGCTGGCATTGATCGCGCTGTTCGAACAAACCTCGAGCAATTACGCGCGCGGCCCCATCTATTTCTTGATCGTGTATTTCTCTCTTTCCGTGCTCGCGCTGCTTTTCGAACAGATGCTGAATAGTCTGACGTGGCATCTGCCCCTGGCTTGCGACCTCCTGGCACTGGGATTGTTTATGTACCTTAGCCCGACCACAGTGCCGGCGTGGTTTCCATATCTATTTGTGTGCTACGCCGCGGGAATTCGTTGGGGGCTGCGGGTGGCGTTTCCGCTGGCCGGCGGACTGGCGCTCTTGCTGGTGACGATTACGGCGGTGAAGGGCGAAATTCACTTTTTTCGTGTGGTCGCGTGGCTGGGCTTGGTGGGTGCGACGTTGGCTGCGGGGGGCGGCAGCGCGTTTTTGGGGGACCTCAGCCGCAGCTTCGCGGAGCAGAACGAACTGCTGGCGCGCATCAGTTCCACGATGCAGGTGGACCAGGGCCTTTCGGAATCGCTCCGCTTGCTCCTGGATGAGTTGACGCAAGCGTTTCACACGGATGGCGCCATGCTGGTATATCGCGACGCTGATTTGGAGCGCATATTTGTGTGGCAGCTGAAATCGGGGGAGGGCGAGCGGCTGATTCCGGAAAACCTGCCGCTGACGCGCGCAGACGGCTTTCTGCTGGACGAAATGGACGCGACGGTTTGTTGGAACAGCCTGGCGGGCGCGGGCGTGGGATTCGGGTGGGATCGTCGCGATGGCAGCCCATTGAAGACGCTTCCGCGCTTGCCGGCGGCGACGCAGCAGGTGCTGGCGCTCCGCTCGTTCATGTCCGTTGCTTTCGAACAGACGGGACAGCCGGCGGGGAGGCTGTTTTTGTCAAATGGCCGGCGGACGTTCCGGCGCGAGGACCTGATGTGGTTTGAGCGCATCGCGCGCCACGTGGGCCCCGCGGTGGAAAATCTCTTTTTGCTGCGGCACCTGCGCGCGCGCGCCATCGAGGGTGAACGCAGCCGGATCTCGCGGGACCTGCACGACGGCATTCTGCAGACGCTGCTGAGCATTGAAATCCAGCTTGACGTGCTGCGGCGCCGCGCGGCCGGCTCGCAGGAGCAGGTTGCGGCAGGCCTGGCCAACCTGCAGCAGACCGTGAAGAACGAGTCTGCGGAGCTGCGCCACATGGTCACGGACCTGCGGCCGCTGCGCGTGCAAAGCGCGGATTTGGTCGATTTGATGAGGGGTTTCGCGGAGCGCTACCGCAACGAGTCCGCTCTGGCGCTGGACCTGCTGATCGATTCGGCGGACTTACGCGCTCCGGACCGCGTTTGTCGCGAGATTTTCCAGATTTACCGTGAAGCACTCAACAACATAAAAAAACATGCGAAGGCTTCCCATGTCGTGGTAAAACTGTCGCAGGACGATAGCCGACTTGTTTTAGTGGTTGACGACAACGGCGAGGGTTTTAGCTTCGCAGGCCGGTTTACCGGGGATGAACTAGATCGCCTGCGGCTGGGTCCGATTTCCATCAAGGAGCGAACGCGTACTGTGGGGGGCGTGTTAACCGTGGAGTCCAATCCAGGCCATGGAGCGCGTCTAACTATCGAGATTCCGCTCGGTTGACATGGCCAAGACTAAACAACAGATTCGCGTCCTTCTTGCGGACGACCATGCGATTTTTCGCGATGGCCTCCGTAAACTTCTCGATGCCGACGAGGACATCACTATCGTTGGCGAAGCGCAGAACGGCGCGGAATGCATCAAGATGCTCGGTAAGCTGAAACCGGACATCCTGCTACTGGACTTGCGCATGCCGGATAAAGATGGGCTGGCGGTGCTCGAGGAAGTCAATTTCGACACGCTGCCGACGCGGGTGGTCGTGCTTACCGCCGCCGAAGACGACCGCGATGTGGTGCGGGCGATGCGCCTGGGCGCTCGCGGAGTTGTGCTGAAGCAGTCCGCCACGGACCTGCTGGTAAAGAGCATTCACCGGGTGCACGCCGGCGAAATCTGGCTGGATAACCGCATGACCGCGGAGGTGATGAAGGCTTTCTCCAAGTCTTCGGAATCGGGGCCGCGCCGCGAAAAGCCGCTGCTGAGCGACCGCGAGAAGGAAATCGTGCAGCTGGTCGCGCAAGGATTCCGCAACAAGGAAATCGGCGAGAAGCTTTTTATTAGCGAGCAGACGGTGAAAAATCACCTGCACAATATTTTTGACAAGCTGGGCGTCTCCGACCGGCTCGAACTCGCCCTGTACGCCATCCACCATCGGCTCATCGACCAGACGGCCTGATCTCGTCAGGCCAGAATCCAAGGCGTCCTACAGGGTCATCTGTATTGCCCGCTTGGCGGGCGAAAACTATTGTGTCTCGTCTGCTGCCTATTGCTTCCCCGGGCTGCGGACTTTTGTGGGCAATCCTCCGTTCAGCCAGTCCATCAGAGGCTCTGCTTGAGCCGCGCGCAAAAGAAGGACAGATCCCTTTACAGAAAGTACGCCAATGTGGCAGAAGACAGCTACCCCTTCCCGAAGGTTCAATTCTCGAATTGCCCTGAGGCAGGATGTTTGGGTTTGCTGGCAGTGTAATGGGCGGGATGATGTTTCGAGGGTGCGGGATTTGAGTCTCGGCGGACTATTTCTCGAGACGCGGTCACCACGCCCGATCGGCTCGCCAACGAAGGTCGATTTCCTTGTGGGCGAAGGGCAGATTCGCGCCGATGCCGTGGTCAGGCACGTGGTGACGGGTCGTGGCTTGGGGCTCAAATTCACAGCGGTAATCGAACAGGACCGCCTGAAACTTGCAGCGCTCATGCGCCGGCTGCGTAGCTAAGCTCGAGCGGTGGGACGTGCGCCTCGCTCAGAAACAGGTCGGCTCCATATGAGTGATTGCTGTGCGAGACGGTTGTGTCTGAAGGGAGCTGTTCCGCAGTCCCATTCTAAAAGGTAAGAGCAGGTACGAGAAATTTGTCAGATGGGGCGGCCGCTAAGTATATAAGGACACGTGCCTTATTTATGGCATGCCACCCACCGTCCGAACTCTAATGTTGTAGCCCGTGGGCGATCCTTCGGTTTACTTCCTCCTAGTACATCGGTACCTCAAGGGGCTGAATCATTTTTGGGCCTAGAGTCCTATTGCCGGTCAGGTTGCACGCGGATAGACTCTTGCTTCGCTTGAGGAGGGTCTGCCCTTGACCGGTTCTGAACGCCGCACAACACAGCGCTTTCAAATGCGCCTTCCGCTTACCGTCCGCTGGACAACGGGTGCGGCGGTGGGCGAGACGAGCACCGAATCGCGGGACGTCAGCTCCCGTGGGGTTTACTTCTTTTTGGGCAAGGACGTAAAGGAAGGCTCTCCCGTCGAAATCCTGCTGACCCTGCCGAATGAAATTACGCTCGCGGGACCCGTTCGGGTCCGCTGCCTCGGGCGCATTCAGCGGACGGAACCGCGCGACCAAGGCGCGATTGGCGTCGTGGCGGCGATCGAGCGCTACGAATTCCTGCGCGGCGACAACGACAAGCAATAGAGTTTTCAGGTTTCTTGCTCGCTCACTGCGGAGGCGGGCAGGATAAGCCGGGGTACCTCGGCCCCTCAGCGGAGACCCCGGCTTTATTTTTCCGAGATAAGCGCCAAGCATCCTTCCATCGAAGCCTCAAGAATCCTCCAAGGCTGCGAGGTCCCGGTAATAAGCGGGCCGATTTCCGGCCGATGCGTCAGGTTACCTGTTCGCAGCCCTGTCCCACGGAGCAGGAGATTTCCACAAGGTTTTTGAGAGAGGATGAACGTACTCCGCGAAGTCTCCACATTGCGGGGAACTTTGTACAACGGTCGGGCCCCAGCCCAACATTGAATCCGGCCAGAGCGGGTCGCGGCGCAACAGCCGCGGCCGTGAAGTGGCGTTTACGGGGGCAATCCGGATGGCGTCGGAACTCAAGTCTAGGCCTGCGGAAATTTCGCCCGCAGATGAATCTCGCGGCATTACGCTGCTCGACCTTGCTGAGGTCCTGGATCAGCACAAGATTTGGGTCGAATCGGGCGGCGAGTCCGGTACTAAAGCGGATTTGTGTGGTGTGAACCTCGCGCATGCGGACCTGACGGGAGTCAACCTGCAAGGCGCGTTTCTCAACAAGGCGAATTTTCGCGGCGCCGACCTCTCGTTGGCCAATCTTCGTGGCGCGTCGTTGGTGCAAGCGGACCTCCGCGACACTAACTTGCTGGGCACGGAGTTGCGCGGGGCGAACCTGATGGGTGCGACGCTTTACGGCGCGGAGGGCTTGTGGGTCGGGCGGCTGGGCGGGACGAACCTGTTTGACGCCATGTTGCCGGAGGCCGTGGCTACGTTCGATGGCGCCCAGGCGATCGCGCAGGCAACCACGTTCTCGCGCTGGATTTACTTCCTGATTCTGGCGGCGTGCGCGTTGAGCGCTGTCGTCATCGCGTTCACGACGGATGTGCGCCTGGTGCTGAACTCTTCCGCGATTCCCATTGCGCGGGTATCCAATGCCGTGCCGATGAGCGGCTTTTACCTGGGTGCGCCGTTGTTCATCGTATTACTGTATCTGCGATTTCATTTCATGCTGTTGCGGCTGTGGGGCAACATGGCCTCGCTGCCTGCGGTGTTTATCGACGGGAATACGCCGGAAAAGGACGGCCCATGGTTTCTCATGGCGTTGGTGCGGCGCCATTTTCGCTGGATGCGGGACAGCCGCTCGCCGCAAGCGATTCTTGAGGCGGTCGTCGCGACGGTTCTCGCCTACTGGGTCGCGCCGGTCACATTGTTCTTCTTTTGGCTGCGCTACCTCGCGCGTCAGGACATGCGCGGAACGCTGCTGCACGTCCTGCTGATCGCGCTCTCGGTGGCGGCGGCCAGTTGCCTTCCGACCATTGTCTCGCGGGCTCTGCGGCCGGGTGATTTGCATCGAAAGTCAAAAGCGATCCTTCCGGTGGTGCTCTCCACGCTGAAAGTGACCCTTCTGAGCGGCTGCCTGCTCGTCCTGCTGTCGTTTGGAGTTATTCGTGGGATGCCCGCGGAAAGCTCCATCGCGCCGGATATGAGCAACTCCGACATTCGCCGCTGGGCCGCGAAAGGCTTGCAATTTTTGGGTTACCGGCCCTATGCCGACGTGACCGAGGCTTCCTTTTCGCCGCTGCCTGCGCATGGCGACTGGTCTGAGGAGGGAATTGCGGCGATTCGCGGCGTGCGGCTGAATCAGATGAACTTGCGGTACGCGCGTGCCTATCATACGTTTTGGGTCAATGCGCGACTGTGGCGCGCGAACCTTGAAGGAGCATATCTATCCGAGGCCGATCTTCGCGGCGCTAATTTGCGGGAGGCACGTCTGCACAACGCGGTGCTCGATCGGGTGCAAGCGGGACGCGCTGTCTTTGTTTCCACGGATGCTCGGGGCATCAACCTTTCCGCTGCGGACTTGCAGGGCGCGGATCTGTCGTACGGGATTTTTGAGGGCGCTACGCTTTCAAATGCCAAGCTTTTGGGCGCCTCTATGTATGCAATCGACCTGCGGGACGCGCAACTGCTACGAACCGATCTGTCGCGCGCGGACCTTCGCGATTCCAAGCTGGAAAGAGCTGTGCTGGCGTTGGCCAATCTTCACGATGCCGATTTTTCCGCTGCGAAGCTTATTGGAACGAACCTGACAGGCGCGCAGCTCAAGGGCGGCATTTTTCTGGACGCCAATTTCAAGAATGCCGATCTGCGCGGCGCTGTGTTGACCGGAGCCGTGGTGCGCGACGCCAACTTCGAGGGCGCGAACTTCGAGGGCGCGGATTTGCGCGGCGCGATTGGTATGAGCGCGGAGCAGCTTTGCTCCGCGGCGCATTGGCGGGGAGCGCTGTTGGATGCGGATGTGCAAGCCGCAACGCAAGTGCGCTGCGGCGCTTCGCAGTCGGCGGTCACCGGTCCAACCCGACCGTAATACAGCAGAGCACGATGGGGAGTTGACGTGACAAGAGTCAAGCACGTAAACTTGTGCTGCACGGGTTTGCGTGCTCAGAGAGTATCCAATGGCTAAGACAAACATAACATTGAAGATCGACACTCATCTGCTGAAGAAAGTCAAGATTCTCGCAGCGCAGCGAGAGACATCCATCAGTGCATTGATGATCGCGTTGTTGGAAGAGAAGCTCGAGAAGGATATGGATTACGCGCGGGCGAAACAGAGAGCACTCGCGCGGCTTGAGAAAGGGTATGACCTAGGGTTCCAGCCAGTGCGTTCCCGCGACGAGCTGCATGAGCGATAGACTGTTCGTCGATACGAATATTTTGGTGTATGCCTATGACCGCACTTCGGGAGCCAAGCATGATACGGCGCGAGGACTTGTGCGCCACCTTTGGGAATCGGGAACAGGCGTGCTGAGCACCCAGGTTTTGCAAGAGTTCGCTGTTTATCTACGCCGGAAGGTGGCACGCTCCCTAAGCGCGAACGAGACGCGGGATGTCCTTCAAGAGTACATGGGTTGGACGATCGTCGTGAACACCGCTCAATCTACTTTGGGGGCTCTGGAAATAGAAGAGCGCTATAAGATTTCCTTTTGGGACGCCTTGGTCATTCACGCGGCAGAGACCGCCGGAGCAGAAATAATCTACACAGAGGATTTGTCGGACGGACAAGCCTACGGCGGTGTCCGTGCAGTTAATCCATTCAGATGATGGGACGCAAGCGCTTAGCGTTCGTCACCGAACATTTTTATGTCTTCGGGGCCTTCCTTTATAGGCCCGCGGGTGCGGCCCTGCACTTGTATGCGGATTTGCTCGACAATGTCCGGGTTGGCCAGCGTGGTGATGTCGCCGGTATCCATCTGGTTGGAAATGGCGGCGAGCACGCGGCGCATGATCTTGCCGGAGCGCGTCTTGGGCATATCCGGAACGATGTGGATGGTCTTGGGGCGCGCGATTTTGCCGATCATCGTCTCAATTGTGGCCGTGACTTTATCCTGCACCAGCTTTGTCGGCGACACTCCTGGTTTCAGCGAAATGTAGACGACGGGCACGCGTCCCTTGACATCATCGACGGCGGGAACGACGGCAGCTTCCGCGACCTCTGACAAGGTAAGGCATGCGGATTCGACTTCTTTGGTGCCCAGCCGATGGCCGGCGACGTTGATTACGTCGTCGACGCGGCCAAGGATCCGATAACAGCCATCAGCGGAGAGGACCGCGCCGTCCGCGGCGTAATACGGCCAGTCACGCCAGTCCTTGCTCTGCGGATCTTTGTTGTACTTTTTGTAGTACTGATTCACGAATCTCTCCGGGCTGCCCCAGATGGTCTGCATAATCCCGGGCCACGGGTTGCGTATGCAAATGTTTCCAGCCGCGCCGGAGCCTGCACGCACTTCTTTTCCTTCTTCATCCCAGATGATTGGATAGATACCGAGCGCCGGCGGTCCCGCGCTGCCGGGCTTCATGGG
>Ga0137359_10001288_pt1 | contig 19918 bp, 22 predicted proteins | sample Mad1_40_16metaG_FD_108281 | JGI IMG/M metagenome (GOLD analysis project Ga0137359, IMG submission 108281) | Vadose zone soil microbial communities from Angelo Coast Range Reserve, California, USA - Mad1_40_16 metaG | ecosystem: Environmental > Terrestrial > Soil > Vadose zone | place: USA... | reverse complement strand
GGATACGGGTAATGGCGATGGCCACGATCACCGTGCCCATGCCGCCGCCCAGGGCCATGGCGATCACCATGGCCAATATCAGGTCGGGGAAGGATTGCAGGAATTCGATGATGCGCTGGCTCGCCATGTCGAAGCGCCCGCCGAAATAGCCACAGGCCAAGCCCCACAGCGCGCCGACCGTGGTGCCGAACATCACCGCGCCGAACGCCACGGTGAGCGAGGCGCGGCTGCCATAGATCACCCGGCTCAGGACGTCCCGGCCGATCTGGTCGGTACCGAAATAGTTCTTCTCGTCAGGCGGCTTCTGCATGCGGCGGAAATCGGATTTCAATGGCTCGTAAGGCGCGAGGACAGGTGCGGCGATCGCCATGGCGACGATCGCCGCCGCAACGCAGCCCCAGAATGCCGAGAGCGGCGCGCGGCGGAAAAACATTGCGATGCCACGAACGATCGATCGCCCGCGCGACGGAATGGCCGGCGGCACCGGCTGGGTCGGATACATTACGGTCATCGGTAGCGGATCCTCGGGTCCAGCAAGGCGATCGTGATGTCGACCAGGATGTTCAGAGCCACGAATACCACGGCGTAAAGGAACACCAGGTTCTGCATCACGAAGACGTCGCGCTCGCTGACCGCGTTGAACATCGCATAGCCCAGGCCCGGCGTGCCGAAAGCGCGTTCCACCGGAATCGATCCGGCGAGGACCAGACCGAGCAGGACGCCCGACAAGGTGATCACCGGCAGCAAGGCGTTAGGCAGCGCGTGCAGCGAGATCACCAGGCGGCCGTTGAGCCCCTTGGCGCGCGCCGTCCGCACATAGTCCTCGCGGATCACCTCGAGCAGGCTGGAGCGCGCCATGCGCGCGATATAGGCGGCTTGGCCCAGACCCAGGACGATCGCCGGGCCGATCACCAATTGCAGGTTGGCCACCGGATCGGCCCACAGCGAGGCCCCCGCCATCGGCGCCCGGTAGCCGAACCAGAACAGCAGGGCCAATACGATCAGCATGCCCATCCAGAAGCCCGGCACCGCCAGGAACAGGATGCTGACGAAGCGCGCCAGGTTGTCGGCGATGCTATTGGGCCGCAATGCGCTGACGATCGCCACCGGGATGCCGACGACCCACGATAGTACCACCGAGATCAAGGCGATCTCGGCGGTCAGGGGTCCGCGCCGCAGGATCATGTCGGCGACGCTTTCGGACCGGAAGAACGAGCGGCCGAAATTGCCGCGCAGGATGTCCCCCACCCAGGCCAGGTACTGCACCGCCAGCGGGTCGCTCAAGCCGAGCTCCGCCATGTAGTGCGCGCGCTCCTTGCCGGTCAGCTTGGTGTAGCCTTCCGGCCCGAAGACCGCGACCAGCGGGTCGCCAGGCAGGATGCGCATCACCACGAAAACAATGATCGACACGCCAATTACCGTCATCGCGCCGAAAGCCAATCGCCGGGCGATGTAGCTATACATCGCGCCGCTTGCGGTGCCGCAGTGGCCGGTCGAAGCCCATTGGTCGCCTCCCAAGGCGTCTTGTTCTTATCCCTCATCATAGCGCCGGTCCGGCCGTCGAGGCGACTCTCAGATCGGACATATCGCCGATTGTTCGCAAGGTAGGGTTCATTGAAGATCGGCAAAAGCCGCTGGCGCGCCGAAAGGTGCATGGTCGTGCCGGGGCGGTAGCCGATAAGGATCGGCACCCCGATGGCGGGCTTGGTCATGGCCCGCATTATCCTGATCGGCGGCCGATCCTCCTATTCTGGTCCCTACTGGCCCCTGGGAGCACGATTTCGTTTACATGAAGTCGGCTCGCATGCTCCCGCTCCGCCGCGCTTGCGCTACGGATCCACACAACTACCTTACCCTGAGAGTTCGTGATTATCCGACTTCCGCGCGCCCGCGCCTCAGAGGCACTGAGGAGTGGTGCCCCCGGGCGGAAGCCCATTCCCGTTAAATAAACGGAAAAGAAACGGCGGAGGCCTGTTGCACAGGGGGCGGCCGCCTGTCCGTTGGGGCGCGGGATGTGGTCCATGGGAGCTACCATAAACCCGGGGGATCCGAATCGACGATTCTGGTCCTTACTGGTGTGTGACAGCGAGAAGGAAGATCACTGGCGACAGCCGATGCCGAACGCCAGGATGATGATCGGCGCGAGCGCGATGCGCGGGATCGAGTTGAAGGCAGTGACGTTGGGATAGAAGATTTCGCTCAGTCGGCGCCGTGCGGACACTGCGGCCGCGACGATCGCGCGACGCCTGATCACGAAAGCCATGACATTCTCCGGGAATGCGAGGAATGGGCCGGACTCAAACGGCGGAGTAGAGCCACGGCGTGTGCCGACGCGCTTTGGCCTGATGCGCCGCGATTTCGTCCTCGCGCGTCAATGTCAGCGCCACCTCGTTCAATCCGCTGAGCAGGGCGTCGCGACGAATGCCGTCCACCTTGAAGTCGATGCGCCGCCCGCTCGGTGTCGTGACCGTGCGGTTCTGCAGATCGACGCTGAGGCGCGGCTGGCTGTTGCTACCCGGCCGCGCCGCGGCCTCGAGCTCGCTGGCGATCGCCTCCACATCCGCGCGGTCGAGTTGGATCGGCAGCACGCCGTTCTGAAAGCAGTTGTTGAAGAAGATCGGCCCGAAACTCGGTGCGATGACGCAGCGGACCCCCATGCCCATCATCGCCCACACCGCGCCCTCGCGCGAGCTGCCGCAGGCGAAGTTATCGCCGGCGACGACGATCTGTGCCCCGCGAAAGGCCGGCTGATGCAGGAAAAAATCCGGGTTCTCACTGCCGTCCGACAGATAGCGCCAGGGCTCGAAGGCGTAGGGGCCGAGATCCGCCTGCGCCACGTCGCGCAACCGATGGATGGGAATGATGATGTCGGTGTTGACGTTCTGGCGCATCAGCGGCGCCGCCAGGGCATCGAGAACGGTGAAGGCTTCCATGGTTTTCTCCGGGCTCAGAGCGCGCCAGTCAGAGTGCACGTACATCGGCGATGCATCCGGCGATGGCCGCCGCAGCCGCCATCGCCGGGCTGGCAAGGTGGGTGCGTCCGCCCGGCCCTTGCCGGCCGACGAAATTGCGGTTCGAGGTGGAGACGCTGCGCTCTCCGGGCGCGATCGTGTCGCCGTTCACCGCCAGGCACATCGAGCAGCCGGGCTCGCGCCATTCGAAGCCGGCCTCGAGGAAGACCCGGTCGAGCCCTTCGGCCTCGGCCTGGCGCTTGACGTTCTCCGAGCCCGGCACCACCCAGGCCCGCACGTGGCCCGATACTTTCCTGCCCTTGGCCACCACGGCGGCGGCGCGCAAGTCCGACAGCCGGCCGTTGGTGCAGGAGCCGATGAACACCCAGTCGATCTTCGTCTGGTCCAGCGGCGTTCCAGCCACCAAGCCCATATAGTCGAGCGCCGCCTCCATCGACTTGCGCTTGTCGGGATCATCGGTCGAGGCCGGATCGGGGATGTTCCCGGTGACCGCGATGACGTGCTCCGGGCTGGTGCCCCAGGTGACCTGCGGCGCGATCTTGGCTACGTCAACCGTCACTTCCGCGTCGAATACGGCGTCGGCGTCGCTCGCCAGGGTGCGCCAGTCGGCGACGGCCTGATCCCACAACGCACCTTTCGGTGCATAGGGGCGCCCGGCAAGAAAATCGAAAGTGGTGTCGTCGGGCGCGACCATGCCGATCTTGGCGCCCAACTCGATCGAGAGGTTGCACATCGTCAGGCGGCCCTCGACCTCCAGCGCGCGGACCGCGCTGCCGGTATATTCCACCGCATAGCCGGTGCCGCCGGCAGTGCCGATCTGGCCGATGAGATAGAGGATCATGTCCTTGGGCGTGACAGCGGGATGACGCGTGCCCTCGAACGTCACGCTCATGCGCTTGGGCTTGCGCTGCACCAGCGACTGGGTGGCCAGCACATGGATCACCTCAGTGGCGCCGATACCGAAGGCGATGGCGCCCATGCCGCCATGCGTGCAGGTGTGGCTGTCGCCGCAGACCAGCAGCGTGCCCGGCAGGCTGATACCCTGCTCCGGCCCCATGACATGGACGATACCCTGGCCGGGCTGGCCGAGATCGAACAGTTTTATGCCCCACCGCGCGGCTTCGTCGCGCATATGATAGAGCCGCGCCGCATAGGGCTTCAGCGTCTCGTGCGTGCGACCTGGCTCGGTCGAGATGACATGGTCGAAGGTAGCGAACGTGAGATCGGGGCTGCGGACGCGGTAGCCCGCCTCCTTGATCGCTGCCAGGCCGCGACCGCCGCCATCGTGCATCAAATGGCGACTGACATGCAGCAGCGCGTAGTCATCGCCCAGGTCGGCGATGACATGACGATCCCATATCTTGTCGAACAGCGTTTGTGCTGGCATTTTTTGTTTCCTCCCGGCGCCGCTCTTGCGGCGGCCCATCGCCCTCGACCGGCACTCTCCGGTGAACGGCCTGGACGTTTGCTCGGACGCGCACCCCACCATTTTTCCGGCTCGCCCACAAGACGAACTCGGACCGGCTGAATTCATGGTTTGCCTGTCGTCGACGGGAACACTTGTGCGTCGCGGCACGTTATGGCGACGTACAAGACGGGGCGCTGCTATGAAACGTGCCTATTTCGCATTGGCTTTGGTCTTCGCCGGGACCGCCGCAGGCGCCCACATAATCGCCCCGGCGCCGGGAGCGACAGTTTCCCCGATGAGCAGCAGCAATGCAAAAGACAACGCTAATACACAGCCAGTCACCTCGGTTGCGGCCCCTGTCGCCCCGACGATAGCGCCCGCGAGGCCACCGGTGCCTCTGTTGTTGACCAAATGGCCCCGCCCGATCGCCACTGCCGGCACTCTGGAGACAGCATCCCGGAATACAGCGCCGCCGACTGAGGATGCCATCAGCCCAGACCCCAAGGATGCAACAGCGCAGGCAGGTTTTGCCAAAACGGCGATCGAGCGGGATGGCTACAAAGGCGTCAAGGGACTGGCCAAGGGAGACGATGGCGTGTGGCGCGGTCGCGCCCTGCGCGGCTCGACCGAAGTTGCCATCAGCGTCGACCCTAGTGGCAACGTTTCTGCTGATTAAATTTCAGCGATCGGCTAGCCATCGGGCGATTTGAGGGAGCCCGAACCACAATCCCACGATCACGACAAAGGCGGCGGCGCCGATCGCAACGCTGGCCTGGATGCTCTGCAGGATGAGCATGCTGACGAGATAGACGTCGATGCACACGCCGACGGCAAAGGGCAACAGGGCGATTGTCAGCAGGCGGGACGCCAAGTTGACGAATCGTCGCGACACCCTGCCGCGCTCGGCCTGCCGATGGTAGGCGGCCGTGGTCATGATCAGGGCCATGGCGAGTGCGATGCACAGCAATGAGGCCAGATGCAGTAGTTGCTGAAAGGCTGAAAACGAGACGAAGCGCTGGTTGACGACAGCCATCAACTGGAAACCCAGGAGCGCCTGAATGCCCGGCAACAGCATGCGCGCCTCGTCGGTGACATGGGTGGCCTCTTCCTCAAGCGTTTCGTGATGCTGGTCCATCTGCGGTCAACGAACCGCCTTAATTACCGGTTCCGTCCGCGTGCAACCGCGCTTGCGCCCTTCCCGTTAATAGTGATGACCTTGTTCATTCCCGAGGAGTGCTGAAGAATGCCTGTCCCAACCGCAGTCGCCTTGAAACCGGGTGAAGCCGCCGACGCGATCGCGTTGCTAAAGGCTGATCACAAGAAAGTCACCGCCCTGTTCAAGGCATATGAACGGGCCAAGAAGAACAAGGACATGAAAAGCGAAGTCGCCGAACAGATTTGCGAAGAGCTCACGATCCATGCGGCCATCGAGGAGGAAATCTTCTATCCTGCCGCGCGGGCCGCCCTGAACCCGGGTGACAGCGATCTTTTGGACGAAGCTGAAGTCGAGCACATTAGCATCAAGGCTCTGATTGCTGGAATCCAGGAAGCGTTGGACGGCGATGGCGCGGATGAAAAGACCGACGCCAAAGTGGTGGTACTCAGCGAATACGTGACCCATCACGTGAAGGAAGAGGAAAGCAAGCTCTTCCCCAAGGTGAAGAAGACCGACCTCGATCTCGACGATATCGGCTCGTCCTTGCGCACCCGGAAGGAAGAGTTGTTGGGTGAACTGGCCTGAAGGCCACCCCGGCGATGGCGCCAGCGGTGGACGTGCGCATCGGGATTTCCGGGTGGAACTATCCGTCCTGGCGGGGATCCTTTTACCCCGCAGGCCTGCCTCACGCGCAGGAGCTGGCCTATGCGAGTCAGCTGTTCCGTGCCATCGAGATCAACGGCACCTTCTATTCGCAGAAGACGCCCGATGTGTTTGCGCGCTGGGCCGCCGAGACGTCCGAGGATTTCGTCTTCGCCGTCAAGGGATCGCGCTTCATCACCCACATGAAGCGGTTGCGTGACACCGCTGTACCGTTGGCGAATTTCTTCGCCTCCGGAGTGCTGCGGCTGGGCGCCAAGCTCGGCCCTATCCTCTGGCAGCTGCCGCCCAGCTTCGCCTTCGACCGCGAACGACTGGACGAGTTTTTTGCCCTGCTGCCTCCTGACACGAACGCAGCCGCCGCCTGCGCACGCAAGCACGACAGCCGCCTCAAGTCGCGCGGCTGGTTGCGCAGTGATGCAAACCGTCCATTGCGCCATGCGCTGGAGGTCCGTCACGAAAGCTTTCGCGACCCGGCTTTCGTCGATCTCCTGCGCGAGCATGACATCGCCCTGGTCTGCGCCGACACCGTAGAATGGCCGCTGCTGATGGATCTCACCTCGGACTTCGTCTATTGCCGGCTGCACGGCTCCACTGAACTCTATCGCAGCCGCTACAGCGCACAGGCGCTGGATCGCTGGGCCGACCGGATAAGAGCTTGGTCGACCGGCGAGACGATGACGGACGGGACATTTATCGAACCGTCCGCCGGCAAGCCCTTGCCGCGCGACGTCTTCGTCTTCTTCGACAATACCGACAAGCGCCACGCGCCGGGCGATGCCCTGGCACTGGCTCGCCGGATTAATCCCACGCGCTCAGAAGCTGTTCCGTCGTGGTGGTCTCGATCTGGCGCGAGAAGCGCTCCGAGTAGAGTGTGACCAGGGCGTCGTGCGTGCTATCGTGGGCACTGCACAGCGCGTCGAGCGGCAGCACGACGCGATAACCAAGATCGATCGCCGCCAAAACTGTCGCCAATACGCATACGTCGGTCTCGCCACCGGTAACGATGAGGGTGGATGCCTGCCGCACGCGGAGATACTGCCGGAGCCGCCCGCTTCCGAAGGCGGAGTAGACGGCCTTGTCGAATACACGGGCCGGCGGCGCGAATCCACATAATGGCTCCATGAGTTCGAGCAGCCGGGGATCGAGGAACTCCCGCGTCACTTCGCGCCACTGCGTATAATAATCCCGCCAGGCGCCAACGGCGGTGTCGGGCCGCTCCACTGGAATGAAGCGGGTGAAGATCGTGCGGTCGGAATGGCGCCGCGCAATATCGACCACCCGCGGCAGAATGCGCGGCATCCACGGGACGAACCACGGTGTCGGCTCGGCGAAAAGCCGCTGCATGTCGATGCAGAGATGAAGGGCCGTGCGATCGAGTGCCAGTGCCACGGTACGCTTTCGAACGTTTCCTATTCACAAGAACGCGGAAGGTCCGGTTGCTGCCCAGTGCTAAATGCAACTCACGCTTAAAAGGTTGCCCTGACCGGCTGCGTGGGAACGGCAATGCCGGCTGTCTCGTTTGCCCCAAAGCAACGTTCGTTGAAAGGCAGGGAGCATGGCAAAGCCCGGCGCCGACGTGGGTAAGCTGGCACAACTGGCTGTCGAGGCGAAGGGCTGTACGCGCTGCCCGCTCTACCTGGTGGGCACCCAGACCGTCTTCGGTGAAGGCCCTGTCGGCGCCGAAATAATGATGGTGGGCGAACAACCGGGCGACCAGGAAGACCTGGCCGGACGACCCTTCGTAGGGCCGGCCGGCGGCATGCTCGACCGCGCGCTGGCCGAGGCCGGCATCGAGCGCACGAAGCTCTACGTTACCAACGCCGTTAAGCACTTCAAAAACGAGCCCCGCGGCAAGCGCCGGCTGCACAAGCGTCCCAACCGCGACGAAATCCAGAAATGCCGATGGTGGCTCGACCGGGAGATCGCCCTCGTCCGGCCCAGGCTCATCGTAGCGCTGGGCGTGACGGCGGCGGAGGCCATGCTCGGCGGCAAAGTCGTGCTGGCCCGACAGCGTGGCCAACTTCTCGAATTCCCCGGCGCCGGTCCGGGCATGGTAACGACGCACCCCTCATCGATCCTCCGCATGCCCGATCAGGCGGCCCGTCGCCAGGCCTTCGCCGCGCTGGTCACGGATCTGATGCGCGCGCAAAAACTGCTCGAAGGCCTGGAGAAGCCCCCATCATGAAACATCGGCGGGATATGCTCCCGCCGATGTCCTTCTTTTCTCCAGGTTCCGCCGCTTAGTCCAAACGGTCGGCCCAACTCTTGACCTGGCGCTCGGCCTCGTCCTTGGCGATGCCGTACCGCTCTTGCACGCGGCCAACCAGCTGCTCCTGCTTGCCGTCGATCACCGTAAGATCGTCGTCGGTGAGCTTGCCCCATTTTTCCTTCACCTTGCCGGTGACCTGCTTCCAGTTACCTTCGATGCGGTCCCAATTCATATTGTTCTCCATCGATTGTTTTGCAGCGTCAAAACGCTGACTCGCAGTTAACGCCTCTGCTGGAGGGCGAGTTGCCTGACAATCTGTCCGGCGTGGACGCTACGGACGCCGGGTTGGCGGCGATTTTGGACCAAAGGAACTTTTTTACATTTCGCGGCGTTGGATTGCGCGAACAATCAGCAGCAGAGTTAATCGATATGGACACCATCGTTCGCAGCGACGAAAGCACGGCGCTCTCCGCGGTTTCCTGGCCCGCAATTTTTGCAGGCGGTGTCGTCACCGCCGCGCTTACGCTCATGCTTCTCGCATTGGGCACCGGCTTGGGGCTTTACGTGATATCGCCGTGGTCGAGTTCATCCATCTCGACCACTCATGCAGCGATGGCGGCCGGCATCTATTTGCTGGTGGTGGCGGTGCTGTCTTCGGCTGTCGGCGGGTATCTCGCCGGCCGGCTGCGTGCCCGCTGGATAAGCGTCGCGATCCACGAGGTGTACTTCCGAGACACTGCGCACGGCCTGTTGAGTTGGGCCTTGGCGACAGTAGTGAGCGCTGCCTTTCTAGGCGGAGCTGCGACCTCGATCGTTGGCAGCGCCGCAAGTGGCGGGGGCTCCAGTGCTCCGGCCGAGCGTCTGGCCATCGCCGCCGACCGGCTTCTGCGCCCTGACTATGGGGCTCTGACGCGCGGCGATGTCGTTGCCCGCCCTGGCGCCGCCCTGGGCCGGGACATTTCAGGTGATCGCGCCGACGTTCTTCGGCTGCTGAATGCCAGCTTGCGCTCCCGTACGGATATTGACGGTGCGGATCGGGCTTATCTCGTGCAGTTGGTGGCCGCGCGTTCAGGACTGAGCGCAGCGGACGCCGATGCCCGTGTCTCCGAAGTGTTGACGCAGCTCAAGGCGGCTGCCGATACGGCGCGGCGCGTGAGTGCGCAGCTCGCGCTGTGGCTTGCCGCCTCGATGCTACTCGGCGCGCTTGCCGCCTCCCTCGCCGCAACCGAAGGCGGTGGCCTGCGTGAAGGCACCTGGACATACAAACGAATCTAGAACCCCGGACTGCTATTCAATAACGAAAGGAGACCTGTCATGGGACGCTCAATACTCTTGTGGATGCTCGGCGTGCCGATTCCGATCATCATCCTGCTCGCCATCTTTATGCGCTAGGCGTCGATCAATTCTCTCTTCGTGGTCAGGCGGGTGGCTTGGTCCCGGTAGCGCGTACCACCTGGGCCCAATTGTCCATCTCCTTCCTGATGAAGGCTGAAAATGGCGCCGGCATCGTGGGCATGGCCGTTGTCCCGTTCGCCTCGAAGCGAGCGATGACTGCGGGCTCGCGCAAGGCTCCCTGTAGGTCAAAGCTGATCCGGGCCACGATTTCCGGCGGTGTTTTAACCGGCGCCACCAGCCCTGCCCACCCCGCAGTGTTGAAACCGGGGATTGTTTCGGAAACCGCCGGAATATAGTCGAGCGGTGCCGCTACGCGTTTGAGTGTCGTGACCGCAAGCGCCTTGAGCCTCCTGGCGCGCAGGTGTGGCAGGGCGGCCGCCATGCTTTCCTTCATCAACATGACTTGGCCGCTCAGGACCTGATTCACGGCAAGGTTGCCATACGTATCGGCGATGTGGTGGATGTCCAACCCGGTCCTGACCTTGAGCCATTCCATGCTGAGATGCTGCGAGGAGCCGACACCCGGCGAGGCATAGCTGTAACGGCCGGGCTCGCGCTGAATGAGGGCGATCATTTCCCGGAGCGAATTGGCGGGAAAGCTCGGATGTGCCACGACGACCAACGGCGCCGTGAATGCCAGCGAAATCGGCATGAAATCGACCAACGGCCGGTACGGAAGGTCGGGATAGAGGCTTGGATTGATGCCGAATGTCCCGCTGGTGGCGACGATCAGCGTATGGCCATCGGGAGCCGCCGCCCTGCCGGTTTCGATTCCGGCAATGCCGCTGCCGCCACCTATGTTGTCGATAATGACGGGCTGCTTCCATCTCCGGCTCAATAGCTCCGCCAGGATGCGGGTGAAGATGTCGGTCGCTTGTCCCGGCTGATATGGCACGATCACCCGCACCGGCCAGTCGGGCCAGGCGCCTTGTGCAATCGCCGGTGCGGCCAGCAAAACGCCGGCGCCGAACATTTTCCGCAAAGTCGCACGCCGCTTGAGATAAAGTCGCACCGGCTCCTTGCCTGCCACTGGGCGGATACTTTGCTCACGATAGATCACGTTCCTGTTATCGCTCCATCACCGGCCATATTCAAATCATGAACCCCGGATCGAACTCGCGGCGCCCGAAACAAGGGTGGATCTTGAAGCGGCAAAAGCGCTGTTCGTCGAATATGCGCAATCGCTCGGCTTTTCCCTGGGCTATAAGGATTTCGAGGCGGAGATCGCCGATTTCCCCGGTAAATACGGCCGGCACCGGCTACAGGGAGCTCGATCCGTGAGCGACCGCTATTTCGACGACTTCAAGATCGGGGAGCGTTTCGAGACCGCCGGCATGACCCTGACCGAGGCGGGCATCATCGAGTTCGCGCGCCAATGGGATCCGCAGCCTTTCCATATCGATGTCGAGTTTTCCCGCAGCTGGACCTATGGCGGGCTGATTGCCTCGGGACTCCACACCATGTGCGCCAGCCTTCGCCTGTGGCTCGAACTCGGCGTGTTCAAGCATTGCAGCCTGGGGTCGCCGGGCCTCGGCGAAACCAAATTCCCTCGCCCGGTCCGCCCCGGCGACACGATCCGCGTGATCGTCGACATCACCGACCTGCTGCTGTCGGCCTCGAAACCTGACCGCGGCCTCAGCCGCATCCGCCAGGTCACCGTCAACCAGCGCGGCGAGCCGGTGATGGAGCAGGAAACGATGGTGTTCCTGAAGCGACGGCCTGCGCCCTAGCCCAAAAGCTTCACCGCCAGGCGAAGACCGGTTGCTCGAAATGATCGACGCGTGTGTCACGGCCGGCGAGCGCGACCTCGCGGAACTGATAGAGAACGGCGGCGGTGGGCGCGTTGACCGTCGAGACGGAGAGCGGCAGGCGAATGATCGGCCGGTCGGATTCCTCGATGGCCACGATCTCGGGCGAGCCCGGACGGAATAATTCGGAACAGGCGATTCGATACGCCGCCGCCACTTCCGACGGGTTGGGGCTGATTTCGACATCGGCCGGTGCCCAGATGACGACCGGCGCCATGAGATAGCCCGACCGTGTCGGATAATCGTCGAGCGCGCCCAGGATGTCGGTGGCGGCAAGCTTGATGCCGAGTTCTTCCTCGAGTTCGCGCAATGCCGTCTGCTCGATCGTCTCTCCCGGATCGACACGGCCGCCCGGCAGCGCCCACTGGCCGCCATGGGCGCGCAGCTTCGGTGTCCGCCGGGTCAAAAGGAAAGCCGCCTCGTCCGGCGCTTCCGACTCCCCTGCCCCCGGCGTGTCCGATTCGACGATCACGATGGCCACCGCAGCACGTTTGAGCTCGCCCGAATCGGTCCGCTGACGCCGGTCGAAGGTGTGGAGGTGAAGGCTGATCGTGGCCCTCAAGGACGCATCGAAGGAAAACGACGTCACGCCGCGGCGCGCTTCATTTTGCGCCCCGGCGAAAGGTCCATACCACCGCCGGCGGCACGTTGCGCCAGATGCGCGGCCCATGGGAAGCGGCGAGATGTAGGGCTTCACGCAAGGCGCGTGGCACCGGCGGCTTCGGTCCATAGGTGAATTGAACCAACGCCGCGCCCTCGGGCAATGCCTTGAATGCGCCACGCACGATGGCCGAGACGATGTCCGCCGGCATCGACAGCAGCGGCAGGCCCGAAACGACGGCGGCAACCTCCGTCCGGCCCGCCTGCGCCAGCAACGCCGGCAAATTTTTGGCATCTCCCTCGATGACCTGCAGGGAGGGGAAGCGCCGGCGCAGGAACGCGGCCAATTCGGGGTCGCGCTCGATCAGCGCCAGGCGGTGCGGCCGAATGCCGGCTTCGAGCAGCGCACGCGTGACCTCGCCTGTGCCGGCGCCCAACTCGACGACGCAACCGTTGCGGCCCGCGATCGCCGCACGGGTCACCGCGGCAATCGCCTCGGCAAGCGACCGGCTACTGGGCACAAGGGCGCCCACAGATAGCGGACGCCGCAGCCAGCGCTTGAGAAAAAGGGTCGTACCCGCGCGCCATTGCGGCGGGTAACGCGGCTCGGGCGTTGCCATCAGGTCAAACTAACAGAGCAAGCCGTTGAATCGAAAGAGACAATTGTTCAATCTATTGCGCCGGCTGCATGGCAGGACCGCTTGCCAAGGGGGCCGGTGCCGGGGTTGGATCGAAAGCGGCGGCGGCATGGCGCATCTGCTCCAGCGCGTTGACCATCGAAACGTAGACGGCCGCCACGTATGGCAGGGATTGCACGACCAGGAAAATCGCCCAAAGCCGCGCTTCCGGATCGATCATGCCGTTGCGCTGCCACAACACGGCAGCCGCTAACCACAGCAGGACTGCAAGGATCGCCTCGCCACGCGCCATCCCCAGCGCCATGCCGAGGGTCGCGCGCTCGTCCATTTTGGGTGTGCGCATGAAGGGCAGACGGCTGGTGGCCAAACCATAGATCACGGCACGACCCACCGTGTAGGTAAGCGCCAAGCCCGCCAGCGATGCCCCGACGCTCTGTCGGAAGGTGCAGCGCACACGATTGGCGTAGAGACCGAACGAATAGGCCAGCTTGAAGACGAAAATGCCGATCGTGGGCAGGATGAATTCTGCCGGTGGCAGTCCGAGCGGCTTCAGCAGGAAGAGCGGCGGGATGAGGACCGCCAGCACCCAGGCAAGCCCCGCCCAGGTGAAGATCAGGTTCAGCGCATCGGCGAACCACGGCATCCAGCCGGAAACGAAGTGGTACTTCTGCCAGAAAGTCAGCTTGGTGCGGTTGGTGAGCATGCTGCCCAGATGCGCCTTCATGATCTGCATGGCGCCATAGGCCCAGCGGAAGCGCTGCTTCTTGTAACCGGCGAAGTGGTCGGGCGTCAGGCCATGGCCGAAGCGCTCGCGGCTGTACATGGCGCCATAGCCCTTCTGCATCAGGCGCAGGCCGAACTCGGTGTCCTCGGTGATGCACCAGGTGGCCCAGCCACCCAGGTCTTCCATCAGGTCGCGGCGCACCAGGGTCATGGTGCCGTGCTGGATGATGGCGTCGTATTCGTTGCGCAGGCACATGCCGATGTCGAAGAAGCCGGCATACTCCCAATTCAGCATCGCCTTGAAGCGGTCACCCTTCCAGTCGCGATGGTCCTGCGGCGCCTGGACGTAGCCGATCTTCGCATCGTCGAAATACGGCACCACGGCCCGCAGCCAATCGGGGCGCACCATATAGTCGCTATCGATGACGCCGATGATCTTGGCGTCGGGGGCGGTCTGGCTCAGCACATAGTTGAGCGCGCCGGCCTTGAAGCCTTTCATCTCGTCGAAATGGAAGAAGCGGAAGCGTGGCCCGAGCGAGGCGCAATAGTCCTGGACGGGCCGCCACACGGCGGGGTCCTTGGTGTTGTTGTCGATGACGATGACTTCGAAGTCCGGATAGTCGAGCGCCGCCAGCGAATCGAGCGTCTGCGCCACCATGGCCGGGGGCTCGTTGCAGATCGCCAGATGCAGCGACACTTTGGGCCAGACGCGGTTGGCCGGCTGCCGCGCCGCCATGTCGACAGAAGGCAGGGCTTCGCGCAGCCAGCGCCGGCGCCATACCGTCTCGACCAATTCCAGTGCCTGCAACAGCGCCATGCCGAGGCTGATGACCAGCAGGAAGCCCAGAAGGCCGAAACCCACGACCTCGGCCACCACCATGTAGCTGCCCGCCGCGACGGACCCTGCGTAGACGACCGCGCTCGTCGACAGCGCGGCGAGACCGCAGAAGGCGAACTGGCCGCCGATCCGGAGATCGCGCCAGCGCCACAGGAACAGCAGCATCAACGGCGCCGCCAAGGCCAAGGAGGCCGCGGCATAGATCCACCACTTGGGAAAAGTCTCGATGTCGCCCGTCCAGGCGAATTTCTGCTGCCGGTCGGCGTTCCACAAACCCCAATAGCCGCCCGCCTTGCCTTCCAGATCGTAGGCCTTCCACGGCTGGTCGATCGCTTCGATGATGAAATGCTCGATCTTCTGGCTGCGCAGCCAGGCCACCGCGTCGCGGACGTTCTTCGCCTGATCGGCGGGCGTCGCGTACTTGATCATGCCGCTGACGGGGTTGCGCCGTGACGCGCCGTTCGACGGCCAGCCGAATTCGGTGACGATGATGTTCTTGTTCGGGTAGGCCTTGCGCAGCATTGCGATGCGGCTCTTCAGATATTCGAGCGGCGCCTCGTCCGACACTTCGTCCCAGTAGGGCAGGATATGGACGGCGAGATAGTCGACCTCCTGCACGAGCTCGGGATAGTCGAGCCAGATTTTCCAGGTTTCGGCGGTGCTGACCGGGACCTTGACGTTGCGTTTGACGTTGCGGATCTCGCGGATGAGCTGCGCCGGACTGGTGCCGATCGGATCGCGCACATCCTTTTGATTGTCCCAGCGCAGGATATTTTCATTGCCGACCAGAACGCGCTCGATGTTGGGATTCTGGTTGGCCATGCGGATCAGCGCGGAGGTCTCCTCGGCGTTGACGTCGGCGGCTTCGCGGCCGAATTGCAGCTTGGCTTCGGGGTTGCTGTAGATCCACGCGCCGGGCACTAGCTTGAGCCCGTTGCGGGCGGCGATCTCCGGCATGATCTCGCCGCCGTCGCTGGTGCGATAGGTGCGGACGTAGTCGACCTTGCCGGACATCGTCGCGAAGTCGCGCTCGATCTGCTCGCGCCGCGGCTTGATCGGCGGTATCGGCTCGTTGGTAAAGGCGGTGCGCAGGAAGCTCCAGATGCCGGTCGCCTTGGATTCGAGCGGGTCCTGATCCTTGGCCCAGGGAGCGTAGGTCACGCCATGCACAGGCCCGTCGATGCTGGCCGCCTCGATTCGCGAATCGAGCGAGCGCCAGCCGGCGATGGTGGCCGCGACCGTGAGCAGGAAAACCAACGACAAACGAAACATGGAACAGATGACTGATCCGGCTTACCGCCGGCGGCGCCAGCTCGCGTCGGGATCGCGGTCGCCGGATCTTGCGGCGGATACATCCACGCAAGGCCGTGCCGGATCGACTCAACCGACGAGCCGAAAACCACGCGAAACGGTAGACCTCCCCGAGCTTTCCTTGCGCCTGTTTCCTCGCGTCCGACCCTTCGGAAACGATGCGGCGTTGCCAAAGCGATCTATAGCCGTGCGCCCGAAAGCGGTAAAGGGAGGGCCGCCGATGTTGGCCAAAATGCCCCATTCTCTTCCCCCCCATTCTGCTCCTCGTCACGCAAAGGCCTTCGCTAAAAGCCGCCGAGGCCATAACCTCACCGCAATGTTAGTAACAGACCCTTCCGCCGCCCCAGCCGCGGTTCCAAGCGAGGTCGCGACGCCCTACCGTCCGGCCGATCGATACGGCTTCATCGACGGCGCTGGCGGACGCCTTCGCGTGGCGATTTGGAACGCTTCCGGAACGGCGCGAGGCAGCGTCGTCCTGCTCGGCGGACGCGGCGAGTTCGTCGAGAAATACGCGACCGAAGTGGTGGGCGAATTGCTCGGTCGCGGCTTTGCCGTGCTGTCGATGGATTGGCGCGGCCAAGGCTTGTCGAGCCGGCTGCTGGCCGACCGGGACAAGGGCCATATCGACGATTTCGCGACCTATGTCGCCGATCTGAAACTGTTCTTCGACACCGTGCTCGAACCTGCCACGCCACGGCCCGTGATCGCGCTCGCCCATTCGATGGGCGGCCACATCGTATTGCGGGCGATCGCGGAGCACGGTCCAGGGCCGCTGGCCGCCGCGATGTTGGTGTCGCCAATGACCGGGCTTACGCGCGAGGTGCTGCTGCGCCGGGTCCTCGCCATCGTGCCGAGGGTGCGCTGTCTCGATGAGCGATATCTTTTCGGGAGCGGTCCGTACGTCACCGTCAGCCGCAGCTTCGCGATCAACGACCTCACCCATGACGAGCGGCACTTTCGCTTTACCGACCAATGGTTCAGCGCCGACCCGCGCCTGACGCTCGGCGGCGTGACCATCGGCTGGGCACGGCAGGCGCTGCGCTCGATGCACCGCGCCCACACTGCCGGCTATTTCGAGCACATCCCCTTGCCGATCATGCTGCTGAGCGGCAGCGAGGACACGGTGGTGGACATCGCAAGCCACGAAGCCGTCGCCGCGCGCCTTGCCCATGTCGAGTGGGTCCTGCTGCGCGGAGCACGGCACGAGATCATGATGGAGACCGACCCGATCCGCGCGCTGTTCTGGCAGGCCTTCGACCGACTGGCGAAAGATACGACGCGCCAAGCGTGCTTGCCGCCCCCGCTGCCCGGTCACACAATAATCGAAAGGTAACGGGAGCGAGCGATGAGTCACGATCGCTTTTAGCGCAATGACTGAAATTCAGATGCTGGTGGTGACCGGCGCCTTCATTTTCGCCGGCATCGCCAAGGGCGCGATCGGCATCGGCCTGCCACCGATCGCCATCGGCATGATGACGCTTTCGCTGCCGCTCTCCGACGCGCTCGCCATCATGACCATTCCCACCATGGTGACGAACGTCTGGCAGGCCTTTGCCGGCCGCCGCTTCCTGCCGCTGCTGCGTCGTTTCGGGACCATGGCCGCCGCGGCGGTGGTCGGCGTGATCGGTATCGGGGCCCTGCTCGGCACGCTGGGCAAGGCAGGCACCGCCGGCTGGCTCGGCCTTTTGCTGACGCTCTATGCCCTGATCGCTCTGTTTGCCTGGCGCCCGGTCATGCCGCGCGCCGGCGAGCCCTGGCTCAATCCGTTGATCGGGCTTTTGAGCGGCGCGGTCGCCGGCCTCACCGGCATGGCCGCCGTCCCTTTCCTGCCCTACATGCAGTCGCTGCAGATCTCCAAGGATGACCTGATCCAGGGTCTCGGCATCCTGTTCCTTTTCATCATGACCGCGCTGGCCGTGGCGCTCGTCCGCCAGGACATCTACAACACCACCAACACGATCGGCGGCGTCGCGGCGCTGCTTCCCACCTTCATCGGCGTCTGCATCGGCCAGAAGGTGCGCCACTCCACCTCACCCGAGACTTTCCGCAAGATTTTCCTCTACGGCATGCTGGCGCTTGGCCTGAACATGGCGCACGACTTGCTGTAAGAGGTTCGCCACAATGTTCAAGCCAGCGTTCAAGCCAGCCTTCAAAGTTACCATCTGCGGCATTCCCGAATTGCCGGAGCATGTCGGCGCCGGCGTCACGCACGTGCTGTCGATCATCGACACGCACGAGCCGCGACCTTTCGCGCTCGACGCCTATGGCGAAATCGATTACGAGCTGATCCGCTTCGACGACGTGGTGGCCGAGTATCCCGGCTTCGAGGCCTGCACGGCCGCCCATATCGAGCAGCTGCTGGCCTTCGGTGAGCGAGTGCGGACGCGACCGTCAGCGCATGTGCTGGTCCATTGCCATGCCGGCGTGTCGCGCTCGACCGCGGCGGCGGCAATCCTGATGGCGCAATTCCGGCCGGGCGAAGAAGAAGCGGCCTTTCTAAAGCTGCTCGAGTTGCGCAAGCACGGCTGGCCCAACACCCGCATGGTCGAATTCGCCGACCGGCAGCTCAAGCGCGACGGCGCCATGCTGAAGGGCCTGATCGCCTATCGCCGCGCTTTGCTCAGCGTGAAGCCGCATCTCAGCGAGATCATCAGGAATATCGGCCGCGGCCACGAGCTGCCGATGTGACGCCGCTCACGCGGCGTGGAACACCAGCACCCGTACCTCGATGCTTTCGCGCGGCGGTGCATCCGCCGACGCCGTCGGATCGACGAAGGCGCTGTGCGGCGTGAAGCGGGCCGGCACGTCGGTCGCCGTGTCCGAGCACTTCAGCAGCAACGCCTCATCGGGCTGCATGCGCGGCACGTAATACCAGCGATGCGCGGGATTGTAGGTCACCGAATAGGTCTCGCCGACGCGATGCGGATAGACGAGATCCGAGGGCACCAGATCTTCCGCGCTGATGCTCGTGGCATCGCACACGGCAAGCGGCGAGTCCTGCAACGGCCCGCGGATCGGCCGCCACAGATTGACCACCTGCACCCGGCCCCGCAGCAGCTCCTCGGCTTCATCCGGCAGCAGGTCGCGCACACGTTGCGGGCCCGACCGCGCAGTATGATCGATATGCACGCGGCGCACCGTCTGGCGCGGCGCATCGGCCTGGGCTTCGGCGTCGGGCACACGGCGGCGCACGGTGTGATCGAAGATATGCACGCGCTGGGCGCCGGTCGCCTGCTTCAGCAACTGCTCGACTTCCGGGTAATAGACACGGCGCACCTCCTCGTCGTCGAAGAAGTTCCGGACCGCGCTGTGATGCTTCACGAGCGCGAAGCCGTTGGCATCGAGCGACAAGACGCCTGCCACCGGCCGCGCGTCATGGATCGCCACACGATGCGGCTCCTGCACGATATTCGAGCGCGGCACACCCGCCGGCGGATCGTAGGTGTAGTTGCGGGGCCGCTCCGCCATCGGCGCCAGGTAGTTCATCTCGGCTTCGACACGCGGCAACGCGGCGACGATGTTTTCTTGCAGGCTCATGGTTCGATCTCCGGCTGCTGTTGAGCTGACACCAATCTTGGAACGCGGTGCGCAAGGCGCCATCGATAAGAACTGCGGCAGTCCATGAGCGGACGTAATGCGACGCGCATCCACGCGGAAATTTTGCCGTGAAGCGGCGCGCGCGCAGCAGATTGTGGTCGTCTCGCGCCTATGGCGGCGCTGGCGCGCAGTCCTGGGCACGAGCGTCGGCGAGCTGGCGATGGAACGCCGCTAGCAAAGCATTGTCGCCTGTTGCCATGATGCCGGCGTTTCGATCGAGCTGCAGTCGCTCGCAGACCTGTTTCATCGCCTCGACCGATGGGCCCTGCGAACCGACGGCGGCGCCGAACACGTGCGTCAGGAGACGCGTGCGCAGGAAGGTGTGCGGCACGACCTGCTCGATCACCACCACGCCGCCCGGCTCCGAGCGCAGCGCCAGCAGCGGCCAGTGCCAGGCAATGCCGCGCGACAGGAGATGCTCGACGCACACTTTCCAATTGCAGGCGATCTCGGTGGTGATCGTGCCGCCATAGGGCGGCAGCGCTTCGGCCAGCGCCGCCGGCGGCGATGCTTGCGGGCCTAGGCTGAAGAACGCGATTCCCGACCGACAATCTATCGCCAGCACCCCCATGTCGTTGTCGGGCGCGGCAGGGTCAGTTG
>Ga0137359_10001286_pt1 | contig 19935 bp, 17 predicted proteins | sample Mad1_40_16metaG_FD_108281 | JGI IMG/M metagenome (GOLD analysis project Ga0137359, IMG submission 108281) | Vadose zone soil microbial communities from Angelo Coast Range Reserve, California, USA - Mad1_40_16 metaG | ecosystem: Environmental > Terrestrial > Soil > Vadose zone | place: USA... | reverse complement strand
GGATTTGATTTAATCCCGTATTTGTTCCTGCCATAAAATTGCTATTGGAAATAGTCGTGTTGGCCCCTTCGACGACCATCTGATAACCGCCGTGAAGGGAGAAGTCGTAGCCGTCGAGCGTGATGTTGTTGCCGCTGATAGTGACCGTCCTGGTCGAGGGGGCGACCGAAATGCCAGCCATCGAGATCGTTGCCGGATCCTTGAGCGGCGTAGAGGTCGGCCCCACAGCATAATCAACGCCGGCTACCTTGCACGGAGATCTCAGCGCATACGGTTTCAATAACTCTGGATGCTGGGGCATTGACGGTGAAGCCCCCACTGCACCATCGCCGTCGCAGCGATTGGCGTCATCTCTCGGCTCAACACTTACAGTTGTCACGAGACGACCGTGATCGGTTTGCTCCCCGCCGGCAGACGCTATTATGGTTAACGCATTGAGAACAACAAGCGTGCGCAGCATGGTTTACCGGCGCGTTAGCATCGGGAGATTGCCAAATATAATACCAAATGATACCCAATTATATCGGTAAAACTGGACATTGTGCAACAGGCTATACATAATTGCTTGCTGCGTAATCTCTCGAGCTTCACGCATCGCGGCCTATACGTTATGCGGTTTTGATTTGAGCCGTCTATTCGGATGACCGCCATGTAAAGCTCTGTGTGATTTACCAATCGATTCGTCGTGCCAGCGGTACGAGGAGCATTGCGGTGTCAACAAGCAACATTGCTGCGGCGCGCGAGATTCCCGCCCATCTGCGTGCTCGCGCGCGACACCGACCCGCAAATGATGGAGTCGGCGGTCGGTCTCCCCACCACTTAGCGATTTGGCTTACATTAGTCGGCCTGTTCACGCCGAAAACAATGGCGGTATACGCCGGCGGACTCATGTTTTCTCCAGGACGTATAGCACTGAGTGTTTTGTTCTTGCCTGCTCTCGGGCAATTTTTTACCGGGCTTTCGCGCGGACGGCGCTCGATCCTTGGCGCCGACCTCTTTGTCCTTGCGTTATCGGCTTGGATGCTGGGCGCCCCGTATTTCGAAATGAGCGCAACATCGTCGCCTCTGGGAGGAGCGTCTGAGGTCCTCGAATTTTTCGGCGCGTTCCTCATCGGACGCGCCTATGTTTACGGACGGCCTGCGCTGGAATCTTTCATGCAGGCACTCGCCGCCGTTGCGGTCGTTCTGACGGCCATCGCCGTAACGGACGTTATTTTTGGGCAATACATAGTATACGACACAACGGCCCGTTTATTTGGTGCGCGATATTTCGGAGCGATCGAAAGATCCGGAATCGTACGTGCTCAGTCAACGTTCGACCACCCTATCCTGTTCGGTGCATTTGGGACCGTCTGCGCAGCGATATTTTTGCACTGCGAGACCGGTTGGCGTCGTTTGCTATATTTTAGCGTATGTCTGTTCGGAGCCATTCTATCCATTTCTTCCGGCCCGTTATTGGCATTTGGCTTTATGGTAGGAGCGTTTTTATACGGGACGGTCATGAGCAACTTTCCCTGGCGGTGGAAAGTATTTTGGGCGGCAATCGGACTATTTCTCTGCGCGCTCTTCTCCGTTTCGAATTCACCTGTAGGATGGATCATTGACCATCTTACGTTTGACCCAGTAGGTGGATATTTTCGATTGGCTTCATGGTATTCCGCGTTCGACCGTATCGCACAATCACCATGGACAGGCTTCTTCCGGGAAAAATCCGGCGATGAATTTTTGGATCGTACGGTGGACAGTGTTTGGCTAGTCATCGCCTTGCTTTATGGTTTGCCGGCGGTTGCCTTTCTCATTCTGGCCAATCTCGCTTCTTTCTGGCGTACTAGGCCGGAAAGACGGCCGCTAACGGAGGGCGATGTGTTCATGAACTGGATGAGGGCGGGGTTTACGTCAGCGCTAGCCATGTTCATGCTCATTGGCCTGACCGTTCATTACTGGAATGCGATGTGGATGTTCTGGGGTCTATGCATTGGGATACGGACTTCGCTTCAAGAGCAATATTTTGCGTCATCCAAAAAGCTGCCTCGCCCTATCCGTTTGCTTCAGACCTCTCCTGATCTGACCCCGAGCAGTTGACCTTGATACGCTTTCGCTATGTGCGCGACAGAATGAGAGCCGTCGGCGCGGTGCCCAGACGGCCGGCAGCAGCTCACACTGAGTTTGCAACGACGAGATGAACCCATTGTTAGAGGAAACGAATGTGCGTATCGCCAGACCTGCGCCTGCGGGTGCTCGTTGCCATCGCAAGCTATGGAACGGCAAATGACCGTTATTTGCAACGCCTTGAGTCCACTCACTATCGATGTTGTAATAGTGACCAGGAACCGGCCGGCAGCACTGTCGCTGTCCTTGCCTTTGGTCCTGAAGCAGAGTTTTCGTCCCCAGCAGGTGATCATAGTGGACTCCAGCGAGGCCAGGGAACCCGTTGCCGCTCTCGTTAATGACGCTCTTCGTTCCTCCGAAATACCGATTATGGCCATGCGCTCGTTGCCAGGAATTCCACTGCAGCGAAATGTCGGGTTGAAAACTGTTACCGCAGACGTGGCGCTCTTTCTCGACGATGACTCCCTTCCGCTTCCGGATGCGATCTCCGCAATCATGCGCATCTATCAACTTGATCGAGAAGAAGCGATCGGCGGCGTCTGCTCTGCGGAGGCAATACTGGCCCCTGACGCCCTCATGAGGGATGCAAAGAACACTTATGCGATGACGGCGCTGGATACTCTTAGGCTAAGGGTCGCCAAGCAGCGCTACGCGCTCGAAGCAAGAGTGTTTCCCGATCCGTTTTACTTGCACGGTCGATCTCGCCTGAATGTTCGGGAAGTTCCCTCCTGGCTTGAATCGGAGAACGCCGTTCTCGTCGAATATATGACGGGCTTCCGGATGTCCTTTCGGACGAAGCTGATCAAGCAATGCGGTTTCGACGAAGTGTTGAGTGGCTATGCGCTTTTTGAAGATACTGATGCCAGCTTCTCGATACTCAGGACACACCTGCTCGTCGGAGCGCGCAATGCTCAGATATTTCATTACAAGGATCCCGGTCGCCGCGGTACCGGAACGGCACTGGGTGTGGCCCAGGTGCTGAACATGGCCTATGTTGTCTGCCGGCATGCCCCGCCCGACTCGCAGGCGCGGTCTCACCTGAAGTCGTTTCTCAGATATAAGATCGCTCTTTACGCGACGGCCGCGAACTCGCGCTTCGGTCGGGAGAGATTCCTCGGAGCGCTGCGCGCCTATCGCTGCCTTCGTGCCTTGATGCTGGCCCCTCCCCAGGACCTTTCGTGGATCTATTGTGAAATGCAGGCGAAATGCCTTGCCGGTGCATAGCTGGAGGTGGAGCGCACTCGCGTCTGCATGCACGCAGACCCTGTCGGATGGCTCGACTGTCGGGTCACAGTTGATCTTCCCCCGTTTTAGTTGACGGGGTTAAGTTGCAACGGCAAAACGGAACCATTGCAAGAGGAAGAACGAATGTACGCACCGCCGGACCTGCGCCCGCGCGCGCTCGTTGCCATCGCAAGCTTTGGAACGGCGAACGACCGTTATTTACAGCGCCTCATACACGAATACCGCGCGATGCCATTCGACATCGACTTCGTGGTCCTGTCCAATCTGGACAAGTCGGTCGGCGCAGGAGTGGAAGTGATCGTCGGCTTGCCAACTCGAAATCCCTGGTCACTTCGTTCGCGCACAAGGGGATATTTGTCGATCGCGCTTCATTTATTCCGAAGACGACACCCTGATGACGGGACAGTGCGACACTTCTTGGAAGTGACCAGCGTTCTAAATGATGATGAAATTGCCGGCTTTCTTCGGTTCGAAGAAGGCCGGGATGGTTCCCTGAGTTATCCGGACGTGCACGGACACTTTCACTGGGCTCCAGCATCCCTGAGAACCAGGGGTAAGTATACTCTTGCTCACTTCACCAACGAACACTCGGCTTGCTGTGTGCTGACTCAAGATCAACTCAAGAGAGCCATTGATTCCGGGGGGTTCTTGATGCCACCTCACGAGTGGAAATATGATCTACTTTGTACTGCCGCGACGGATACGTATGCCCAATGCGGGTTTACCAAATTGCTATGTCACACATCGACCAGTTCACCGTACACCACTTGCCGAACAAATATGAGGGCCGACTCGGTATAGATAGACAAGCATTCGATCGGCAAATCTCTGCTTTAAAGGAAATTGCGGCCCATGAGTGCGGTTCCTCCTCGTTGGTCGAAACCGAAACAAAGCTCAAACATACGCGGTGCTGTCTTTGTTTGCAGATCTTTTGTCGGACGAAGCAACAGTCATCATCCAATTGGTAAACATGTTATACTACAAGGCGTCTTTGGCAGACGCTTCGGCCGGGTTCAGGAATTCAAATCCGGCCGGACTACGATCGAACGGGCGTTCATCTTAGTTCCAGCCGCTCGGTGCGCAGCTGGTGTCGCCGCTCTGGGGCTCAGAGTTGAAGCCACTGAACTGATTTCAAGCAAAATCGAAACTATGTTGCGCCCACTTCCCGGGTCAGCAAAGATGTTTTTTGCTTCGGAACTCGTCGTGATGGCAAAGAGGGCCGTGGCTCCTCCGCGCTCTGGGCGGGCTGAGCATATCATTGATCATGCGCAAGTGACTATTTAAGGTATGAAAACTATTGGCGCCCGCACACATCTTGGGATGTTGGTGTTATAATTGCTCCGCATCCGCTGGGGTGATCTGCTGCAACGTCATCCATTCGCTTCAGGACGATTATGACTAGCTACTATCACCACGAACGTCGCGAGATATTGCCAATCTTACCGAAGGCCGCGACAAATATTCTCGAGATTGGCGCGGCATCCGGACAGACTCTGCGCTGGATAAAAACGATTTACCCAAATGCCGTCACGACCGGCGTGGAATTAAGCGACGACGTGGCTGCCGAGCTAAGCAAGAACGCCGATGTGGCAATCATCGGCAACATTAGCGAATGCCTACCTCGGCTCAAGAAATACGACCTCATACTCTTACTCGACGTCCTTGAGCATCTACTTGATCCAGCAAGCGTGCTTCGAAACGTACGACAATTGCTCGAGCCCGGCGGTCATGTAGTTGTCTCTTTACCGAACATTGCCCATCTCAGCGTCACGATTCCCCTGCTCTTGCGACGCCGGTTTACTTACAAAGACTCAGGTATCCTGGACCGCACGCATCTCACGTTTTTTGTGGAAGATACGGCCGTTGGCCTTATGAACGATGCGAATTTCAAGGTCTCCAAAGGGCTAATTTCCGGATTACAAGGCTTTAAGGCGAAAGGGCTCAACTACCTTTCGTTGGGTCTGTTGCGGCACCATTTGGCAAAGCAATACATTATGCTTGGAGATCCGACTGACGGCGAAATCTGTCAGGAGCCGGTCGAATGGATGATCGCTGAATGAACTTAATAATCGATGGTCGTCCGAGAAGAATGCTGGACCGCACCCCGTTTTGGTTAGTTTGATTATGGTGGCGCACTGCGGGTCGCAGCCTTCGCGCAGAGCAATCACGGCCTCTGCGCGGCACGGCGGACGAGTAAGCTGAGCCGAGCTTCGCGAGGACGAGGACTGGTTGAACGAAATCAGCATCGAATTGGATCCACCCTAACAGAAGCGCAAAAATGTTCCAACAGCTGATGGCGGCCTATACTTCAGGGTCGGACCGCCAAGCTTGGGGCGGAGTAGCGAAAGATGACCGTTCCGAGCACGACAGTGCGGAGCATCCGATTGAAAATGAGAATGTTAATCCAGATGTCGATTGTAAGCCAAAATATCTTTTAATCCGGCCCAGTGGTTTTCGAGCAATCTTTGATCTTTCTCATGACGGGTGGTCAATTTTTTCAGTATCAGCGCCGCCAAGCGAATCACATAAAATAGTGCAATCATATATACTCCGGCGATGGCGCGCGGTCTGGCCCAGTGTTTAAACATGTAGCGCACGAATGACCTGTTCGTCACCCGGGCACGCTGCGCTCCCAATTTCGGTGCGCTGCCTCCGCCGAGGTGAATAATTTCAGCGTCCGGCATAAACCGATTTTTCCAGCCCTTGGTGTGGAATCGATAACACCAGTCTGTTTCTTCAGCATACATGAAGAAGCGTTCGTCCATCAGCCCGACCTCGTCGATGGCCTTTCGTCGAACCAGCATGTAGCAGCCGGTTACGACATCCACCTCGCGCGCATCGTTGCGCGCCCACCACGTCATCTGCTCACGTCCGAAGAACCGACTTCGTGGAAACAGCCGATAAAGATAAGTGGAAAACAGGAACCAATTGAGGATCGAAGGAAACATGAAACAGCTGTTTTGCAAGCTGAGGTCGGAATTGAGCACGCGGCATCCCGTCACGGCAGTATCTGGGTGGCAGTCGGCGAAGGCGACAGTCTTTTCGATCGCGCGGTCCAGTACGATGGTATCGCTGTTCAGCAATAAAACGTAACGACCCTTGGCAACGGATATTCCTTGATTGTTGGCTGCGGCAAATCCTCGATTTTCCAGATTCACGAGAAGTCTGGTTTGCGGGAAGTCTCGCCTGACCATTTCAACCGAACCGTCGCTCGACCCGTTGTCGACAACAATTACTTCAAAGTTCGAGGACGAACTTTGAGTGCACACCGACTGCAAACACTGTCCCAATAGGCCGCAAGTGTTCCAGTTGACAATAATAATGGAAACATCCACTGATAGGGTCTCACTCTCGAAGCACCGAATTAACCAGTTGCTCCAACTGAGAATTCTAGCATGCCGTGGCACAGCGCCAAGCTTGAATCAACAAGAGTTAATACGCTAAAAAATTAAAGAAAGCGGATTACAAGCGCGTATCGTGGTGAACCGGGTAGCCGCGAAAGCTTGTAAGGTCAAAAAAGAGCGGGTTCGCGAAAGCCGCTTCGTCCGTCGAGGAAATTAAAATGCTGCGATATGATTGCTATGTCAGGTTTAAATGGCACTCAAGCTCCTCCTGATCGCTCCAACATGTGATGGGCAAGACGTTGGCGAGGCCTGGGTCGCTTACCAGTGGGTGCGCCGCCTCGCTGAACGTCACGACGTCACGTTGCTGACATACCATAAGCGGGACCGGACTCCTGCATCTCTGCAGCTTAGGGGCCTGCGTGTGGTTGAGTGGGCTGAGCCAGCGCTGCTTGGGCACGCAGAGCGTCTGAACAGCATGCTTAAACCGGGTTATCTGCACTTCTACTGGAGGGCCCGCCGATGGATCCGCCGAGCGTTGGCCCAGGGCGAGCATTTCGATCTTGCCCACCAGCCGGTCCCGGTCGCAATGCGGTACCCTTCTCCAGTAACCGGGTTGGGAATCCCATATATAATGGGTCCGGTTGGCGGCAGCCTCGATTCGCCCCCCGGTTTCCGCCAGGAAGAAGATACCGCTCCTTGGTATGTGGGCCTCCGCAGCCTTGATCGCTTGCGCATGCGTCGAGATCCGCTACTGCGCAAGACTTACGATGGAGCATCCTGCGTCATCGGCATCGCCCCCTACGTTGGCGACATCCTCAAGGGCCGATTGATCCGCCACCTCAAAATTATGAGTGAAACCGGCATCGACAAGCTGCCGGAGCCGGTCGACCGTTCAGCCCGGCGCGGTCAGGTAAGGCTCCTTTATGTAGGGCGCCTTGTGAGAACCAAGGGAGCGCGCGACGCAATTCGAGCCATGAATTTGTTGCGCGACCTGCCGGTCGTGCTTGATGTTGTGGGCGATGGGTTCGACCGGGCGGCATGCGAAGCACTGGCATCAGATCTCCAGCTCGGAGATCGGGTCATTTTTCATGGGCATAGGGAACGCGAGGAGGTCGAGGAGTTCTACAGAGCGGCCGACATCTTCGTTTTCCCGAGTTATCGCGAGCCCGGAGGCAACGTCACGTTCGAAGCGATGGCGGCTGGTCTGCCGCTTGTGGTGTGCGATCGGGGGGGACCTGGCAGCGCGGTCGATGAGAGTTGCGGCATTCGCCTTTGTCCCATCTCGCCGGAGCAATACGCACAAGACATTGCCTCAGCTATTCGGCGCCTCGTTGAACACCGTGATCTACGGCTATCGCTTGGCGAACAGGCGCGCCGTCGTGTCGCTGAGATCGCGTTATGGGACCGTAAGGTCGACCATTTGGAATCGCTGTACGCGACAGTGCTGAGGAGCGCTGAGTCATTGGACCCGTAGCCTGCACCCGCCCGAATTGGTGGCCCGATTGTTCTACCTCTTTACAATCATGATGCTATGCGCAACTCTGCGGACGTTCGGCTTACTTCATTGCCCTCGTGGTGTTTTTTCGACACAATTTCTTTAAATGGGCCAATGGGAAATGGGCCAATGGGGTTTTTCTGCGGGCGCGGGTTCAGTGCTCAGAAATCGAGCTTAAGGCACGGTTTGACGCAGTTTGATGGTCGAGTAGGCGATTGCGGAGGCAATGCTAGGGAGATCACACGGTGGTTGACCTGTTGGCTAAGTACGCAAGGCAAAATCTGGAGCAGTATTTCTCCGAGTGCGATTCCTTTACGGTCGAACGCTATGCTCAATTCCATCGCTTCATGCCGAAGGAGGCCACGAGGGTACTCGATGTTGGCTGCAATACGGGGCGTGGCGGTGAACAGCTCAAGAAGCTGAACACCAGTTATGAACTAATAGCATTAGATTGCGTTCAATCGCGGCTTGATGCTCTCCCGGGCTGCTACAGCAGAGTCATTTGCGGCTTGTCCAATGCAATTCCGGTTGAGGATGGGACCTTTGACGCGATAGTCGCCGGCGAGTTTCTGGAGCATCTCTACCCGTCTGATGTCGACCCCACCCTTTGCGAATTCCAACGAACTCTTAAGATCGGCGGTCGATTGCTCATGACCACGCCAAATCCATCGTACCTCCGGCTGTGGCTCTCCGGGGGTACCGTCTACACTGTGGGTCATCTCACTCAACATTGGCCGGACATTCTGAAAAAGCGGCTCAAAATGCACGGTTTCTCGCGTGTAAAGGTCTTCGGGTCAGGCAAGGCGAGCCGGCATATTGGCTACTATTTTCCATTTCGAAACCTGTACGGCAGTTATTTAATTGTCGGCGATAAGATTTGACCACGTGCCCGGCTCTCGTCCCATCATCCTACTTAGCAAGATGCATAACACATTGACTTCGCATTGCACCTCGCTCATTGAATCGGACATGCCGAGTTCTTGGTCTCTGGTGAGATATTTGTGAGTTGTATGTCGGTTACTGCGAACATTGTGTATGGTGCATAATCATCTGGATCAGGTCTCTGCCAGAGGCGCGAGACTATGCGTCTTGTAGCTATATCCGAAGACCGCTTGGATCCTTCGTTTGGGTGGTTCACGTTGGGGCCACCTCTTCTCAAGGGATTGGCGAGCCGACAGGACTCTGTCCTGGTATCCGCCCCCCGCCTTAGATGGGCAGACCGGAGCGATTGGGGGCGCGCAGTCAATAGCGTCCGGGGAGCTGACGTCTTGTTTTGGCTCCAGTGGAGTTCGCGGCCTGAGCTTCCTGTATGGTTACTCGGGGCAACTGCCCCGCGCGCCAGGCGCGTCGCCTACATATGCGATCCGTGGAGACAATCGCTCTCCAAGATTGGACTGCTGTCTCGCCTCCAGCGATTTGATCCTTGCTTCGTAACCTATCGAGAAGCATACGAGGAGCTCACGTTGCGCTTTCCCAAGGGCAGATTCGAATGGCTCCCCACCGGCGTTGATATTGACACCTTCAAGCCGACAACAGGCAAAAGAGACATCTTCGCTTATTGGATGGGCCGTCGTTTTGAGCCCTTGCATAAGGCCCTCATGCGTTATTGCACAGATCGAGGATTGGAATATCGCTATACGCAACTGGGCGTGAAGCCCAGGTTTGGGGAATCCGCGGAATTAGCAAGCCGAGCGCGGTATTTCGTCGTGACGCCGCCGGACTTGGACAATCCCGCGCGAACCGGCGGATTCAGTCCGCTGGTAATGCGTTACCTCGAAGGTCTGGCCGCAGGCGCTCGACTCCTCGGTGCTCTGCCCCGGAGCGGTGAATACGATAGATTGCTGCCTCGCGATGCGATCCTTGAGGTCTCGCCGGACGGCGAAGATCTCGCCAAGAAACTTGATGTCGATGCCGCCAGTGGTGGAAATTTTGAAGCGGTTGAGCGCGCCCGCGACTTGGTCAGGAGCCACCATTCTTGGGCCAAACGCGCCGAACAGATCTACGCTCGCGTGACCGAAGATCGGTCCAGCCCCTTCGATCCGAAGGCCTGACCCAATTAAAATTAAGCCGAGCCGCCCACGCTTTTAGCTGCTCCTCCGAAAAACTGGAAGCCGAGATCGACCAGCTTGACCTGCGGCTGGGTCAAGCTGGTCGCCTCCGTCAAAATAAAACAGTCGGCGAACATGAGCCCGCGCTGTCGCCGTGTCGATGTTAATCAACGCTTGCCAGGTTTTCTTTCAAGCGGTACAAAATCTTCCGATTATGGTACTTGGCTTCCGTTGATCGCGACAGCTCAAGCTGCCAGTTCGAGTCGGCAGCGCTGAATGAAAACGGGATTCACATCAGGGACACGTTCAAATAAATCGGTGACGCGAGAATTGGCAAATGTGGCTCCGTGTTGGCGATTGGGTACAGGTGCGCAGCAAGCAAGAGATTCTTGCGACGCTCGATAGCAAAGGCCGTCTGGACGGCCTTCCCTTCATGCCACAAATGTTCAAGTATTGTGGGCGAGCATTCAAAGTCTTCAAGGTTGCACACAAAACCTGTGACACAGTCAATGGCACGGGTGGACGCCGGATTACTCACGGGATCCATTTGGACGTTCGCTGTGATGGGCAGGCTTATGGTGGCTGCCAGGCAGCGTGCCTGATCTTTTGGAAGGAAGCCTGGTTGAAGCCAGGCGTTGAGGAAGCAGACGCAGCCGAGTCAGTGCCGGCGCGAAACGCCCCTGCAGCAAGTCCGGATCACCGCTGCTCAGAGAACGACATTTTGAAAGCGACTTCGACCAGAAATGGGGACGAAGAGATCTACCAGTGCCAAGCAGTACGTTTGCCGTATTTCACGAAGCTACTTCCTTGGTGGCGGCTCGACCAATATGTGATGGACTATGCCTCGGGGAACGTAACCTTCCGCACGATATTTAACGGTCTGATTTATTCCGCATACTGTAAAGCGACTCGAGCATACAATCCGACGCTTGGCCGTCCCGGGCGCTGGTTGTATGATTGGTTTCAATCTCGCCGCGGCGGGATTCCCTACCCGCGACACCGAGGTCGCCTCTTGCCAGGTCAACCTGGGCCAGTCGACAATCTCGACCTGCAACCTGGCGAGCTCGTGCGAATAAAATCTTATCGTGAGATACTTTCGACTTTGAATTTTCAGAACGCGAACCGAGGTCTCTATTTCGACGGGGAAATGGTGCCATATTGCGGGGGCACTTACCGCGTTAGGGCAAGGGTCACTAAATTTATAGATGAAAAGACTGCGAAAATGAAGTTATTGAAAACGCCGGCCATAATACTGGAGAATGTTTGGTGCAGATCGTGCTACAGTAATAATCGAATGTTCTGCCCGAGAAGCATATATTCATGGTGGCGTGAAGTGTGGCTGGAGCGGATTGAGGAGGGTTCTCAGCCAGATCCACGGGCATTGGATGCCAAGTCAGCGATCAGCTCGACAGAGATTGCGAAGTCAGCTGTGACGGGATCTCCTGCTAACGGAAGATTGCGGGAGACGAGCACAATAAAATCAGTGCGATCACACGGGAGCTGTGGTCGATTTGCCTGATCGCGTTGTCGAAATAGCACACAACATGCGTAAAGACGCCATTGGACGAACGACAGAGATCGTCTCGTAACGCTCGGGCGGCTTGGTCGGAATCCGCAGCCGAGGTCCGATCGATTCGATGAAGCATTTCTTTTTGCCGAATTTCACGTTGAGACGATCTCTCAAAGCGGGCGATCGCCGATTAACGCCCCGCGGGCCCCAAAGATGCGCTGGCCTGATCCCGATAACGGCTATATTTTCGGCGGTCGCAGAAGACGTTGTCGCAAAATTGACCCTGTTGATTTTTCTGAGAAAATGTCTGCGATTGCTTCTGGCAACAGTTACGGCCGATACTGTGCTCTGCCGGGTAGGGAGTACCAGAGATTGCCGGGGTAAACCGTGCAGCGTATTTTCCGAGCGGCCAACCTCAGCGTACCCATCATGCGCACCTTAGCTGCATGAAGGCGAGCCTACGCTGATCAAAGGCCGAGGCGCGCCATGAGCTTTCACTAGACTCACACGTGTGCTTCGAAGCTTTCTGGAGTTCGTGATGGAAGATTTAAAGGAAAGAGCAATCCGCGGAGGGCTCGCCAAACTCTGCGGCCACACGGCCGATTCGATACTTCGCGTTGTCTTCATGATGGTCATGGCCCGCCTGTTGGATCCGCAGGACTTCGGACTAGTGGCCATGGTTACAGTCGTCACCGGAATCTACGGATACTTTTCATCCGCCGGGCTCGGGGCGGCCACAGTCCAGAGTGACACGATAACGAACGAGCAGCTTTCAACGCTATTTTGGATCAACATGGGGTTTGGTGCGGTACTTGGCCTCCTTTGCTTGGCCACTGCGCCAGTGTTGGTCGCCTTTTATCACGAACCCCGACTTTCTTGGCTGACGATCGCGATGGCCGCCTGGTTCGTCCTCATCGCGGCCGGGGTACAGCATTCTGCTCTTCTGCAACGCGAACTGCGCTTTGTCTCGGTTGTGGTAATTGACACACTGTCCGAAGTAGCGGGTACCGCCATCGGAATCGGCATGGCCTTTGCCGGGTTCAAGTATTGGGCTCTCATCGTCGCGACGATCGTTACAGCAGCCGTCCGTACCGCCGGCGCGTGGTTGGCCTTGCCATGGATTCCGGGTCCCCCTCGTCGGTGGACCGGGATTTGGCCAATGCTGAGGATGGGCGGAACGTGGACTTTGAACAACCTTGTCATGTACTTTGCCTTTAACATTGAAAAGCTGCTCCTCGGTCGCTTCTGGGGAGCCGATGCGCTCGGGCTCTATGGCAGGGCAAACCAGCTCATCAGCTTTCCGACCCATACGATCAACTCGGCAATAGGCAGCCCTGCGTTCTCTGCTCTGTCGCGAGTGCAGAACGATCCTATTCGCTTAAGGAACTACTTCCTTCAAGGTCATTCCCTCGTGATGTCAATGACCCTTCCTATTACGATTTTCTGCGCCTTGTTTGCCAAAGACATAATTCTGATCGTCCTTGGACCCAAATGGATGGATGTCCTAACCATATTCCGTTTGATGACGCCAACCGTCCTGATATTCGGCATAATCAATCCACTTGGATGGCTTCTTTATTCAATTGGCCTGCAGGAACGCAGCTTGAAGATCGCACTGGTGATCGCGGCTCTTATGATTGCGGCCTGTGCTGTCGGGTTGCCGTATGGGCCCAACGGAGTGGCGTTCGCCTATTCAGCCGCGATGACGCTGTGGCTGGCGCCGCATGTGGTCTGGTGTCTACACGGCACGACGATCTCCCCGCGGGATCTCCTTGTCGCAGCTTCCCGGCCACTCCTTTCGAGCGTAATAGCCGCCGCCCCTGCATTCGGAGCCCAGGTTTATTGCGCCGAACTCCACTCACCGCTCCTGCGGCTCGCGCTAGGCAGCGGTGTAATGTTCGGCGTATACGTCTTCGTGCTTCTTTTCATTATGGGGCAGAAGGCGTTCTACCTTGGCCTTCTCAAAGCATCGACGGGTCTTAGCCGGCCTTAAAGTGCGAGGCAGAATTGCGCAGTTCGCAACGCAATCCATCGACCTTCAATAGCCAATCCGATCTCAGCACCGCACTCAGGTAGGCGCACAAACCGCATTTTTGGATAATCGTCCCGAAATCAAGGTTGATAATCAAGGATGCATTTGCTCAGGCGAGTGCGAGTTTACGCGCAAAGAACGCTTCTGCGTAGCGCTCCGGCGCGCGGCACTCCATGCCCCTCAGCCGGGCCAGGCCGCGGAAAGTCTCGGCATCGAACCACTGTTTGGAGCTCTGGCTGCCAAAATGCGCACTCAACAAATCGATCTTCCGCTCAAGCACGCTAGCGGAAATTGGCAGATAGACATTCGGCTGTCCCAGATCGCCGTCCCACTTAGGTATTTCGTATTCAAGAATGCAGTGATCGCGAAAGGTGTTCCACGTCAGACGGCACACTTCACGATGATCCTGGTGCGCGTCGTCGCGCCGATGCGTAAGGATGAGATCGGGCTTCACTCGCGTTTTCAGCACCTCAAACCAAGACTTAATCGGCTCACCCTGCTCGGGAAAAAATCCGTCGCGAAACGACATCACCTCAACCTCGGCATTCGCCGCGCCCGAAAGGAAATCGGCTGCCGAATTCCGCGCTTCGCGCTCTCGTTCACCTACCCCACTCAGAACGCACCAGCCAACATCGAGACGGACTCCCCTCGCCACCAAGCTCAACACTGTTGCGCCGGCACCGATCTCGATATCATCAGAATGGGCGCCCAGGCATAGGATTGATAGCCGTTCACCCGGGCCGGCGAGTTGCATTGCCTTCATGGCTTCACGCTAACTGGTGGATTCGGCTGCACACGCCACGGCATTTCTCCGCGCTCGAACATTTCCTCAAGCACTTGCCTGTCTCGCAGTGTGTCCATGGCCCGCCAGAAGCCCTCGTATTTGTAGGCCATAAGGTGGCCACCTTCGATCAGGCGATTGAACGGTTCGAGCACCAGCTCCTCGCCATCTTGGATGTAATCGAATATCTTGTTGCGAAAGATGAAGTAGCCCCCGTTTATCCATATTTCGGATTGTTGGCTGGAGCGGAACCGACTCACGGTGTCCTCGCCATTAAACTCGGCGAGGTGGAAATTGAAGGGAGGATGCACGGCAATAAAGCAGGCAATCTTCTCACTTCTGGCGAAGCGCTCGATCATGTCCGGCAAAGGGGCGTCGGTGAGACCGTCGCTGTAGTTGGCAAGAAAGATCTCTTCGTGCTCGACCAGATGCCGAACCGCCAAGAGGCGCTGCCCGATGTTGCGCCAGATGCCCGTATCGATGAGCGCAACCTTCCAGTCAGGTGGGTGCTCGCCGAGGACTTCAACGTGCTCGCCGAAATTTGAGATAACACAGTCGCTGTTGGTCCACCGGTTCGAGTTAAGGAAGTATTCCTTGATGACATTGGCTTTGTAACCGAGGCACAGCACAAAATCGCGATGGCCGTGTTGGCTGTAATACTGCATGATGTGCCCCAAGATGGGTTGGTGTCCTACCGGGACCATAGGCTTCGGAATGCTTTCCGAGTAATCGCGAATACGGGTTCCGAGCCCCCCACAGAACAGGACAACTTTCATGGCGCAAAGTCCCGCGGATCTATCACCTCAACGCTGGGGATAGGGAGAACCATCTTACAACCCCATGAGCCAACATGGCGCATCTGTCCGACGATCTCATTTTTCAAATTCCACGGGAGAATAAGCAGATAATCCGGCCGCACCTCATCGATAGCAGACACCGGATAAATCGGAATGTGCATTCCGGGCGTGTAGCGTCCATGTTTGTAGGGATTGCGATCGACTGTAAAATCGAGAAAATCCGTGCCGATGCCACAATAGTTGAGCAATGTATTCCCTTTACCGGGAGCACCATATCCGCATATCTTCGCACCCTTCTCTTTGCATTCAATCAAGAACAACAGAAGCTGGCGCTTCGTGCGATGAACTTTCGCAGCAAACCGCGCGTAACTCCCGATGTCCTCAAATCCAATCGCGCGCTCGTGAGCCAACAGTGCATTGACGCGCGGCGATGTCATATGTCCGCCGTCGGCATGGCAAAGATAAACGCGCAGGGATCCGCCATGGGTAGCGAGCTGTTCGACGTCAAATACCTTGAGACCGTGCTTGCGTGCGAGTCGATCAATCGTGACGAGCGAAAAGTATGAGAAATGCTCGTGATAAATGGTGTCGAACTGGTTTTCGTTGATCAGCCGTTCGAGATGGGGGAATTCAAGCGTGATCACTCCCTCTGACGCCAGCAAGTGTGCCATCCCTGCAGTGAAGTTATTCAGATCCGGGACCTGCGCCAATACGTTATTGCCGATAATGAGATCTGCCAGCCGGCCCTCGGATACGAGACGCCGAGCGAGGTTCAGTCCGAAGAACTCGACCAGCGTCGGAACATTCTTGCTGCGCGCAGCCTCGGCCACATTGGCGGCAGGCTCGATGCCAAGCACGGGAACGCCGAACGGTAGGAAATGCTGAAGCAGATATCCGTCGTTGCTCGCGATCTCAAATACTTGGCTCTTCGGTCCAAGGCCAAATCGGGCCACGATCATCTCGCAATACTCGCGAGCATGCTGGATCCAAGATGTCGAATACGACGAAAAATACGCGTACTCGGCGAAGATATGCTCCGGCTTGACGTACTCCTGAAGCTGCACCAGGAAGCACTCGCCACAGACCAGCGCGTGCAGCGGAAAGTAGGATTCCACCTGATCGATCTGGTCGCCGGCCAAGAAGCTTTCGCATAGGGGAGACATCCCAAGGTCGACGAAGGTCGTCGTGAGCGGGGCATGACATAGCCGGCAACGCCCATGCCGAGACGTCGCATAGTTTGCGATTGAGCTTTCCTGAATGGTCGTCTGTATTGACCTTGCCTGATCGACGGCGAACACTTCAATTCGCTTCCGCTGCTTCACGTCAGCCCTATCCCACAAAATGCATGCCGACGATCAAGCCGGCGACGCATATTATCATATATAATAGAATTGAATAGAATTTAATAGAAATAATGAACATGATATAATCATAATTAATACTGCGGGAAGCGATAGCCCCATCTTCTACGCGACTAAAATGTCCTTGAGAGTTAAGTTACATGAGGAAGAGTTAGCTACATGCAGCCGCAAGCGCGCGCGTTCGAGGGCCAGACGGCCGTCATCACGGGAGGGGGAACAGGAGTGGGGGCAGCGGTGGCACTTGCCCTCGCCGGGGCAGGAGCCAGCGTCCACCTGATCGGTCGCCGATTAGACGGGTTGGAATCGGTCGCTTCTAAGGCGCGCAGTATGGGCGTCCAGGCCACCTGTCATTCCGGCGATCTCTCGACAAACTGCGGCCAACTTGACCTAGCACAGCGGCTCACGCACGATCTTCCCTACGTTGACGTTCTCATACAGAACGCGGCGATGCACGCTACCGGACCAATAGAGCATGCTAATTTGGCGGAACTTGACACACAATATCAAACTAATGTCCGGGCCCCATACATCCTGACACAGACCCTGCTGCCCATGTTGAAGGCTCGGCGAGGGCAGGTCGTATTCATTAATTCAAGTAGCGGTGTGGTCGCGAAGCCCTTGTCTGCGCACTACGACGCGACGAAGCATGCACTCAAAGCAATTGCCGACAGCCTGCGCGGCGAGATTAATCCGCATGGCGTTCGAGTGTTGAGTGTTTATCTGGGACGAACAGCGACCGAGATGCAGAAGCGGATCCACCAAAGGGAGAACAAGCCTTATCAGCCAGAACTCCTGTTGCAGCCCGAGGACGTCGCGTCTGTGATCATGAATGCCCTCAGCCTGCCACGTACCGCCGAAGTAACCGACATCCATATAAGGCCGATGACCAAGACGTGACTAAAAAAGTGCTCTGGAGAGTATGAAAAAGCAGGGCAAGGCCACTGCATATATAATGCCTCGTTTGAAGATGACTATCCCATGCAATTTTACCCGACGATGCTCCGCGACGCTTATCTCGTTCAACTGAAGCCGGCACGCGATAACCGTGGTTTCTTTGCTCGCACCTTCTGTGTGGAAGAGTTTGCGGACCACGGGCTGGAAACCAATTACCCGCAACATAGCATTTCGTTTTCGGCTCGCAGAGGAACTCTGCGAGGCATGCACTATCAGCGCGATCCGCATAGCGAAGTAAAATTGGTACGTTGCACTAAAGGCGCCATTCTGGACGTCATCATCGATATCAAACCGGATTCGCCGACTTACCGCCGGTGGCAAGGATTCGAGCTTTCGAGTGTGAACGGCCGCCAACTCTACATTCCGAAAGGGTTCGCCCATGGATTCCAGACGCTCAGTGACGATGTCGAGGTGAGCTACCTTATCTCCGCACCTTATAAGCCTGAATCGGCCCACGGCATTCGCTACGATGATCCAACGTTCGGAATTAGTTGGCCCCTATCCGTAACGGAGATTTCCGAGAGGGACTTGCATTGGCCTGATTTTTCTCAATAGACCCTTCGAGCGTTTGTTCGGCGGCCGGTGTGGTTGAGCTGATCCTGTTCACGACGCGTCATTTCGGGTGGCGCTGAACAGGATCACATCACGTCGGGCCGATTGGAACAAGCGATGAAAATGAGAGGTAACCCAATCGTGCGAGAGCGCACCTGGATATCTCGGGCCAGATCATTGGCTTCAGACGACACAAGCCGCTCCGCCCGCCCCTCGGCAAGATGGACGCGCATTCTTGCCCTTGCCGTCGGAGTGGCTTTAGCTGTGCTCACGTGCACCGCCAACGTCTCAGCACTCGACAATTCGGCACCAAGCGCTCCCTCTCGCGCAAGGACGACTGCAGCCTTAACTGCCGCCAGACCGGCGTACCCGCTTAAAGCGAGTGCCAACAATCGTTACTTGGTCGATCAAGACAACGCGCCATTCCTCATGGTCGGCGATTCTCCGCAGGCTCTCATCGGCAATCTGTCTCAGGCAGAAGCGGCGACGTTCATCGCAAACCGGGTGACATACGGAATCAACGCGCTATGGATCAATCTCTTGTGTAACGCTTCCACTGGGTGCAGGTCAGACGGCGCCACCTTTGATGGGATTGCGCCCTTTACTGTACCAGGCGATCTCTCAACACCAAACCCCGCATATTTTCATCGCGCGGACGATATGATCCGCCTCGCTGCAGCGCACGGGATGACTATCATTCTTGATCCCATCGAGACCATTGGCTGGTTGAATACCTTGAAGGCAAATGGTGTTGCAAGGGCGTTCACATACGGCCAATACTTGGGGCACCGCTATCGGGATTTTCCGAACATCATCTGGATGCACGGCAACGACTTCCAGTCGTGGCGAAATCCGACGCACGACGCGTTGGTGCAAGCCGTCGCACTGGGAATCAGGAGTATGGATTCGGACCATCTCCACACCGTAGAGCTCAATTTTATGACAAGCGGCTCGCTAGATGATCCATCATGGGCGCCCATAATCGGACTTAGCGCAGCCTACACCTACTATCCGACCTATGCGCAGGTGCTCAAGGAATACAATCGCCCCAACTTCAAACCGGTCTTCATGGTGGAGGCGAACTATGAGTTCGAGCACGTCCCGGGCACTGATGGCGGTTCCACGCAAAACCTGCGCCGACAAGCATACTGGGCGATGCTGAGCGGCGTGACAGGGCAACTCTACGGTAGCGCCTACACTTGGCGGCTCGAGAAGGGATGGGAAACTAAGCTGGATACGCCGGGCGTGATCGAGCTAGGTTACCTGAAGGCCCTCTTCATTCGGCGCCAGTGGTACGACCTAGTTCCGGACCAGACTCATACGGTTGTGACAGCCGGTTACGATGGACTCGCGGGATATATCGGAAGATTAACAGTCTATTTGGATAACTGTCGGCTTCCTTGGAGGCTCTTCGCCTATTTCACACGGCTCACACATTTGAGCTCGGTAACCACGAACAAGTACGCGCCCGCGGCCTCAACACCCGACGGATCGTTAGTGATAGCCTACCTGCCATCCATTCGCTCCGTCACGATCGATATGTCGAAACTGGCTGGACCGACGATGGCTCGCTGGTTCGATCCGACGAACGGCACCTACGTCGCCATCAACGCCTCGCCGTTCGCGAACGCCGGGGGGAAACGATTCACCCCTTCGGGCAACAACAGCGCGGGCGACGGCGATTGGGTGCTGGTTCTCGAGGCTGCT
>Ga0137359_10001285_pt1 | contig 19939 bp, 11 predicted proteins | sample Mad1_40_16metaG_FD_108281 | JGI IMG/M metagenome (GOLD analysis project Ga0137359, IMG submission 108281) | Vadose zone soil microbial communities from Angelo Coast Range Reserve, California, USA - Mad1_40_16 metaG | ecosystem: Environmental > Terrestrial > Soil > Vadose zone | place: USA... | reverse complement strand
AGCTCTCTTCAGCGATGATTCTTGCCTTCTGCTTGCCATCATTCATCCGCTCGAAAATCCTATGAGCGATACGTCGAGCATCCCCGGATCGAACAATGTTGTAATCTTCGATGGTGTATTTCGAGGGCGGAAATGGCTCGACCGCAAATCCATGCGTGAACCACTCGCGGTTAATGGGTGGATGCGCTTCGGGAAAAAGAAGGATTGCGCCGCTGTTTTCCGGCGCGACTAGGGTCCAGTGCGCGGGATATTCCAGATGGACGCCGAATTTGTCTGCGGCTTCCGTTAGCGGAGCTTCAGGATCGTGTTGCGCTTTGACGGTGCGCACCCCCACAATGACAAATAGCAGCAAATAGATGCTCGTAATTCGTGCGAAGAACCTATTCATTCGAGAGGCGCAGTTTGGGCAGTGCATGATCGCTCCGTTCGCCCACGGTAGGGCACCACTCCGTGTGCCGTCCATAGTCCGACCGTCACCGTGTAGCTAATTAGTCATTCATTTAATGTGTGCGACAGATTTGTGGTACCTTCGAGTTCCTCGGGGCCGATGCACTTCTGGGCACTTGGGCGATAAAAAGGCGAAAAGGACTTGCGGATTAGGGAAAAGCTGCGGCGCGCACTGCAGGGTGCCGCCGACTAGCTTCGGTTGTGGTAGGGCAGCCGTCGCTGCGGACATGCAACGTGTGCCCTCATCTTCTACGGATTCCACGCCACTCTAACGCTATCGAACTCGCCTCATGCCGCGCGGCATGGTCCCGGCGCAAGGCGCTGTCAGCAATTCGCAGCCAGTCCTTCACGCGATGCCTTTCCTAAAATCAAACTCTCTTACCGCTAACATCTCCATCATGCTGTCCTCAGAGGCGAAGAGGGAGAATGCGTTAAGGTTATATTCATCCAGTAGTCTAAGAACCTTGGTCCGCTCCGTTATTGGCAGCGTAATTTTCCAGCAGAGACCCTGTTGATGTCGCCCCGTATCGAATATTGTGTCGTACTTTTCAAAGTGGAATTCGTCATCATCGAAGGCAGTGCAGAGGGTATATTCGCTCTGCTGTAGAACGTGTCTTCGATGAGTCTTTACGTATGGTCCGTAGCGATGAAGAACCGACATCCGGTTCCCTGAGAGCTTGTTGTCAATCTCACCGAAAATGTAAATAGAAACCCTGCTCTTTGAGTCATCGCTGGCCTTATTGAAGGCGAAATACGCAGCAACGTATGGAGAGCGCGTCCAATCCAACAGTGGCGAGGGGAATCCGTGATGTCGCAGATAGGCCATGTAGGGGTATCCGGGACACTTTCCGCACCAAAGGTCCATGCTGAACTTGTCATAATCCTTTACGTCTTTCCTCACCTGAGGGTAATCGGGAATCGGCCATTCTTGCCCTGTTAGGGTTTCAATCTGCGGCTTAATTCTTGTGATAATCCCGTAGTAGTCTGCGAAGAGCATTCGCTCTCGTCTTCGGTCGAGCGTCGTCCCAAGTACCCAAGAGGAATTTTCCTGGCCCCGAAACAATAAAGAGGACTTGAGTTGAGCGTCGGATTGATCGTGCTTCTTGCGTATATCGCTCAACGCTTCCTCGAATTCTTCCCATGTGTTTAGACTTCGTTCTTCCATCCGCAGAACCCCCGCCGAATAATATCGGAGACAGGAATAAGGCCACAAACTGATTCGGGACGCAACATGCCCATCCCCATCTTCGGGTATACAATCCCCGCGCGGGAAGGTGGCCTGCCCACATGACTACAAAGACTGCGCGCGAGGTTGAACACGGTCCTTGCCGAGATTGTGGACTGATGTACGCGCGCGGCTATGCTCCAGATGAAAGGTATCATCGTAAAATACACGATGAAGCCCTGTATGGGCGCAGGGCCGAGTTGCCAGACGGGTTTTATGCCATCACTCACGAGTCCCGGATTGCGCTACAGAAACTCGCTCAATCTGCCGCGAGTGCGGCTCGCAGGGAAACGGAGTACGACTTCCCCTCATTTGCGGCAGTCAAGAAGAAACATGATAAGTACAAAACTATAGCGATGATCTGCGTACAAGGTGGCCGCGTCTGTGGCCTGCTCGTAAGCCGAGAACGGGAATGCCAATACTCCGCCAGTCTCAACTCTTTTCAACGAGACCAGCTCGACGGTTGGCGTCCGACTGAGATAAAGGAAGTCGAGTCACGAAATCGCAGGGCGATTGACATGATTTGGGTGCTGAAGGAAAGTCGGCGGCAGGGCGTAGCGAAGGGCCTTGCTGATGCACTTGCGAATCATTGTGGGTTGCTGCTTGAGGACTTCGCGCACATGCTTCCATTCCGCGAAGAGGCCGTCAATCTGTGGAAGGCACTGGAACTGTCAACGATCTACGTGGTCTGACCGTCTTAGCGGTGCGGTATTATGCTCTAGCCAATGGTCGAAGCTCGGAAAACTATCTTCATCTCTTGCGGCCAGTACACTGACGAAGAGCGCGAGTTGGGGAAACGGGTTTGCAGTCTCGTCGAAGAATGTACGCCCTTTCATGGCTATTTCGCACAGAATCAAACCACCCTACAAGCATTGTCAGAGAACGTGCTGCGCCGCTTGTATGAATCTGTCGGTCTCATCGTCATCATGCACCATCGCGGCAAGATAGAGGGCCAGACCACAATTCGCGCGTCGGTTTGGATCGAACAGGAAGTCGCAATGGCCACCCTGATGGAACAAGTCCTCGGTCGGCCCCTGCATGTCGCCCTGTTCGTTCAGCGAGGAATTGCTATCGAGGGAATCCGCCAGCAGATACAGTTGAACCCTATCCAATTTACAAATAGCGATGAGGTTGTAGCTCACCTGCGCGAGACATTGCCGACCTGGAAAGAACCGCGCTACATCGGCGATGATGAGCGCCAAAAGATAGTCGATTCCGTCATGCTTTCCATCAAGACGGAGAATGGACACCAGCGCAACTATACGATTCAGGTCGAGAACCATTCGAAGCACGATGTAGAAATCCGATGTATTTCGCTGTGGAGCAAGAACCAAACAGCGAACTTCAGCGACAGCCAAAGGGTGAGCAAACCCGCGTTCCCACCCGAGAACGTTCGTTGGTCCATTCCTGCGCTCCGGACAATTCCCATTCAATTCGACGCCAAGGAGGATGTGGCGATGTGTTTGTGGAGGCTCGCTGGAGCGCCTCCGATTGAACGTCGAGTGCCAGGGCATATTGGTACCTTCCCGGCCCAGTTTAACGCCGAAGTCCTTGTTGAACTTCGATGCGAGATAATGGGCTTTGAACGAGAGTTCAGGGAAACGCGGACGGTTCAAGTGGACTTCGTAAACCGGCAGATCACCGGGCTATAAAACGAGGGCAACCGAGAATGTCCTTGTCCGGTAAAAGCGCCCAATCTGACGGTGAGTGATAGAGTGGAAGTAACACGGGGGCACGCGCATGGGTTCATCGAGTCTGACTCGCAATCCGAGCGGCTATGTCCAGCTTCTCAAGGACCAGTACAGCCTATTGAAAGATTCTGTGGATGGGTTCTACGGAGGTATGGAGGCCAAAGCCAATGACGCCGCCGTCCGAATCAGAACCCTCGTCCACAACACGGCCAAAGGCACGGCACTGTTGTCTTTGATAGCGCCAAATTACATGGAACTGTCCATCTACCACCGCACGAAAAGGCTGAGGCATCCGCGAGCCGTTTTCGTCTTACAGCAGCCATTCCAAATAAGCGGAGATGGAAAATCGAAGTTTATTAGGGATGACTTCACGAACCCCGATTACGAGCTTGTTCCATTGGAGCGTTGGTGGACGGAGGACTATCTCGTAATAGGCGCAGTAGGGTCTTCCAAAAAACAGGTTGTGCTCGATCTGGCGAACAAAGACGGCGGAGCGCACGTGGACGCGGAGGTTCCCTTTAGGCACGTTGCGGCGTCCGAGCCTCCCTTAATCTTGGGTCTGAATGAGCACGCCGTTCGGCCAAATCTTGCCCGTAGCACAGTTGCGCAAGCGGGCAATGAGTTGGTGGATTACCTTGAGCGCCACTTTCCCGTCGTCAAGAACTGAAATTGATTTATGGTATCGACCTTACGGTCATCGGATTAGAGATTATGGCGATAACACCGTCCGGGTCGGGTGATACCGTGTGCTCGAATGTGTTCTGCAACGCAGCGCCGAAGGCACTTGATGTCTTATCGTTCGGGACAGTGCCGATGACTTTACCTTTTTGGTCGTAGGCTTCGACGAGCACCTTGCCGTCGTTCACTTTCATAAGCAGGGAAGTTGAGCCGTCCGGTAGTTCTTTGATGTAGCGCATCCCTATCGCTTGAAGCAGCCCCGAAAGACGCGTGTATTCCCTTTGCTGTTCCGGTGTCGGCATGTTTCTCAGGATAACATAGTTGCTTTCCGCTCTCGTCGGCCATCAGCTTGGACCTTCATCGTTAGATGGGAACTTCGCATGCAGCGCCTTCCGTTCCTCTTCGCTAACAGCGGGAGAGAACCAGGTCCGATAGAAGGTATTCGATTCAGGTGAATACGCTGATGCTTGATAGAGCTTGTGAATCCAGGTCTCAACCCGATTAGCAGGCGCTTCGACCGTGCGATTGTAGTCCGACCACATGGAATCGCAGCTACCTTCGACCCATCCGTCAGGGGTTAGGTGCCATGTTGTCTCGATCCTATCGACGGCCATTTTGTGATCCTAACAGGCTCATGGTTCAGTGCGAATATGCGTCGCTGTTCCAATCGATTTGCCCATCGGCCTTTCTCGGAAATCCAGGGTCGGTATGTTCGTAGAGGATGCGTTGACTGTTGAACGGTTTGACGCGCATAGCGGAGAGCCATTTGTCATCGACTTTGATGTATCGGAGTTCTTGAATTACAAAGCCGCTTGCGTTTCGCGCCGTGAAGAAAAAGTTGTACCCGTAGTGGCTCCCGATAGACGGAACGAGCGGCCAATACGCGACAAACCGAAGTTGCCGTGAGGCCAGATTGCCTACATTGAAAGTATTTGACAAGACCTCTTCCGCGTACGGCTTACTGCCACCCACTCGGAGGTCTAAAACGCGAAATCCAACATCGTAGATTGGGTATTTCCCGTTGTGTCTAACGATCAAAAACAATCGATGTTGCTGCGTATCGTCGGCGAGCATCGGTTGCAGATATGCAAACTCGCCGCCACCAGTTACCGATGCTGCGATTTCTTTATTTAGCTGCGCAATCTGGTCGCTCTTATTGACGAGTTCACTTTGGGCCTTAATGAGTTCATTCTGACTGTTGAGCAGCGCAGTGCGATTCTCTCTCGCTTCGGCTGTTGCCTCTGATTCTCTCTTCTCGGATGCTCGATCTATTTGTATGCCGACCACAATGTAGCCAATGGCCAGAAACCCAAAAACCAGATAGGCAGCCCACTTTCGGCGGCGGTGCATTTCTTCGCCGACAGCGGATGAGAGTACAATCAGAATGCCGCCTAGAATTTCGAACCAGTACTTTTCCTGCATAGCCACTCTGAGGCTTCCCCTTGCAGAATAATTTTACAGGAATGCCATAGGTGCTTCTTTGGATTTTTGGGACCATTACTGGCGTGGCGGGAAACAGGGAGAGAATCATAGCTCATCTCGCGCACCACTCAGCTTTGGGTTGAAAAGCATGGATGACCGTAGTCGATATGAAGCCGTTAAGTCTCGATTGCAAGCGATGGGAGAGGGTACCGCACAACAGGTGCATGCCTCAATAGAGCCAAGTCCCTACTCGGTGCGCGACGTCGAAAACACGCTCGACGAGATGGTGATCCATGAGCGCGATGAGTTTGAGAAGCTGGCCAATGTTTATCGGTGGAAGAAGCACTATCGGTTCCGTACTCGCTGATAGGAGGCGCGTATAGGAATTTCGGAACAACTTCGGAACAATTCAAGAGCGAGATAAATGGCCGCTTTTCCTGTAAGCGATACCAGACGCGGCACTTAGAGTTTTCTTGCGCCTTCTTCGGGACCAGGAGGTCGATGGTTCAAATCCATTCGCCCCGACCATTCTTTTAGAATCAGCGACTTACACGACACGAAAATCCAAGGAGCGCCTGGTTGTGCATTAGGCGCTCGGTGGTCCCAGCTGATAGCAGATGACAGGATTTCCTCTGCTGAATCAGCGGGTTATCTGTGTTTGTGAATCACAAGGCCAGGATCAAAGCCAGGTACATTAGGTACAAGATCCGGTTTTGAGCGAAAATCACAAACTGCCAAGCCGATTTTTCCTTGTACTGATGTCACCGATATCCGGCGAGCGGCCGGAGACCACTCGCAGCCAAGAATCGACAATAAAGCAGCCACGTTCCTGTGTGCAAGCGATCCGGTCGCAACTCTGTAGCAATTCGGGGTAACAATCTATTTCGGACGAAGATTTATATTCATATAGCCATAACACTTCGATAAAACTTCATCACTTGACAATCCAGAACCGTCGGGCTAACGTTGCGCAAGTTTCTGTCCCCCAGTAGGCCTCTACACCGAGGCTGAAGCAATTTCGACTGCATCATTTTAAGGTCTGACACATGCGTCCAGCCCGTGCTGGGACCTTAGTAGCTGATAACTATCCGAGTGAATCAGGAATGCACCGGCGCGTCGAGTGCCGAATTGCCCTGGCCATCTTGTGCCTTCTCACAGCCTGTGCAGCTCCAGTGCACGCGGGTACGTTTACCGTCTTCGGACCGAAGAATTACGTGCGCGGTACCGGAGCTCCTGTCACGGTGACGGACAGCTTTACGGTGCTCAGTCCGGCGACACAATACACGTTGAAAGTCTTCAATGGAGGTCTTGAAAATACTCAGACTGAATTGGTATCCAGCTCCATCGTAACGATAAATGGTGTGCAAGTTCTCGGGCCTAGCAACTTTAATCAGAATGTTTCCGAGATTGATGTTCCCATTACACTCCAAGCTTCGAACACGATCTCTGTTCAGGTTCGGGGGAAACCTGGCGGAACGCTTGCAATCCAAATAGTCGGGCTGGACAACGAACCCCCGACAATCACGGCCAAAGCGTCACCTGCACCAAACGCTGCCGGATGGAACAATACGAATGTAACCGTAACCTTCACTTGCAGCGACGCAATATCGGGTGTCGCTTCTTGCCCTCCGTCGCAGACGGTGACAGCTGAGGGGGAGAATCAGGTCATTTCGGGGACAGCTACAGACAACGCTGGCAGTACGGCCAGCACCAGCATCAAATTGAATATCGACAAGACCCCTCCGACAATTTCGGCCGCAACGTCCCCGACGCCAAATGGAAAAGGCTGGAACAACTCGAATGTCACCGTCACGCTTACGTGTAACGATTCACTGTCCGGCATAGGTAGTTGCACTCCCCCGGTCACTGTAAGCGCCGATGGCGCCAATCAAGTGATATCCGGCACGGCGACCGACATAGCGGGGAATACTGCCTCGACATCCGTGACAGTAAGCCTAGACAAGACTCCGCCAACGATTAAAGCTTCGGCATCACCTGCCCCGACCGCGCCGGGATGGAACAACTCGAACGTCACGGTAACCTTCACTTGCAGCGATGCGACGTCCGGAGTCGCGAACTGCCCGGTGCCTCAAACAGTGGCAACCGAGGGCGCCAACCAGGTGATTTCAGGAACAGCCGCGGACAGCGCAGGCAACACGGCGAGTGCCAGCGTCAAATTGAACATTGACAAGACTCCGCCCACGCTCACGGCCACAGCGTCGCCACCTCCGAATGCCAACGGTTGGAATAATTCGAATGTAGCGGTGAGCTTTGCATGTGGTGATTCGCTTTCCAGTGTGGCCAATTGTCCATCGCCAATGACGGTATCAACTGAAGGTGCCAATCAGCTGATTTCTGGTACCGCGACAGACAACGCAGGAAACTCCATGTCCGCGTCAGTGACGGTCAATATCGATAAGACGCCACCGGCGCTGAGCATCGCATCGCCCGCAAACGGAGCGATCGTTTCGGCATCGGCAATCACTGTTACTGGTAGCGCTTCCGACGGATTGTCTGGTATCTCGACGGTCAGTTGCAATGGTGTAGCCGCGAATCTCCAGACTGGATCGTTCAGTTGTCCGCTGACGTTGAATATCGGGCCCAACACTATCAATGTGCAAGCTGCTGATATCGCTGGGAACACGACGACGCAAACAGAAACCGTCACTTTTACACCACCGCCCCTTATCACGCTCCTTAGCCCGTCCACAGGACAGCAAGGGCAGCAGGGGCTGTCCGTCGTAATAACGGGGCAGTTCACACATTTATTGCAAGGTTCGACAACAGCGAGCTTTGGAATCGGGATTACGGTGGCATCGCTGACGGTGAACTCAGCGACGAGTGCGACGGCGGTGCTGAACATCGACCCAACTGCGACTGCGGGTACGTCCAACGTGACGGTGACAACAGGCTCGGAGGTAGTGACTCTCACGAATGGGTTTACTGTAACTCCGGGAACGCCGGTACTCACGCAGTTAAACCCGAATACTGGACACCAAGGACAACAGAGCCTGTTGGTGACGATCGCTGGACAGTTCACTCACTTCGTTCAGGGTACGACCACGTCGAACTTTGGCAGCGGTATCACAGTCGTATCGCTAACGGTGAGCTCCGCGACCAGCGCCACCGCCCTACTGAACATTGATCCAGCGGCTCCCGCGGGAGCGCGAGCCGTTACCCTTACGACCGGCACAGAAGTAGATTCGCTCAACAACGGATTCACAGTCCTGGGTGGACAACTGACTTTATCGGTCCAGCCTCCAGTTTCCCCAACGTTCCAATCGTCGCAGGTAATCACAGGTTCTCTGGCCAACGTAATCGGCCAGACCGCATTGACCATTGCGGGTGGAGCGTCCGGAGTGAGCCAGCAATTGCCAACAGGTCAGTCGCAATTCGGGTTGAGCGTTCCGCTTCGGCCAAATGCCCAGAACGTGCTCAACATCACTGCCACGGATGCCTCCGGCCAGACAGCCGGCGCCAACAATCTCCAAATCCTTCAACTGACTCTCACGGACCTCGTTAAGGCTCAGGTAACCGCGCAGCGTCTCTCGACTGCCGAGGTCAAAGCGCTCGTAGCCAATGGCACGATCAATCTCAGCAACCCATCGAACTTCAACGTGTCGATGTTTGCCGTGGCGCTCACCATCGGTGGGAAACAAGCAAGTGTGTCGGTGCCTGTGATTAGTTCGGCTGGCGATCTTTTCGCATTGGGCCCACCGGTTACCATCAGCTGCCAAGCCCCTGGTAAGGACATCGAGCAGAACGGGAACACGGTCCTCATTCCGTGCGACAACAACGGGTTCCCGGGCCCCTGGAACATCGGGGCGCCGCAGATTGAGGTGATCCCCTTCGAACTACTAGACGTGGCGGGGACTGGAGCCTCGGTGCCGGGCATTCTCCTCATCGAAGGCAAAATTAAGACCCTGAAAGAGTTCTTCAAGGTCAACTTGTTGCTGATGAATGTGTCGAGCGGGTTCACGCTGACTAACATTTCGGCGATGCTTAACGTTCCCGACAATGGGCTGTCGCTCGTGGCACCCGCCAGCGGTGCAATCACGATGGACGATTTGGCCGCGGGGAGTCAGGGCACGGGGCAATTCGTCATTCGGGGCGATCTCATCGGGGTGCATACAGTCACGGTGAACTTCGGCGCGTTGCTCAGCGGCCCGCTCCTCAGCACTCCGATCCCGATCTCAGGGAGCGCCTCGACGGACGTTGAAGTCAAGGGGCCGCCACCATTGAACGTGACGGTGGAAATGCCTGCTTCCGTGACCACCGGGGTGTCCTACACGCTGAAAGTGAACATTCAGAACGCCTCAACTAGTCTTGACGCTCTCTACACCTCGCTGGAACTGGATCTTTCAGGTGCCAACGTAGTTGATTCGAAGACGGGCCTGCCGCTAATGGGACCCAATATCGCCTCACTCGGCGACATCCTCGCCGGTCAGTCGGTGTCCCAGAGCTACACGGTTGTGCCAAACCGAACGGGTCCGATCATCAGCTGCGTTGGTGGTGCAACTCAGAACATCACCCTGTCCGTGGTTTTCACGAACAGCGGGTTAGGTTGCGCGGTAGGCTCGCTGCCGAGTCAGGTGGTTTCGCCTTCCGGTCAACCCACGGTAGCGGTGCTGCCGGCGCCCAACACGGTAAACGTGCCTGTTAGCACCACAATCTCTGCGCTCTTCTCCGACGCGATTCAAACACAGACCGTCACCGCGGGCGCTCCAGGGGCAACCTTTCTTCTCAAGGATCCGACCGACGCTGTGGTTCCAGGCCAATTACAATTCGCGACGTTGCCAAATGGTGCTACCGCAGCCGTCATTCGACCGACCGCTCCGCTATTGCCGAATTCAATCTATACCATCGTACTCTCCCCAGGCATTTTCGATGTGAATGGAGTTCAGCTTGCCTCGGGCATCACGGAGAGCTTCACGACCCAACCACCTCCACCTACCGACACTACGGCGCCGCAGGTCACGATTCAGATCCTGCCGCCCGCAAACCCCGCCGCAGTTTCGCAGGGTCAGATGCTGCAAGTGCTCGTGAACTCGAGCGATGACTCTGGAGTGGTGGCGCGTGTCGATCTGTTGCTCGACGGTCAATTGGTCGATAGCCGCATTCCGCAAGGACCGGTGACTTTCCTACTCGATACCTCGGCTTTAGTTCCCGGCAGTTCGCATGTGCTTGCCGCGGTCGCGACCGATCCATCTGGTAACAGCACGCCGGCATCGGTCAACATCGCGATCAGTGCTGATACCACTCCTCCTACCGTGGCGATTTCTGCCGCGACGGCCGTACTGGGCGGGCAGATACTTCCTGTCACGATCTCAGCCACAGACGATACGCGCGTCGCGCGGGTTGATTTATTCCTGGATAGTGGGTCCGTTCCGGTCTACACCGGCTTCATTGCTCCGTATCAAGCCAGTCTGGACACAACCTCGCTCGCTAGCGGTCAACATCAATTGAGGGCTGTTGCCACCGACGGCGCAGGGAATGTTGCACAGGCGACATCAGGGTTCTCAGTGAGATCGATCACGAGTATCGCTCTATCGCCGGGGACGGTCACGCTCAACGGAACGGGCAGCACGCAGTCGCTGAGTGTAATTGCAACATTATCGGATGCGAGTACGACAACGATTGTTTCTGGCGTTGTGTTTTCGTCTTCCAACACAAACGTGGCGGTTGTGGATGCCTCGGGCCTCGTCACCTCTGTTTTGCCGGGAAGCGCCACAATCACGGCCACGATCGGATCGCTCCCGCCCGCCCAAGCGATAGTCACCGACATTGCTGCGATTCCCACAAATCTGGCGCTCGTGAGCGGAGACAATCAAACAGGCACTGTCGGCCAACCGCTCGCTGCACCTATGGTCGTCAAAGTCACGGACGCGAACAATAGCCCCGTACCCAGCGTTTCCGTGACGTTTTCGGTGTTGGCTGGCGGCGGAACCGTCGCGCAGAGTCCGGTCTCGACGAATATCCAGGGTCTGGCTTCGACAACTCTGACATTGGGACCAACGGCTGGCGCAAACTCAGTGACAGCATCCGTTGGCACCCTCGCGGGCAGTCCGGTCACGTTCCATTCAACCGGAATGGCGCCGCACCAAGTACCCACGCTCGCCAACCCCGGCAACCAGACGAGTGTGGAAGCCACTAGCGTGTCGCTGCTCCTGGTGGGAAGTGATCCCGATGGTTATTCTCTCACCTATAGTGCGACCGGATTGCCGCCCCCGTTGGCTGTTAACGCGGCGACCGGAGCGATCTCAGGGACACTCACTGCGACTGCGGGCGCCTACCCGGTGACCGTGACTGTTTCTGACGGCAGTCTCTCAGCCAGTCAGTCGTTTACTTGGACGGTGACGGCGCCGCAGACGCCGTTTGTTGATCTTGCCGTGACGATGGTCGCCACTCCGAACCCGGACCCGGCCGGAGTCAGCCTGACCTATACCGTCACAGTTTCAAATTTTGGATCAGCGCCGGCTACGGGCGTTGTCGTTACCGATGTGTTGCCGGCAGCCGTTGTGTTCTTGAGCGCGTCGCCAGGCTGCTCGAACACTGGTACGGTCACCTGCAATCTTGGCACACTGGCGCCGGCACAATCCGCCACGATCACCATCGTGGTTGCAGCGTACACCGCGGGACAGATCGCCAACACCGCAACGGCTTCCAGCGCCCAAGTGGATGCCGCACCAGCGAACAATGCCGCAACGACATTGACCAATGTCGTTGTGGCTCCGCTCGGCACGCCCGGCCTCTCGCCAACGGCGACTAGCGAACTCTTCGATCTGAACAGTCTGAATTGGAGCCCTGCCAGTGCGATGGGCATTCCTCGAGCAGGGACGACCCTGACTGTCCTGGCGGATGGAACTGTGTTGGTTCTTGGAGGAGTGAACGTCGCAACCGATCTGTTCTCGCCCGTCGCCACGGGCGAGTTGTTCAATCCCGCGACTGGAAGTTGGACGCCCACAACATCGCTTGCCGCGCCTCGCGCTTTTCATACGACGACTCTCTTGCCCAATGGCGATGTCTTGATCACGGGCGGCTTGGACACCTCTGGAAATCCAGTTGCGACGTCAGAGGTCTACCGCGGTCCTCCCGTTCAAAAAACGACGCCTGTCCTCACATGGACTTCTCCCGCGGCCATCGCCCATGCAACCCCGTTGGGAAGCGTGCAGCTCAATGCCACGGCCAACGTGCCGGGCACCTTCACGTACGGCCCTCCCGCGGGAACTCTCCTTGCGGCTGGCTCGCAAACGTTGAGGGTCACCTTCCTGCCGGTCGACACAGTCCACTACACAACAGCGACCGCAACGGTCACTCTGACGGTGACGCCATGATGAACCATCGGCAAAGTCATAGTGCGTCAAGGCACGCAACCTTCTCATCTGGACTTTGGATTTTGGCGTCCGTGATTTATTCGCTCGTTATAATTCAGACTGCCCGTGCCCAGAATTCAGCCGTGAATACACTCGTCTACGATTCAGACAGATCGGGCCGCTCACAAATCTACAGACTGGATTTGGATGCTAATCAGGATGCCTCGAACTTGTTCCAGGTAACCAGAGGAGGAGCAGCAGCGCAGCAGTCCCAAGAACCGCAGTGGTCCCTTGCGGCCAGCGTGAATGCGATCAACAACCCGGACCCAATGGGTCGGATTGCATATCAGTTTGGCGCGCCTGGCGTTAGGGGTATTCACCTGATCAAACCGGATGGGACAGGCGACGTCCAACTGACGCCGTCGTTTAATAGCATTATCAATAATGGACCTCAGAAGGGTGCACACTATCCCTGCACCGATGCTCGCGATCCCTCTTGGTCTCCGGATGGGCAGTACATTGCTTACGCATGTCTCGTAAATTCACTCACCACCAGTAACTACGATATTTGGATTCACGCCACTGTCGGCACGCCCGATGATCCCAACGATGACTTTGACTATCCGCTGTTAACATTAAGTACCTCCCTCGAGTTGCGACCAGCCTGGTCCCCCGACGGCCGCATGATCGCCTTTGTTACCAACGCTCTAGGGCAGGGACCCAACTCAACGATCGTCGTCGGGCCCAACCCAAGGATCGGCGTGACCCAGGTCTTACCGGCGCCGATCCCTCTTGGCGGGGGCGTCCCATTTGTTCAAAGCATTGGTTCTTTCACCATCTTGACGAATGATACGTCCATAAATTTCTCTCCCAGTTGGTCACCCGACAGCCAAGCAATTGTTTTCTCAACATCACGAAATGGTGGTCATGACATCTATCGCATGAGCGCCAGATTTGGTGACAACGATCCAGCTACCTTCGTTCGCCTTACAACCAGCCCTGCTAATGACATTAACCCCTCATGGTCGCCTGACGGCCGCACGATTGCCTTTGCATCAGATCGAAGCGGCAGCAATCAGCTCTACTTGATGTCGGCTGCGACTGGCGAAGCCCGTGCTGCTGCTGTTTTGGTCAACACCGGTTGCACGAATCCAGCGGCTGGCTCGGCGGGGCCCCTTTGCCCGAACGATACCGATCCCAATTGGAATCCTCATGTGACTGCGCCCCAGACGTCTTTGACGGTAGTTGTCCCTGCGATAACTGTAGTGACCTCTGGAGTGCCCGGGCCCACCGGGAGTGGAACGGTGACTGTCTTGGACGGATTCGGAAACGTTGTCCCACGAGCGGTTGTAACGATAATCCCCCCATCGACGGGCACTGGAACCCTCTCGTTTGCTCCGTCACCCGGCATAACTGACCAGAACGGCCAGCTTGCGTTTACTGTTGCTGAGCCCACTCCAAATCTCGGCGACTATCAATTCACAGTGACCGCTTCTGATCAAGCAAGCGGAAAAGGCGGCACTGCGGCGGCCACGATCCGGGTAGTTGGTGGCAGTGCGCCGATAGTGCCAGGCCCGATTACACCACCACCGCAAACTCGGCTCCCCCTTGGTTCACAGGCACTCTCTCCACAGCGGAAAGCCTACCTCAGCGGACTAGCGACGCAGCAGAGCCTCGCGGGACTCAGACTCACCTTAATTGATATCTGGATAACGAGCACGGTCACCCCAATCACACTCGGTCCAGGGGCAATCAACAAGTATCTCGGTCTTGCTGCTAATTCCTACGAAGCGTGGGCGCTCCTTCATCTCGAAATGAAATACTATGAAGCCGCGCAGACGCTTCGCCAAGCCAACGATCCGCCGAATCCAAATTTCACTAGCTTGGCCTTGCCGGCAATCACTCAGCCCCCAACGATCGCGATCAGCGGGGGACCGCTATCCGTCAGTACCGTTCGTCTCATGAATCAGAATCTTGCGAGTAAGGCGATTTTGAATGCCTACGCGACTTCACTCACTTCTTCGATTGAGAGATATTCGGCCGCGCTAGCCGCAGGGGACCTTGCGAATGCGGCCCTGCAAAGAAACGCGATTTTAGCGTATGAAGACACATCTGCACTCCTATTCCAGAACGATACTGGCGTTACTCGGCTTCTTATGACAAGCCTTCAGCAGGACGGCTTTCCTGATGTTCAATTTGCCACTGCAGACGTAAGTGCGCTGCAAAATAGCGTGGCGACAAACGGGTTGCCGAGCCAAATGACTCAGTTCCTTCAACAACTGGGCGTTACCCCGAATGACATTTTGGCAATTCAAAACTCTTTCGTGAATACGCCAGCGGCGTCACTAGCTGGCAGTCTGTTCAGTTTGCTCCAGGCAGACGCGACAACATCTCAGGAGGCGTCGATTATTTATGCGCAGGCTTCGCCAGCCGTGCCGCCTGGGATCGCCGTGATCACAGTGACAGGAGGAACGTTTGCGTACGATGGAACGGCTCATGGCGCGACGGCGAATGCCACAGGAGTGAGTGGTGGGGCAGTGTCCGGCTCGTTCACCTTCACCTATACGCCTGGCGGCGCGGTACCGCCAGTGAACATGGGGACCTATTCGGTCACGGCGCAATTCACGAGCAACGATCCGAACTACGTGAATGCGAGCAACACCGGCACGATCACGATCACTCCGGCGATTCCGACACAGACGGTAGGTCCAGCGGGCAGCATGCAGTTCGCCAAGGTTAGCCATCAGGCGACGCTTCTAGCCGATGGCCTCGTCCTGGTGAGTGGAGGGCAGAACGGCGGCGCGGCTATCGCGCAAGCCGAACTCTTCAATCCGGCGACCGGCAAGTGGACGCTGACGGGAAGCAACGTCATTCCTCGATTCGATCACACCTCCACACTGCTTCAGGACGGACGTGTCCTGGCCGCGGGCGGAGTGTCATCTAACGGTGATTGCAGTTCGAATGTGACCGCGGAGACTTACGATCCCGCGTCGGGAACATGGTCCCTCACGGCGCGAATGCCGTCGCCGGTCGGAACTGGTCACATCGCCATCCGATTGCTCGACGGGCGCGTCTTAGTTTCCGGTGGCGGCGACCGATGCGGCACGGTATTCAATACTGCGGCGATATTCGATCCGACCGCGAACAAGTGGTCGGCTACTAGAAGTATGACGGCCGCCAGGGAATTTCACAGTGCGGCGGTGCTGCCTGATGGACGCATCCTTGTGGCCGGGGGCGTGACTAGTTCTCCGTTCCCAGCCGTACCGACCGCCGAGATATACGACCCAGTCGCCGGCACGTGGACGGCTGTGGCCAGCATGGGGACCGCCCGTCAAGCGTCCTGCAACGGCTATGCGCAGCCCTACTTAGCGACTCTTTCTGGAGGGACAGTCCTCGCAGCGGGCGGCTTCTCCGGCCCGAATTGCTATTCGATTACGCCCGCGCGAACGGTCGTCGGCATGACGGCGAATCCAAGCCCCGCTCTGCTTTCCAACATCGGCACAACGCAGGCCCTAACGGTCACCGCTCAAATGTCGGATGGATCGACGCAACTCTTCACAGGACCACTTCAATTCAGTTCGGCGGATACAACGATTGCAAATGTCGATTCCAACGGTCTTATTACCAGCGTGGCCGTCGGCACGACGACCGTCACCGTGGCAGCGTCAGGCACCGCTCCGGTCAGTGTCACCACGACGGTCGCGAACAGAGCCCTTACGTCAATCATCGTGAGCCCCGCAACGATCACTGTGATCGGGCCAGGACAGACTCAGCCCCTCACGATCAATGGTCAGTATTCAGACGGCTCGCAGCAGGCGCTGACGACTGGAGTTACGTTCGCGTCTTCTAATCCAGCGGTCGCGAGCGTTGATCAGACAGGTCTGATCACTTCAGTCGCGAACGGGACAGCGACGATTACCGCAACCGCGCAAGGTGCGCCTACCGTTCAGGTTTCCGTTACGGTGAAGTCGCTCGTAAGCATAGTTGTGTCACCCACGTCGATCACACTAACAAAAATCGGGCAGGTTCAAGCACTCGCAGTCACGGGACAGTTCTCCGACGGCTCACAACAGACCCTTACAAATTCTGTGAGCTTCATTTCCTCAAATCCGTCCGTCGCCCGCGTCGATCTGAGCGGGAACGTCACTGCAATTAGTATCGGCACCGCGACGATTACCGTCTCCTTGCCAAACGTTGCCGCCGTTCAGATGCCGGTATCGGTCGCTCCAACGCCGGTGCTGCTGTTTGCAAATCCGAATGCCAGTCAGGCGGGGCAACAAGGTCTCTCCGTCAGCCTGACGGGCCAGTTCACAAACTGGGTGCAGGGAACAACCACTGCCAGCTTCGGTCCGGGCATTACTGTCACGGCGCTAACGGTCAACTCGCCCACGACCGCCACCGCGTCGTTGAATATCGATCCTGCAGCAACGCCAGGACCGCGGACCATCACGCTGACAACTGGGACGGAAATCGCTGCGCTTGCGAACGGCTTCACAATCCTGGCGCAAACATCTGTGCTGGTTTCCGTGAACCCTTCGAGCGGTCAGCTGGGGCAACAGAATCTTTCCGTGAGCCTGACAGGTCGATTCACGCAGTGGGTGCAAGCGACCACTACGGCCAGCTTTGGCGCGGGCATTACGGTCTCCTCATTGACGGTGAATTCGCCCACCAGCGCCACGGCGGTGCTAATCATTGACCCGGCGACGACCACTGGACCCCGTACGGTCACTTTGACCACGGGTAGCGAATTCGAGAGTTTGGGCAACGGCTTCGTCGTCAGCGGAGGTCCAGCGGAAGCAGATGCAAAGCCGTTCTCTGTCTTGAATTTGGCCGGGGTAACGGGTGGTCAGCCCATTGCGTTAGAAGCGGATGCAGTCCCATTTTCCGTTCTTAACACGGCGGGAGCGGGAGGCACCGGTGGCAGACAATCCAGCGAGGTTGATGCGCTTGACTTTTCTGTACTGAATCTGGCTGGAGTGGCCGGTGGCAAACCCGTTCCCATGGAGGCGGACGCCGTGCCCTTCTCAGTTCTCAATACGGCGGGACCGGGAGGAGCCGGCGGCGGCAGCGGGTCTCTCTTCGAAGTCGATGGGCTAGTTTTCTCAGGCTTGAATTTGGCCGGCGTGAACGGCAATCAACCAGTGCAAATGGAAGCCGACGGGTTGCCGTTCAGCGTCATGAATGGCACTGGGCCGGTTCCGCACGCAGTTCCGAGCAACCTGAACCCGACCGCACAGGCGAAAGTGACCCCGAAGGATGCTGGCACTTCTGGCAGGACGGCACAAGATTCCGGCGGCACGAACTCCAGTTCGTCCACCGAGAAGGACAAGCAGCAAAAGCAACAGTGAAAATACGAAGGAGTTAGCTATGAACTCAGATCACATCAATTCGGCGAAGTCCTCATCGCTGTGGCGGGGAGCACTTTATGTATGCGTGCTTGCGGTCATCCTCGCCCTAGGCGCACTCCCCGCGCGGGCGCAGAGCTTTAGCAGCGGATCGGATGGGTCCGACGGGGCCTACAACCCCACAGGTCCAGCTGGGACGGTCATCATCTTTGACCCGACCCAGTTCCATGGCAGCCAGGTCGGAGCCAACATTTTCAACTTCACGACGATAACGATTCCTGCTGGCGTAACCGTGAAACTATCGGGAAACACAGTGAACGGCCCCGTCTTCTGGCTGGCGCAGGGAGATGTGGATATAGAAGGCATCGTTGACCTTAGCGGTGGAAATAGCTATGCCTTTACGTCCCAGTCGTTTTTTCGAATACCGTCTGTCCCGGGCTCCGGAGGATACGCGGGTGGAGTTGGCGGCGTCGGGTCTCAGTTGGCCCTTTCGGGGAGTGGGACGGGAGGTGGGGCGGCCGGGACACCAACTAGTCCTGCTGGCGCAGGAGTTTTTGGTGGAAACCAGTTCGTAATTCCGCTCGTCGGTGGCTCGGGAGGAGGTGGCGGGTACAATACCCAGAATAATGGCGTCTTAGAAGGAGGCGGAGGAGCTGGCGGCGGCGCAATTATGATTGCTAGTTCTACTCGGATTCTAATTAACGGCACCGTGAATGCAAATGGGGGACAGCCGGGGGCGGCTACCGGCCAATGTGGCGCCGGAGGCAGCGGCGGAGCTATACGACTTGTTTCAAACGCCATCGCTGGGATTGGCAATCTGACTGCAGTCGGTGGCAAGAGTGGTCAGTGCCCGGCCGGCGGCGGTTCGGGGATTATTCGCGAAGAGAGTACTTCTACCTTCTTTCCCGGGGGCATTTCCGGAACCTTGGCCCAATCGGCACCGTTTCGTCTTCTTCTTCCAACTGCTGGATCGCCTTCCGCGAACGTGATCAGCATAAATGGGATTTCGATTAGTCCGAACCCCAACACGTTCCCCGATATCACGATTAACACAGGCTCCCCCGTACCTGTCGTGATTCAGACTCACAACATTCCGGCAACTGCGACGCTAACACTAACAATTCTCGACGAGAACAACGTGGCAGACACCGTTGCTCAAGCCCCGCCACTCAGCAACTGCACAGCTTCAAATGTCTGCACAACAACCGTCAACGTTACGTTTCCTTTTGGAGGATCGTACGGCCTGTCGAAGGTCACCTGGACGCTGCAGTAGACTGTTCCGGACTCCGTGGCCGCCCGGATTATGGCGAGCAGGGGTTCAGCCCAAACTCTAGGTACAAGCTAGGTACAACTGAGAGGGGGGAAATAACGCTTCTTGTCCCGTAAGCGACGCCAAATAAAGCGTTTATGGGATTCAAATGCCTGGTTCGGGACCAGGAGGTCGAAGGTTCAAATCCTTTCGCCCCGACCAATCTTTTGGAATCAGCAACTTACAAAATGCGAAAGTCCATTGAGCGCCTAGTGCAGGGCTAAGATGTCGATGGTTGAAATCCATTTGCCTCAACCATTTTTTGCTTTTTCAAATCAATGCGTTACACAGCGTTCTCGACTGCGACTTCTACTTCATTTTACGGACAACACGTACAACTTCGGTGTTTCTTGTTTCGGGTTGGCAAACTGCTATTTTGCTGAGCGTGGGGCTAAGCGAGAAAAGCCCCGGCGTGCCCCCCGGAAAGAGCCAGTGCCCAGGCCTTTCCATTCGCCACCAGTCCCGCAGGATCTCTAACAGTTTCGGTGAGAGCATCACGTAACGATCTT
>Ga0137359_10001284_pt1 | contig 19944 bp, 16 predicted proteins | sample Mad1_40_16metaG_FD_108281 | JGI IMG/M metagenome (GOLD analysis project Ga0137359, IMG submission 108281) | Vadose zone soil microbial communities from Angelo Coast Range Reserve, California, USA - Mad1_40_16 metaG | ecosystem: Environmental > Terrestrial > Soil > Vadose zone | place: USA... | reverse complement strand
CGGTTGCGGCAGCGCTGAAGCGCCGCATTGATGAAGTCGGCGGGTTCGGCCCATTCGAGCTTCGCCTGCAAGCCGTTGCTGCTGATGCGAGAAGCGTCGAGAATATTCTGGATTTCGACATTGAGCCGCTCCGATTCCTGATGGATCAGCGCGGTAAGCTTTTTCAGGCGGGTATTGCTGGTAATCTCCGGCGCCAATGACAACACTGTCGATGCGCCTAGAATTGAAGACAGTGGCGTGCGCAACTCGTGCGATACCGAACCGATCAGAGCCTCGCGAAATTCCTCGGTCTCGGCGCGGGTGCGCGCCTCCGAGATGGTGCGGGCAAGTCCCAGCCGTTCGAGCGACAATCCGGCGTCGGCGATCAGAGCGACAACGCGCGCGCGCAGTTCATCGAACACCTCGGACGGGCGGCCGAGATCGACCGCGATGACCCCGAAGTCGGCCGCGTTGGTCGAAACCGGACGCACCAACCAGGCGCTGCCGCGATGATCGTCGACCACGATATCCTTTGAGCCGTCGGTTCCGCCCGCCGGCATCTTGCTCACAACCTCCGTCACCGCGTGAGGAATTTCCACGTCGCCAAGTCGCTCCGATTTCGCCTCCAGGGTTCCGAGCGAGTCGAACAGCAGAACCTTGCGGCCCACCAGCGTTTCCAGATGCTGTTGCATGGCCTCGAAGATTCCCGCGGGTGAATTGGCAGCGGAAATCCGTTGCGAGAAGGTATAGAGATCGCGAATCTCGTTTTCCCGCTTGAGCGCGCGGGCGGCATCGCGGCGCGTCCTTGACGCAAGATAACCGAGCACCAAAGAGACGATGAGAAAGACGATGATCCCAAGGACGCGCGATCGTGAATCGGGGCCCGTGATATAGAATGGGTTGTAGTAGAACAAGCTCAACGTCGCGCCGCCGCCGACGGCCGTTATGGCGGCAGACAACGTGCCCCAGCGGATGGCCGCCACGACGACCGGAATGAGGAAGGTCAGCGAAACCGGCGGCAGCTCCTCAACATACCGCATCAACATCAGAAAAGCGACGGTGGCGACGATGAAGACGAGCGCCATGATGACCCCGGTGATGCCGCCGGGGGCCATTGCTTTGTGAATCCAGGGCGGTGCGGAATCCAGGTACTTCTTGACAAGAGGCAGCGTCAGTTGCTCGCCGTCGATGCGCGGTCGGGCCCGGTCATCCTCCAAGGGCAACGCTGATCTCTCAATGCTCATGCCCAATATGAGAACGCATTGCGAACAATAGTCAATTGGGATTTTTCGCTCGGCCGCCTCCCTACCCTCCCCTGCCGCCGTAGGGGCGACCCTTGTGGTCGCCCGGTTTGCGCAACGGCGGCGCCGGCAACCGGGCGACCACGAGGGTCGCCCTACAGCAAGCGGGGGTAAGGGACAGCTGCCCCCATTAGAAAGGATTATGACACCAACGCACCCTTTCGTTCGCGAAAGACGAAGTGGAGATTGCGTAGATAGACAAACAGGCCAAACCCTTGACCGAGGATGAAAACAGGATCGCGTATGTAGAGCGCATAGACGAACAACAATGCGCCGCCGCCGATCGAAAAGAACCAGAACGCGACTGGCATCACGCTGCGGCCGACCCGCTCGGATGCCACCCACTGAATAATGAAGCGCATCGAGAATAGCGCCTGTCCGGCATAGCCGAGCAACACCCACCAGTTGAGCTGCAGAAAGAAAACATTCTGCAAATAGTCGCCGACCGCCTGAGACAGACTAACCAGCATCGCGAATAACCTCCGAAACGAGCGGCACGCGTTTTCGTCGCCGGATCAGCCACCACACGCCCGCGAGATCGAGAATGCCGACCCACAGCCGATCCCATAGACCATAATTCGAGACGCCATGCAGTCGTGGCCGATCGACCACATCCACATAGGCGACCCGGTAACCCTCGCGTCGCACCAGCGCCGGAAGGAAGCGGTGCAGCGCATCGAAATAAGGAAGTGCCAAAAAGACCTCGCGGCGGAACGCCTTGAGCCCGCATCCGGTATCGCGGGTGCCGTCGCGCAAAATCGCCTTGCGCGCTGCATTGGCAATTCGCGATTGCAGCCGTTTGAAGCCCGTGGCCTTGCGACCGACACGCTGACCGGCCACGAGCCCTGCCATGGGATCGCGCTCCAACGCGGCCACCAGAGCGGGCAGAAATGCAGGATCGTTCTGACCGTCGCCGTCAAGCGTCACCACGATCGGGGCGCGAGCCGCAGCGACGCCGCTGCGCACGGCCGCCGACTGGCCGCATGAGACCTCGTGCCTGATCTGGCGTAGGCACCTGTGAATTTTCATCAAAGACTTCAGTTCGGCCTCGGTGTCGTCGCGCGATCCATCGTTGACATAAATGATCTCGTTCGGGGTGAGCGCGGAAAGCGCCTGCACGATTTCTTCGACCAGCGGCGCGATATTGCCGGCTTCATTGCGCGCCGGCACCACGACGGAGATCCGCGGCGGCGCAGCGCTTAACGGAAAGGGACTGCCCTCAGCCATCACGAAAATCCGCTTCTGCCGTTCGGCATGTTCCGCCGCCCCTCCCTTGCCCCGAGCTTGCCGGGAAGGGTAAGGGACGGGGAAAAAATAGGAGTGACAAGCGGGTTCGACCAATGACCCGTATCAATGGATTGTCCCCTGCCCTCCCTCGCGCTGGAGAGTAGGGAGGGGCCGTTTTTAGGAGGCAACGAGCGCGCGGACAACCCGTTTGATTCGCCGCCGCGAAGGGCCCGTCATAGGATGAATGGCGCCGTCGGGGCCAACGAAAAACCCAAGCCGGCGCACGGCAAACCAATCACGCACCCATAGGGCGCCGAATGCCCCGAACGCTGCGCCGGCGATCACGTCGCTTGGATAGTGCGCCGAGACCACCACGCGGCTCGCCGCAATGAGAAGCGCGTAGACCCACAAAACGGGGCGGGCGCGAGGAAAGACCGCTCCGAACGCAACCAATGCGGCGAACGCCGTGGTCGCGTGGCCGGACGGGAAACTTGCATAGTCCGGCCGCCACGAAAAAGGCTCGTACGCGAACGGTCCGGCGTCAGACGGTCGCACCCGGCCGATCCATCGCTTGACCACCGTACTCACAAGCCCCGGCAGACCGACCGCAATGAACATATATCCGAGCCGCGCCACCACCATCGCGAGCAACGCACGCGACATGTAGTCGAGCGCCGGCGAGGCGAGGAGGGCGATCAGGATGATCAACGTGCCGAGCGGTACGAGAATCCATCCGGAGCGGCCAAAGTCGGTGACCTCATAGGCCCAATCGACCAGCCAGGGCGGCAAGCCGGCAGTGAATTCAAGCACAGGCGCGTCGACAAACAGCATCGCGAGCGCCACCGCGCAGATCGCGAGCACAGCTTGAATTTTAAGGCGTTGCCACGCCGGAACGAAGTTCGCCCCCACTCCACCCTCCCCCGCAAGCGGGGGAGGGTATTTCGATTCAGCCTCCCTGGCTTGCGGGGGAGGGCAGGGTGGGGGCCGCGGCCGGCGCAGCATGGCGCCAGTGCCGCGACGGATGTTCTCAAAGAATGCCGCGGCGCGCGCCCCGCTGGCGCCGAGGGCGCCCGCATTGGCGTCGCCGGGCGCGGTCATGAGCCGCGTTCCGAACGGTACGTGGCGATAGAGACCGCTCCGCCGCCGTTGATGTTGAAGCCCTCGATGCGCGGGCCGGTCGTGTAGCGAAGGCCGATTGCATCGGCCCGCTGGACAAATGCGCGCTCTTGACGGCTGTCGACGAATGCGAACCGGCACGGTCCGCCGAGCAGAAAATCCGCCGCGCTGGAGCCGACGCCGTGGTTGGTGTTGGTGCCCGCAAGGAAAACGAGGCTCGGCTCATGGAAGCCGGCCGTCACCGCGACCGGGTCGGCGCAACCGGCGCTGTGCATGTAATTCGCGAGCCCCACCGAAGGAAACAGCCCGCGCAAGCCCGGAAAGGTTGCCCCATAGGCCGCGAAGGAGAGCATGAGCGACGCCGCCACCGCCCGCATGAGCGACGCCTCGGCGCCGTCGACCTGATAGAGCAGCCAGGCGAACAACGAAAAGATCACAGCCGCGGCCGCGAACGACCACGTCCACAAGCCAAGCCTTTGGCCGACGATGATCTGCAGCGCGATCAAAAGCAGGGCCACCACCATCATCAGGATGAACCACCAGATCGTTCCGCGCACCAGCCAGCGATTGCGCGAAAGCGAATGGCTGTCAACGACCCCCGCAATCAGGATCGCGAGCGCCGGATAGAGCGGCAGGACGTAATGCGGCAGCTTTGTCGGCACGAGCTCGAACGCAATCCAGGACGGCACCACCCAGGCGAGCAGAAGCTTGCAACCGGGTTCAGTGCGTGCACGCCACACCGCCGGCGCCGCGAGACCGGCCAGCATGGCGCCCGGAAAGAACGTCTCCCAGAACACGACGAAATAAGAGCCCGGGGGCATGCCGTGGGTTTCCTGGCCCCCCGTCACCTTGGCGAACATGTCCTGGCCGAGCGCGTCGGTGAGGAAACTGCCGTCGCTGCGAATCAGAATGGCGACGACCCAAGGCATCACCAACGCGATCGCGAAGGGCAGGCCGATCGCTGGTTTGAGCCGCCGCAACCAGCGCGCGGAACGATCCGCCACGGCGAGCGCGACGGCAGCGAACCCCGCGAACATCAGGATCATCGGTCCCTTGATCAGAATTCCGGCCGCGACCGCACTCCAGAAGATCGCGGCGATGACCAAAGGAGGCAGGCTGCTCGCGCGATCGCCCTGCTCCATCAGATACGCGCGCGCCATCGCGCCCAATGCCGCGGTTGTGGTCAGCAGCAGCATCGCATCGGTCTTGGCGAGGCGCGCTTCGACGCCAAGGAGAATCGACGTTGCCATCATGGCGCCGGCCATCAACGCCCCTCGCCGCGATACGAAGGCAAGTGCTGCCCAGTAGGTCAGCAGCACGGCCCCGATGGCGCCGATCAGCGAAGGAATCCGGTATATTCCAATGCTCGTTGCAGCGCGCGGCACGCCTGCGGCCTCCGCCATTTCCACCGCCGTGGCCTGCAACCAATAGATGCCGGCGGGCTTCTTGTAGCGCGTTTCATCCTGGAAGCGGATGTCGACATAATCGCCGGTCTCGATCATCTGCTTGCTCGCCTGGGCGAACCGCGGCTCGTCACGGTCGACCGGCGGAATCTGAAAGAGGCCCGGCAAGAAAGAGGCTAGCGAAACGACCGCCAGCACGGCAACCGCACGCAAATGCGACGCCGCGGCAAAACCCATCAGGGTCGCGATCCCCCAATTCTTGAACCCTTTCCAGATCTTAGGCTGAGCGATGACGGTCATGTCCGCTGTCGCGACGCGTTTCATGCTCTCGCAATCTCCTTGGCAGCATAGCGCGGTCCCTACATTCACCCTAGAGCGCAGGCGGCACGCGAACAAGCCTCGCGCTCCCAACGGGCATCAGCTAACCGATTGCGATGAATAGGAAATTTTGAAAATTCGAGAATGGTGTAAAGCAGCAACACTGTTGTATAATTGCAACATAACTCTCAAGGACGGCTGCTGCTGTCTTCTCTTCCCGCAAATCAATGCTGGTGGTCGTCAATCAAAGCGACGAGGGTTCGGGCTTGCCATAATGTGCGGCTGGTCTTACGGCCATTTGTTGTCACGTGGGACATCTGCGCATTGACCAAACCCGATCATAACGCCGTCCCGATCGAGCTGACCGCGGTCATCGTGGCCGTGACAGGGGAGGAGCCGCGCGTCCTTACGATTCGGGAACCCGACCAGAACGCCGAAGCGCTGCCTACCGGCCCGTTCGAGTCGGGCCATCGGACCCTTCAAATCGGCCTGCGATCCTGGGTCGAGCGCCAGACCCATCATCCGCTCGGCTATATCGACCAGCTTTACACCTTCGCGGACCGCGATCGCACCCGTGATGGCGCCGGGGAGCGGCTGGTTTCGATCAGCTATCTCGGGCTGACCCGAGAGGAGTACGCCACCGGACAGCGCGATCCGCGCTGGCAGAGCTGGTACCGGTTCTTGCCGTGGGAGGATTGGCGCTCCGGCCCGCCCGCCCTGGTGGCGCGGATCATCGCGCCCCGTCTGCGCGCGTGGGCGAAGGCCGCCGACGACGGTGCGACGCGACGCGAGCGCAAGAACCGCGTCGAGATCGCCTTCGGTCTGTCCGGCCGGCCCTGGAACGAGGAACTCGCGCTGCAGCGCTACGAACTCCTCTATGAGGCCGGGCTGGTTGCGGAGGCGCAGCGGCGCGGACGTATGGTCGATCCGGTGCCGGGAGCGGCGATGATGCATGACCATCGCCGCATCCTGTCGACCGGCGTCGCGCGGCTGCGGGCTAAAATCAAGTATCGCCCGGTCGTCTTCGAGTTGATGCCGGAGAGCTTCACATTGCTTGCCCTCCAGCGCACCGTCGAGGCGCTCGCCGGACAGCGGCTCCACAAGCAGAATTTCCGCCGGCTGATCGATCAACAGGGATTGGTCGAAGATACCGGCGACGTTGCAATGCAGACCGGCGGCCGTCCCGCCAAGCTCGTCCGGTTCCGTCGCGAGGTGCTGCTTGAGCGGGCCGTCGCCGGAACCAAGCTGCCGCTCTCCCGCCCGGCCTGAGCGGGCTGCCGCCGCCCCCTGGGACCGCGGGCGTCTCGCCAGCCTAGAAAGAGCGGGCGAGACGCCCGCGCTCCAGAAGAGGGCGCAAGCGGGGCTTGACAGCGCCCACTTCTACTCGCATCTAGCATAAGGCGGCCAAGGTGAGCGCGCGGTCGCATCATAGTAATGCTCTTGATGAGCACAAAAGGTGCATTCATGCTGCAAGAGACCCCTATGCCCGACCTGCTTGCGCGCACGGCGCCGCTCTACGAGCGCGTGAAGGCGGTCGTTCCGCCGGTCGAGTGGCCGTTCTTCGCGCGCGACATCGACGCCATTCTGGCGCTCAAGCGCGCGCGCAACGCGGTCATCCTCGCCCATAACTACCAGACGCCCGAGATCTTCCATTGCGTCGCCGACCTCGTGGGCGACAGCCTGGCGCTCGCGCGCGAGGCAACGCGCGTTGACGCCGATGTCATCGTGCTCGCCGGCGTGCATTTCATGGCCGAGACCGCGAAGCTGCTCAACCCAGCCAAGACCGTGCTGATCCCCGACACGGCCGCGGGCTGCTCGCTCGCTTCCTCGATCACGCCGGCCGATGTGCGGCTGTTGCGCCAGCGCTACCCGGGTGTCCCGGTCGTGACCTACGTCAATACGTCGGCGGCCGTGAAGGCCTGCTCAGACATCTGCTGCACGTCAGGCAATGCGAAGAAGATCGTTGAATCACTCGGGGTCGATCGTGTGATCATGCTTCCCGACGAATATCTGGCGCAGAATGTGGCTGCCGAAACCGGCGTTGAGATCATTGCGTGGGCCGGACATTGCGAGGTCCACGAGCGCTTCACTGCAGCCGAGATCCGCCTCATCCGCGAGCAGCACCCCGGCGTGATCGTGCTGGCGCATCCGGAGTGCCCGCCTGAAGTCGTGGCCGAAGCGGATTTCGCCGGATCGACCGCGGCCATGATCGCATATGTCGGAACCGAGAAGCCGGCGCGTGTCGTCCTGGTGACGGAATGTTCGATGAGCGACAATGTCGCGGTCGACCACCCTGAAATCGAGTTCGTGCGGCCGTGCAACCTGTGTCCGCACATGAGGCAGATCACGCTGCCGAAGATCCGGCGGGCGCTGGAGACGCTGACGCACGAAGTTACGATCGATCCGGCGGTGGCCATGGGCGCCCGGCGGGCAGTCGAGCGCATGCTTGCGGTTTAAGCCGCGACATTCGATGATCGCGGTCCTCAGCTTGGGACCGTAGCTGCTGGTTGAATGTGCTACGAACAGGCGTAGCCCGGATTGAGCGGAAGCGAAATCCGGGATCACTCTGTCAATATGGCAATGCCGCTCCTGGGTTTCGCTGCCCCTCAACCCGGGCTACAGCAATGCTCTGACTATCTCACCAGTCGTTGCAACGCCTGCCCCGAGCGGGAACTCAGTTCCTTGGCGTCCAGCGTGTCATCGCTATCCGGATTGGCAGCTTTGAATCGCTTCTCGACGGTCGCGAGATATTCGTCCTTCGTCAACGTGCCGTCATGGTCGCCATCCTCGGCCGCCAGTTCCCTGGCACTCAGCCTGCCCTTCAGTTCGCGTCCGTCAAGCGTTCCGTCGTGGTCGCGATCGAGTCGGTCAAACAGCGCCGATGCCGCCGCCTTTGTCTCGTTGAGGTCAACCGTACCGTCACGATCGGAATCGAGGAGTTGCAGGGTGCCTGCGGACCGGCTCGTCGCGAAGGTCTGCGGAACCGCACACACGACACCAAAGATCACGGCGAAACTGAGCATTTTGACGGTTTTTTCCATGTTGAATTCTCCAGAATCGCGCCCCCCGCAAAATGCAGGCCACGAAAAACCGGGCCACGTAGGCAACACGCACAAGGCGGGAAGGTTTCCCGACACGATCGAGTCTCTGTTGGCAATCGCCGAGTTCGTAGCGCAGCCTTGTGTGAAATCGAAAGGGCGGGAAACTAAGCAGCGAGTCGACGACATTTGCGACACGGATGCCGGTCCGACCGCGTTGCGTACGCACCGGATTCGCGACCGTCAAATCTTACACGAGGCGATTCGCACTGCTACTGAAGCTGGTCCCAGGGCAATCGGTCCGCTTCGCATTGACGCTGCGCCACTACGGCAAGAACAGACATGTGACGACCGGCCAATCCCATTTTGCGGAGCGCTCGCGCCCACAGTTCAGCCGATACGGTCAACAAAATCGGCTGTTCCCGATAAACCCTGCCCTCATGAACAAACATCAGTGTCTCGTCGGCGGTAATAAGGTCGCGTATTATATCGCGATGTGCCCCGTAGTAAGAAGGCATTATAATGCGCATGTGGCAGGTGCCATTGACCGCCCGGATGCCGCGAAAATTCAGGTCCTCAGTCACGACCTCAGGGAATCCCTGCCGTGCCAGGAATGCAATGACATCATCTTCCGGGTGATCACTATTGTCTGCCTTGACGGTCAGCTTCCAGAAAAGAGTTAGTGGAAGGAAGACCGCCAAAAGCAGCTTAAGCGCGGGAGAAAAGCTCACGTCTCACACCCAAGAAACTCCAGCCCAGCGTTAGAGTCAGAATCATGACGTCGGTGACTGCACTGCCAATTTGATTATGTATGGCCTCGTAGTGTCCTAGACTAATTCCCATCACGCTCAAACGCCCGACATTGATAGCAAGCACTGAGCTGCAGGCCAACAGGCACCACCACAGATCGGTGAGGGCCCGCCGATGTCCCGCGAACTCGCTGACCGTAATCCAACACAGGAACGCCAGCGACATATTTGCCAGCGACGAACACGGCGGCATGATCACGAGGTATCCGCTATCATTCGCGAAGCGAATCATATTGCCGGTCCGGTCCGCGCCAAGCAGCCACCCTACCAATGATGCGTCGATTTCCAGAATGAAGTTTGCAAAAAGCCGAAAAAGCAAACGGCTCCAAAACATGGGTACAGTCGTTGCCAACAGAACGACAGCCCCGCGTCGCATCGACTGATCTGGGTCCGTGAACAACAGAATATACAGAGCGAGTCCGGCTACGGCGATCCAGCTCAATGCGTCGATGGGAAGCGCGATCAACGCGAGCGCAACTACGCCGATGGCGAGGTCGATGCGGGTTACCGATTGCGCCCGGCCGCCCATCATCAGCCACAGACCTAACGCGCAGGCGGCGAGCACGATGGCGCTCACGTCGAACATGCCGATCGCGGCGTTCAGCCATCCGTTGTCATGGACTCTTGCAATAGCTCTGGAAGCGATGCCGTTCGCACAACCGAGAAGAAAGAGCCCGGCAAAAAATTCATTGCGGGCGATCTGAATTCCGCCCTGCCCCGATTTGGCTCGCGTCCGCTGCGTCTGATTCGACGAATTCGCGATCGTAGCATCCATTCTTGGCTCTACGGGTTGGGGCCGGATTTCCCGGATGACTTCCGATTCCCCGTGAACGATTGTGATTTTTTGGACGGCTCGAAAAGTCCAGCCGAGCCCGAAAGCGGTGGATGCTGTCGCCTGTGTGCCACCACTTCCCCGCCCGCTGTGAGGTGTATTTCGTCCGGTGAGGTGTACTTTGCCGGTGATTGGATACCGGGCCGCGCTAAGGGCGACCGTAGCCGCCCTTTGTTACCGCGCCGTACAGCGTGTGGATTTTACTGACTGGAGTTGCGGCGGCGCCTCACTAGCCAATAGACACCAAAGCCAACCGCAAGAACCGGAAGGCTGGCGCCGGCGACCGGACCTGGGGCTGCATGATATCCACCGTCCTTCCATTTGCCGCCGCCCTGGTAGACCCAATTATCAGGTGAGAGCGCCACATTGTAATATACAGTTCCTGCGGAAGCCGTTAGGGCTACGATGGCTAGAGCGATCTTAAGCGCCAGAGACATGCAAGACTCCCCCTTCTTGTTTGTGTTGTCACGGAGCGAACAGCCGAGGACGTTTCACACATCTGCCTCAACTCTGAGGCTTTTTCAAGTGCAAGTTTTTGGTCCATGGTCTTTTCCTGAACCATAGTCACAATTTTGCCGCACCACAGTACAAGCGCCAGCTTTTGCGCGTGTAACTGACACGAATGGAACAAGGCGGCTCGCCGATGCCAAGACAATTGCGGCATTCGCCGAACGGTTCGCGACGGTCCGATCCGCCGGCTAGACTTGGCGCTTACGCAGCACGATACCGCCCGCGATGCCGACGCCGAAGACGTAGAGCCAGCCTTGCGTGAAATCGAAAAGGTGGGAATTAAACAACGAGCCGACGAAATTTTGCGCAACGACGCTGATGCCGATCCAGGCCGCAGGCCCGGAAAGAAGAAACATCCGAAAATGCGCAATCCACATGGCCAGCAGCAGCCCAACGCCGAAAAGCCCGAGCGGAATAGCAGTCGCCAGCACCTGGTTGTGCGGATTGGTTGCATCGGTCGGCGCCGTCGGGTCGGCCGCCGCACTTTGCGCAAGCATCGCTTGGGTAGAGCCAGTGCCGTGACCGAAAAGCGGGGCGTCACGCACGATTTTCACAGACATTTTCCAGAATCCGAGACGGGCTCCGGCTGAGGTCTCATTGGCATCGGCGTGGGAACCGTCCAGGTCTTCAACGATATGCATGACGCGAAACCGCAAGTAGGGCGAGGTCGACCATGCAACCGCCGCCAGCGCCACCCCTGCCGCGACGAAGACCGCGAGGGCGCGGCGTTCGAAGTGTTTGAGGCCGAACAACACGAACAGGACGGCGATGACGACGAGGGAAGTTCGGCCGAGGGCAACGAAAACGATGTTGCCGATGAAGATGAGCGCCAGGCCGACGAGAAGCACGGATTTTGCCCGTGCCTTGCCCCACATGACGACGGCGCGATCGAGCAGCGCAAAAAAGCAGAGCGTAAATATGCCGCTCTGGGTGATGTAGTCCTTCACCGGCACGCCATAGACCTTGGCGGGCCACGGAATTTGCGGGATCAGTGCGAGCAGCCATGAGAGAGCGAGCAACACGCAGGCCGACGTAAAAAATGCAACAAGCACCATCTCACCGCGGCCAGATCTGCTGAAATGTATGAACAATAGTGGAAGCACCAGAAGCTTGAGGAACGGCCCGGCGCCTTGCAGGCGCTCCGGCCACGCCACGTCGGCCCACAACATGCCTGCAAGGGCCAGCACCACCAGTGCAATCGGAAGCGCCGCCGCCGGCATGACGCATACTTGCCGGAGCGATCCGCCGTCGAGCGTCAACGCCACCGCTATGACCCACAGTGGAACGAGTATGGAGGTCGCCGACGTCGACCACGGCAAAGAGATGACGACGGCAGCAGCCAGATAGTCGGCAAGCGCGGCAAGCCGGACGCGATCGAGTGTCATCGGGCGTGATTCAGGTGGGTTGTAGGGTTGCGATGTCGCGAGGAATAAACCGAATCCGGTTCGAAAGCGAACCCGGTCTCGACGAAATTGATCCATCCTTTCGTCCGCCACCCGCGGGTCTCCCCCCAGGGTCGCCCCTACACGGTGCCCCGATCCCTTTAGATTGGCTGAGGCGAGCGCACCTCACATGCGCCGCAGCGCCTCGGCCGGGAGCATCCGCACCGCCCGCCACGCCGGCAGCAGAGCGCCAAGAGCACAGAGCACGAAGGCGGTGCCGATGACCGGAGCGATCAGCCCGACGCTCGGCTTGAATGAGATCAGATTGCCGATTGTCGGTATGCGAGGAAACGCATGGGCGGCGAGGAAGCTCAAGAGCACGCCGAGACCGCAGCCGATCACGCACATCAACATTCCCTCGATCACGATCGATTTCATAATGCGGCCGCTGCTCCACCCGATCGCTGCGAAAATGCCGATCTCGCGCGTGCGCTCCTGCGTTGCCAGCACCAGTGCGGTCAGCACGTTGAGCGCACTCATTCCCGCCGCGACGACGGCAATCGCGAGCGACACCGCCTCAAGGATTGCAAAATTGCGATCGTGATCGAGAACTTCATTGGGGGCCGCGGCAACGACGTTGCCCAAGGCCTCGATTTCGTCGCGCACGCGCGCGAGTTCGGTGCGATCCCCGGCATTTTCCACGCTGACTTGCGCGACGGTGACTTGACGCGGCCGGTAACTCGCTTCCTGCAGATCGACGAGCGGCACGAGGACCAGGGCGCGATTGACGGTCGAGGCATAACCCGCAATGCCGACGACACGGAAGGTCTCGCCAAAAAGAACGAGCTCGTCATTGAGCTTCTTACCCAATGAGGCCGCCGCGGTGTCGCCGAGCACCGCCACGTGGCGTTCCCCGGCAGCCGGCACGCGACCTTCGCGCAGGGGAACCTTTTTCCATAACTGGCTTGTAACGGGCCATCCAAAAGTGAGGACGTTGTTGGCAACACGGCTGGGGGCGAACGCGACGAGCGCTCCCGACACCCGCGCGACGCCGGGAATCGCTGCAATGCGTTCGACGGTTGCTTCCGGGATGAAGCCGCCAAAAATGTCGGACGCGCCTCTCTGCATGACGACGAGGTCGCCGCCGATCTCGTCCATGCCTTCGCGCGTGCTGTCCTGAATGCCGCGTGACAGGGCCGTGAGCGCAAGCGCGCTGCCGACCGCCAGCCCGATGCCGAGGACGGACAGGCAGGTGCGGACCGGCCGCCGCTTAAGATTGCGAAGTGCAAGGCTGACAAGGTTCATGTCTTGGAGTTCATATCTTGGACTTCATATTTTGGACTTGGCTCCGATCGACCCGGAGATCAACGCGCGGAGCGTATCTTCCACAACGGTGCCGTCGCGAAGCCTGATCTGCCGGGTACACCGGGCCGCGAGCGCATCGTCGTGCGTGACCAGAATGAGCGTCATGCCGGTCATCTCCCGCAGGTCGAACAAGAGATCGGCGATCTTTTCGGCGCTGGCGCTGTCGAGATTCCCGGTCGGCTCATCGGCAAGCAGCAGTTTCGGTTCACTGACGATAGCGCGCGCAATCGCCACGCGCTGACGTTCGCCGCCCGAAAGCCTGGTGACCAGATGGTGCGGACGATGGTCGAGACCGACGCGGCCCAGCACCATCCCGGCGCGGGTATAGCGATGCTTTGCCGACATGCCGCGGCCAAGAAGTGCGAGTTCGACGTTTTCCAACACGGTAAGAGTCGGAATAAGGTTGAATTCCTGGAACACGATCCCGATACGTAAACGCCGCAACCATACCCAATCCCTTTTCTTGCGAATCGGCCGCCCCTGCCAGATCACATGCCCGGAGGTCGGATAATCGATGCCGCACAATATATTGACAAGGCTGCTCTTGCCGCTGCCGCTCGCGCCGACGACAGCGACACAATCGCCCTCTCTGATCTGCAGGTCGACGTTTCTAAGCGCCGCTATGGCGCCGCCGTCATGAATACGGCTGACGCCGCGCAGCGCGATCAGCGATTTTGCGCCGGAAGACCTGTTGGAACCGGCGCCCCGGTCGATGGCCTCAATCATGCCGATCCGACCTCATTGAACGCACAGTGGACGGGAACTCACGCGGTTGCCGGATTTCGCCAATCCGGGCCGCACGTTACGCGCTGACATCGGGTTACATTTTCACCGGCAATCCAACACTATATAGATATTGCGGGCCTGGTGTACGAGGCCGGACGACGCGGGTCGCAGCCTGGTAGCCCGGATCGAGCCACCGGGTCCGGCCGGAGCTTGCCATCGGGCCGGCCAGAGGCCGGACCCGGTGGGCCGGCCCGACGATAAACTCCGCGTAATCCGGGGTCAGCTTATCCCGAATTACGCTGCGCTCCATCCGGGCTACGCGTCTAGGAACCGCCGCGACTTTTGCCCCGTTACCCGGGCCATGATTTCGGCAAACGGTACGCGTAGTTTTTCCGTGCTAGCAACCAATTGGCGCGCGTTCGGTTTGGTGGTCTTAAGGTCCGGCCACGCTCGGATGCAAAACCGGTGGCCACTTCTGCTGAACGTGCTCCAGGTCAATCAGACTTAAGGGAGGACGACGATGGGTAGTTGGCTCAGTGAACGAGAACAGCGCCTTGTCGCGGGTGCCGAGGAGGCGTCGGCCGCGACGCCGATACCGACCCAGATCGTGTCGAACGGCGAGTATCTGCCGCCCCCACAGAGCGCGACGCAGAAGCGGGTCGAGGCGCGAATCAACGAGTTGGCGGACGAAAACGGTAAGCGGCTGGGTTTAAGCCGCCGGCAGTTCATGCGCACGAGCTGCGGGATGGCGGCGGCTTTCCTCGCCATGAACGAGATCTACGGCCCCGTCTTCCGGGTCGAGGCAGCCGAGCAGCATGATCCCGAAATGATGCTGGCGCGGGCGCAAAGCCTCGCCGGCCAGTTCATCTTCGATGTGCAGACCCATTTCGTGCGCGACGACTTCAAGCACGAGGAACTGCTCGGCCTTGCTCAGTTTGCCAGCCAGCACTGGAATCCGAAAATGTTGGAAGAGGGCGTGACGTCGCTCGCCCGCTACAAATTTCAGAACTACGTCAAGGAGATCTACTATGACAGCGACACCAACCTCGCGCTCTTGAGCGGGGCGCCGTTCGACGACCCGAGCTGGTGGTTGCTGTCGAACGAGCAGATCGTTGCCGCGCGCCAGATGATCAACGATTTCGCCGGCTCCCGCCGGTTGCTCGCGCACACGGTGATCACGCCGAAACAGCCCGGCTGGATGGAGGAGGTCGACAAGGCAATCGCGGTCTACAAACCGGATTCCTGGAAGTCCTACACCATCGGCGACCCGCTGGGGCCGTCGAAATTCCCGTGGCGTCTCGACGACGAGCAGGTGATGTATCCGTTCTACGAAAAGGCGGTCAAAGCCGGCATCACCACGCTCTGCATCCACAAGGGCCTGCTGCCGCCCGACTATGAGAAGTCCTTCGCGGGCGTGTGGGAATACGCCACCGCCTGGGACATCGGCAAAGCCGCCAAGGACTGGCCGCAGATGAACTTCGTGGTCTATCACTCGGCGCTGCGGGCGTTCCTTGAGCTGCCCGACCAGGCGTGGGCGGAGTTCGAGGCGTCCGGCCGCATCAAGTGGGCGAGCGATCTCGCGGAAATCCCGCAGCGGTTCGGCGTCACCAACGTCTATGCGGAGCTCGGGACGTCGTTTGCCAATTCGGCCGTCGCGCACCCGAAATTCTGCGCCGCCCTCGTCGGCACGTTGATCAAAGGCTTAGGCGTGGATCACGTCATGTGGGGCACCGACTCGGTCTGGTACGGCTCGCCGCAGTGGCAGATCGAGGCGCTGCGGCGGCTCGAGATCCCCGAAGACATGCAAAAGAAGTACGGCTTCGCGCCGCTTGGCGGCGCCAATAGCGGGGTCAAGCAGCTGATCTTCGGCATCAACGCGACCCGCCTCTACCGGCTCAACCTCAAGGCGGCGGAAAACACCACGATGCCGGCCTATTCGGAGGACCGGCTGGCGAGCCTCAAGAACGAGTACGAACGCGCCGCCAAGGAGCCATCGAACCTGCGCTATGGCTACGTGCGGGCCGGGTGAGACCATCGCATCGGGGCTGCCGCCGAAACACCGTGTGGCGAGAGAGCTGTAGCTCAGCCGCCTAATCTTGCCACGCGGCATAGTCCGCGCACCCACATGATGGGCAAAATCGTGGGCGCTGGTGGGGCATTCACCACCGGCCCGGCGATTTTTGCCCACCCAATGCGTCTGCCGCCATCGCCGGGCTTGACCCGGCAGTCCATCGAAAGCAAAACATTTTTTGCGAAGCGGACGGCTACGCGGGCAAAGCCCGCATACGACGCTCAACGCTGTTGAAACACGCTCCAGTGCGGCGGCGACATACCCAGGGAGGGAGGCAAGACCCATGAAACTCTACATGCACCCCATATCGACAACGAGCAGGCCCGTGCGGCTGTTCGTCGCCGAGCACCGCATTCCGGTGGAAGAAGAGGTGGTCGATATCATGACGGGCGCGCAATACAATCCGCCCTATTCCGCCGTCAACCCGAACTGCCTGGTGCCGATGCTGGAAGACGGCGACCTGCGGCTCACGGAAAGCTCCGCGATTTTGAAATATCTTGCGGATAAAGTCGGCTCGCCGGCCTACCCCAAGGACCTCAAGCAGCGGGCCAAGGTCAACGAGGTCATGGATTGGATCAACACCAACTTCTATCGCGATTTCGGCTACGGGCTGTGCTACCCGCAGCTCTTCCCAAATCTCAAGCGGCGCAGTGACGAGGCCCAGGCCGCCACCCTCGAAATGGGGAAAGAACATTCCAAGCGCTGGCTGAAGGTGCTCAACGACCACTGGATCGGCCCGGACAAGAATTATCTCGTCGGCGATCAGGTGACGATTGCGGACTATTTCGGCGCCTGCCTGGTGTCGATCGGCGAGATCATCAAGGTCGATTTTTCCGCCTATCCGAACATCAGACGCTGGCTCGACAACGTGGCGAAGCTGCCCGCATGGCCGAAGGTGAACGAGGCGTTCAACGGTCTCGTCGCGGCGGTGAAAGACCAGCCGTTCGTGACGATATCCTAGGCCTCGGACCATGCACGTCGCCTTTGCCATCGCATGGGCATTGCTCGTGCCGCTGTTGGGCGTCGTGCCGGGCCACGCGCAGGCCCGTGTTGCGCTCGTCATCGGCAACAGCGGCTATCGGAACGTCCCCGCCCTGGCCAACCCCGCCAACGATGCCGCTGACGTCGCGGCATCATTGCAGCGGCTCGGATTCACGGTCCGGCGAATCATCGACGGGACCTCCGGAGACATCCGCACGGCCTTGCGGGATTTCGCCCCGCAGGCCCGGCGATCCGAAATGGCAGTGGTGTTCTTTGCCGGCCATGGCATTGAGATCGGCGGCGACAACTGGTTGATCCCGGTCGATGCCGAACTCAAGGAAGATATTGCCGCCGAGCAGGAAGCGATTGCGCTCCGAAGCCTGGTGCCCATTGTCGGCGCAGCCTCCAAGCTCGGCTTGATCATTCTCGATGCCTGCCGCAACAATCCGTTTGCGGCGCGGATGCAACGCAGCATGCCGGTCCGGGCGGTCGAACGAGGTCTCACGCGGGTGGAACCCGCCGGCAGCGTGCTGGTCGCCTTTGCGGCGAAAGAGGGTACCACGGCGAGCGATGGAACGGGCCGCAATAGCCCGTTCACTGCGGCGCTTCTGCGGCACATCGAGACGCCCGGACTGGAGGTTAATTACCTTTTCCGCAACGTCCGCGAAGCCGTACTCAACGCGACGAATTTGCGACAGGAGCCGGTTGTCTATGGAGCGCTACCGAGCGCGGAGATCTATTTCAAGCCGGGAGCAAAGCCCGCCGTCGCGGCGCCACTGCTGCCTGTTGATCAGGCGCGACAGGCCTGGACCGCGACGCAGAACTCCACGAGCGTCGCCGTGTTGGAGGATTTCATTCGTCAATTCGGCAGCACGCCGTACGCCTCGATGGCTCGCGCACGGCTTGACGAGTTGCGCAAGGAGGCCGCGACCGCCACGCCGCCCCCGCCGGCCAAGCTCGCGGTGGTGGCGCCGCCAACGGTATCGCCGATCCCCTCCGGCGGGTGTGGCGGCGGACTAACAGCGGTCTCGGCATCACCGCGAACGGCGGTGGCGCTGTCCTCCACCGAGGAATGCGCGCTGAGGCCTGGTGATGCGTTCAAGGAATGCAGCCAGTGCCCCGAGATGATGGTCGTGCCGGCCGGCGCCTTCACGATGGGGTCGCCGGAAAGCGAACATGATCGCGACGAGGACGAAGGTCCTCTGCATCAAGTGACATTCGTGCGGCCGTTTGCGGTCGGCAGATTTCACGTCACGGTCGATCAATTCGCGGTCTTCGCGGCGGAAACCAGATATGATACCGGCTCCAAATGCCAGACGTTCGAAGGCGGCGAGAACAAGGAACGCTCCGGTCGTTCGTGGCGTACCCCCGGCTTCACCCAACGCGGGTCTCAACCCGCAGTGTGCCTGAACTTTAACGATGCCAAGGCGTATGCGGATTGGCTGGCGCGCAAGACCGGCAAAGCCTACCGGGTCGTGACCGAGGCAGAATGGGAATACGCAGCGCGGGCGCGGACGCAGCCCGGCTCGTATCCGCGGTATTGGTTCGGCAATGAGGAAACTGACCTGTGCCGGTATGGCAATGGCGCGGATCAGACTGCAAAGAGCACCATCGCGGGAGCCAAGGCGTGGACGGCGGCGCCGTGCAGCGACGGCTATGCATATACATCGCCGGTGGGGAGTTTCGCTGCAAATCCATTCGGCTTGTACGACATGCTCGGCAACGCCTCGCAGTGGACCGCGGACTGCTATCATGACGGCTATGCGGGCGCACCGTCCGACGGTTCGGCTTGGACCCCGGGAGCACGGGTTGGACGAATGATGATTGTGGTGGGGGGATCGGGACCCGTTTGCGGTCTCCACCCCGTCCGCGGCGGTTCATGGTACAATTTCCCAAAGAACCTCCGCGCCGCCGTCCGCATCTGGGCCGACCCGGACGACCGCGTCCATTATGTGGGTTTCCGGGTCGCCAGGACGCTTACGCCTTAGAGCACCGGGAGACATCATGAGCCAAGCTGCATCCACGACCGCCACCAGACCGTTCGACTTCGCGCCCCTGCTGCCGGCCGGTTTGCCGGCGCAGGCGATCAAGTGGAACGGGTTTCCCAAGTACAACTTCACCGGCGGCCACAACGATGCCGCACAGGTGCCGGTCGACGAACTGATCGCGGCCGCGACGGCGGTGCTCAAGCGCGAGGGCAGGACGCTTGCGACCTATGGGCTCGAAAGCGGCCCCCTCGGCTACCGGCGGCTGCGCCAATTCCTGGTCGAAAAGCTCAAGCGCGACGCGGGGATTTCCTGTACGGCCGATGAGATTCTCATTACCTCCGGATCGCTCCAGGGCATCGAGCTCGTCAATGGCCTTTTGCTTTCGCGCGGTGACACCGTGCTGGTCGAGCAGGTCACCTATTTCGGCTCGCTCAGCCGCCTTGCCCGCCTCGGCGTCAATGCCATCGGGGTGCCGCTCGACCACGAGGGCTTGCGCCTCGATGCACTGTCCGCCGCGCTCGACGACCTCAAGGGACGCGGCATCCACCCGAAGTACATCTACACCATCCCGACCGTGCAAAACCCGACCGGCGCCATCATGGGGGAAGAGCGACGGCTGGGGCTGCTGCGTCTTGCGGAGGCCCACAACGTGCCGATCTTCGAAGACGACTGCTACGCCGACCTGATCTGGGACGGCAAACGGCCGCCGGCGATCTACGCACTGAGCAAGAGCCGCAACGTCATCCACATCGGCTCATTTTCCAAATCGATCGCACCGGCGCTGCGGATCGGGTATGTGGTGGCGGACTGGTCGGTGCTGTCGCGCATGCTGCCGCTCAAGACCGACGCCGGCTCCGGCGCCCTTGAGCAGATGGTGCTCGCCGAATACTGCGCACCG
>Ga0137359_10001282_pt1 | contig 19974 bp, 14 predicted proteins | sample Mad1_40_16metaG_FD_108281 | JGI IMG/M metagenome (GOLD analysis project Ga0137359, IMG submission 108281) | Vadose zone soil microbial communities from Angelo Coast Range Reserve, California, USA - Mad1_40_16 metaG | ecosystem: Environmental > Terrestrial > Soil > Vadose zone | place: USA... | reverse complement strand
TGGCGCGGGTCGGTTCCTCCTTGCCCGACCGTACCGGCAGCCTTTATCGTCCGATGGGCAACGAACGTCGCCGATCGAAACGATGGAACGTCCGGTCGAGATCGGGAGGCGGCGGGGCGCGCGCGGGCTACACCTCGCGTTGCGGCGGCGCGTCACGCTGTCGCTCGTCGTGGCGACGCTCGTCGTTGCAGCCGGCCTTGCCGCTGCGGCGACGAGCGTGATCGACGGTGCGCAACGTGCGGCGGAGAGTCGGCGTCAGCTCTCCGCGGCCTCACCCGAAGTCCGGCTCGGCGATCGTCTCTTCTTCGACACACGGTTCGCGCAGTTCTTCTTCGCGCGCGCGCACGGCGACGTGAACGCGAAGCTCGTGGCGGGCGATCCGGTGATCGATCGAATGCCGTTCACCGCGTCGCAATCGCTGGTGAGCCCGTTTCGCGGGCAGAGCATGAGCTGCCGGCAATGCCATCTCGGCGACGACTTCCTGCTCGAGGAGCCGCTCGCCGGGCGCACGTACTGCGATTTCAACCGCCGCTCGCCGATCCCACGTCGCGACGACGGACTCACGACGACGCCGCGCAACTCGCCGCTCATGGTGAACGTCGGCCTGCCACGCGACGTGCCGATGCTGCTGCACCTCGACGGCGAGTTCGCGACCGCCGAGGATCTCGTCGTCGAGACCGTGACCGGCCGCAACTTCGGTTGGCTTCCCGGCGAGCAGGCGACGGCCGTCGCGCACGTCGCGAGCGTGATCCGCAAGGACGAAGGGACGAATCCACGACAGGTCACGTACGCGCAGGGGGGCGGCATCCCGTATCGCGTCGTGCTCCTCGGTACGGATCCGAACCTGCCACCGACCCTGCGGCTCTCGCGCGACTATCGCATCGACGTCGCAACGGCGTCGGACGAGCAGGTCGTGCTTGCCGTGGCGAAGCTGATGCATGCCTATATGGACTCGCTGCGCTTCGGGACGACGAACACGGGGCGCCGATCACCGTCGCCGTACGACGTCTTCCTCGAGAAAAACGGCCTCCCCGCGGCGCCCGCGAGCGGCCAATCGGCGCTCGCATACGCCGAGCGCCTTCTGGCGCAGATCGACGCGCGCAAGGAGCCGACGTGGGTCACAGCCGATGACGCCGAGTTCGAGCTCCACGAGCAGCCGTTTCAATTCGGCCCCGAGGAGCTGCGCGGCCTGAGGCTGTTCTTCGCGCGCTCATCGCCTCGCGGCGCAAGCGCTGCGGCGGGCAGCGCGGCCACCGTGTCCGACGGTGCCGTTGCCGCAGCCGACGACGCGCACATTACGTCCGGCGGCGCCATTGCCATTGCCGGCGGTGCGCACACCGGCAACTGCGTCGCCTGCCACCCGCCGCCGCAGTTCACCGACTACCGTCTCCACAACGACGGCGTGTCGCAGGCGGAGTACGATCGCATCTTCGGCGAGGGCGCATTCGCCGCGCTCGAGGTTCCCGACCTGCACACGCGCGACGCCGACTTCGACGCCTACCTGCCGCCGTCGCCCGCGCATCCGCGCGCGACGAGCCGATTCCGCGCGGCGCCGTCGAAGGCGCATCCCGGCTGGGCCGACCTCGGCGTGTGGAACGTGCTCGCCAATCCCGACATGCCGAAGCCGCAAGCCGCGATCACCGGCATCCTGTGCGAGCAGCTCGCGCTCGCGTCGAACGACTGCACCGCGGCGCGCCTGCTGCCGCTCAGCATCGCGCTCTTCAAGACGCCGTCGATTCGCGATCTCGGGCAATCGTATCCGTACTTCCACTCGGGCGCGATGGACACGATCGAGGACGTGTTGCGTCATTACGTCGCGACCTCCGAGCTGGCGCGCGCGGGGAAAGTGCGGAACGCGTCGCCCGAGCTTGCCGCCGTCCGCATCGACACCGCCGACGTCGCGCCGCTGGCGGCGTTCCTGCGCGCGCTGAACGAGGATTACCGGTAGGCGAGCGCCGCCCCGTCGAACAGGATTCCGGGGACCGCGTGCCGCTGAGGGTGTCCGAGCATCGCGACGGGAAACCCGCACGACTACTCCTCCATGGATCAGGTGCGACGGCGTGATGCGCTATCGAGCGCGCCCGGGAAGCGCCGTCGCCGCCGGCAGCGGCCTTCGTAGCGACGATCTGCCTCGACGCGTCGACAGCGAGGGTTCGAGCCTCACCCCCCAGCGATCGTCAGCAGCTCCGCCGCTGCGCGTGTGACGTCCGGCGCCCGCACGACCGCCGCGATGACACTCACGGCGTCGGCTCCAGCGGCGAGGACGTCGCGCATCGTCGCCGCGGTGATGCCGCCGATCGCGACCAGCGGCTCCGTCGTGTGGGCGCGGGCCGTCCGTAGACGATCGCAGCCGATCACCGGATCCGCGGGCGACCGGCTCGTGGTCACGAAGATCGGCCCGAGCGAGAGGTAGTCGGCGCCGCAGCCCGTCGCGGTGGCGAGCTGCGCTTCGCTGTGGGTCGAAAAGCCGATCCAGCGATCGGGGCCGAGAAGCCGGCGTGCGACGTCCACCGGCAGGTCCTCCTGGCCGAGGTGGACGCCGTCGGCGCCGACCGCGAGCGCGACGTCGATGCGGTCGTTGACGATGAAGCGCGCGCCCGCGGTCGCGGTCAGATCGCGCACCCGACGTGCAGTCTCCACGAGCGCGCCCGTCGGGACGCTCTTCAATCGCAGCTGCACGAGACGTGCGCCGGCGGCGAGCATCGCCTCGGCGAGCGCGACCGGGTCACGGCCGGTGTCGAGCGGGTCGACGATGAAATACACGCGCGACGGGAGCTTCATGCGCTGCCGATCAAGGAGAAGCGCGACGGAAAGTTCACTTGCTGCCGCGCGGGACGGCGATGCCGAGGGACGTGATCTTCTTCCGCAACGTGTTGCGGTTGATGCCGAGGAGATCCGCGGCGCGGAGCTGGTTGCCGCCGGTCTGCTCGAGGATGAGCTCGATGAGCGGCCGCTCGACGGCGGCGACGACGGCGGCGTGGAGGTCCTTCGCCGGGCGCTCGGGATCGTGGACGAGCGCCGCGACGGCGCTGCGCAGCGTGTCGGCGAGTGAGCCGCTGAGTGGCGGCGGTGGCGCCGCCTCGGACAGCTGCAGATCCTCCGCGGTGAGCGTGTCGCCGGGCGCGAGGACGGCGGCGCGCAAGAGACAGTTCTCGAGCTCGCGCACGTTTCCCGGCCACGGATGGCGGACGAGGAGATCTTCGGCGTCGGGTGCGATCGCGGTGATGCCGGTCCCCATCTCGGCATTGATCTTGGCGAGGAAATGCCGGATCAGCTCCGGGATGTCGCCGCGACGGTCGCGCAGCGGCGGCACCGTGATCGGCACCACCTTCAGACGGAAGAAGAGGTCCTCGCGAAACCGGCCTTCGCGGACGGCGCGCTCGAGCGTCTGATTCGTGGCGGCGATGATGCGCGCGTTCGCCTTCAGCACCTGGGTGCTGCCGACGCGGCTGAACTCGCGCTCCTGCAGGACGCGCAGCAGCTTCACCTGCAGCTCGATCGGCATATCGCCGACTTCGTCGAGGAAGAGGGTGCCGCCGCCGGCGGTCTCGAAGCGGCCGACGCGACGCTCACTCGCGCCGGTGAAGGCGCCGCGCTCGTGGCCGAAGAGCTCGCTTTCGAGGAGGTCGCGCGGAATCGCCGAGCAGTTGAGCGCGACGAAGGGGCCGCTCCAGCGCGGCGAATGGAAGTGGATGGCGCGCGCGATCAGCTCCTTGCCGGTGCCGCTCTCGCCCTCGATCAGCACCGTCGCGTCGCTCTTGGCGACGCGGCCGATCGTCTTGAAGATCTCCTGCATCGCGCCGCTCGTGCCGACGAGCGTCACGCCCGGCTCGTAGCGGCCGCCGACCTCGGTGCGGATGCGGCCGACGGTGCGCGTCAGCTCGTGCATCTCGCTCGCGCGCGCGACCAGTGCCCGGACCTCGTCGAGGTCGAAGGGCTTGGTGAGATAGTTGAAGGCACCGCGCTTCATCGCCTCGATCGCGTTCGCCATCGTGTTCTGCGCCGTGATGACGATCACGATGACGTTCCTGTCGGTCGCACGGATGCGCTCGAGCACGTCGAGCCCGCTCAGGTCCGGCATGCGAATGTCGAGGATCGCGACGTCGAAGTCGCTGCCGGTGAGGGCGGCGAGGGCGTCGCCGCCGGTGGCGACGGTCTCGACGTCGTGACCTGCTTGGGTGAGCGCGGTCGCGAGCACTATGCGGATCGACTCTTCGTCGTCGGCGATGAGAATGCGGGCCATCGCCGTCACCCGCGGTGGCCGCTCGGCGCGACCGGCAAGCGCACGCGGACGCGCGTGCCGCGGCCGGGCTCGCTCTCGATGCGAATCGTGCCGCCGTGCTGGACGACGAGACGCTCGCTGACAGCGAGACCGAGACCGGTGCCGCTTGTCTTCGTCGTGAAGAACGGGGCGAAGATGCGCTCGCAATCCTCGGCGGCGATGCCGGGTCCGGTGTCCTCGACGTCGATCGAGAGGAACTGGCCGCGGTCGCCGACGTCGTGCCGGACGTGGAAGTCGGTCTCGATGCGAGTCGTGATCGTCAACGTGCCGGAGTCGCCCATCGCCTCGAGCGCATTCTTCACGAGGTTGAGGAATACCTGCCGCAGCTTGGCCTCGTCGGCGAGGATCTCGGGGAGGCTCGGGTCGAAGACGAGCCGCACGGCGAGCGCGCCGCCGCCGGCAGCGCGCTCGAGCGTCAGCACGTCGTTCAGTACGCGATGAACGTTGACGGCGGCGAGATGGAGCCGCGGCGGACGGGTCAGCTCGAGGAGCTGCTCGAGCAACGCCGAGACGCGGTCGACCTCGCGGGTGATCAAGCTCGTGAAGCGGATGCCGGTCGCGCTGCCGGCGACCTCCTCGGCGAGAAGCTGGGCCGCGCCCTTGATCCCCCCGAGCGGATTCTTGATCTCGTGCGCGAGACCGGCGGCGACCGCGGCGAGATCGCCGACCCGGCTGTCGCGTTCGGAGACGTCGCCGAGCGAGCGCTGCGCGGTCATGTCGCGAAAGAGCAGCAAGGTGCCGACGACCGCGCCGAGAGCGTCGACCACCGGGGCGGCGATCAACTGGACCGCGACCCGCCGGCCGAAGGGCGCCAGCAGCTCACCGGCTTCGCTCGTCCGGCCGACGGCCCCGTTGCGCAGCCGGTGAAGTGTCTCGGCGATCCACGGGTTCAGGGTGAACGCCTGCTCCGCCCGCCGGCCGACCGCCAGCGCGGCGGAGACGCCGGTCAGATCCTCCGCCCGCGGGCTCACGAACGCGACCTGCCCGGCGAGATCGAGCAGAACGAGGCCGTCTCCGAGGCTCGCGAGGACGTCCTCGGTATGGGCCGCGAGAAAGCTCGGCGCCTCGGGAGTCGCCGGCGCCGTCGCCCGCGCGCGCGTCGATTTTGCCGCGGAGCTCATGCGTCGGCGCAGGGTAACATGCTCGCCGCATGTCTGCACGGGCGCGTTGACAGCGCCCCGTACCGGACTCTAGCCTGCGCGCCATGGCGTTCCGTATCGGCCACGGCTTCGACATTCACGCGCTCGTTCCCGGCCGGCCGCTCATCCTCGGCGGGGTCGAGATCCCGAGCGAGCGTGGGCTCGCCGGCCACTCCGACGCCGATGCGGCGCTGCACGCGCTGACGGACGCGCTGCTCGGCGCGATCGGCGCCGGCGACATCGGCCGCCGGTATCCGGACTCCGACCGCCGCCACGAAGGTCGCAGCAGCGCCGACTTCGTGCGCGAGACTATGGCGAGCGTACGCGCCCGCGGCTATCGCGTCGCGAACGCCGACATCACGATCCTCGCCGAAGAGCCGCGCCTGGCGCCCTACCTCGACCGCATGCGTGCGAACGTCGCCACGCTGCTCGACGTGAGCGCCGACGCCGCGAACGTCAAAGCGACCCGCGGCGAAGGGCTCGGCGCGATCGGCCGCGCCGAAGGCATCGCAGCGCAAGCCGTCGTCCTGCTGGAGCCGGCGTCGTGACGGGCGCGGTCACGCTCCCCGAGCGAGCGTCGTGACGACGTACGAAGGCGGCTGTCACTGCGGCAAGGTCCGCTTCCGCGTCACCGCCGACCTCGACCGTGTGAGCGAATGCAATTGCTCGATGTGCGCCAGGAAGGGCTACCTTCACTTGATCGTCACCCTCGAGCAGTTCGAGCTGCTCTCGGGCGAGGACGATCTCGCGACGTACGAGTTCAACACCCGCGTTGCGAAGCACCACTTCTGCCTCCACTGCGGGATTCACTCGTTCTACGTACCGCGCTCCGATCCGGACAAGATCGACGTCAACGTCCGTTGTCTCGACGGCGTCGACGTCGACACGTTGCACGTGACGCGCTTCGACGGCCGCCACTGGGAAGAGTCCATGGCCGGCCACGTTCCCTGGCGCTGACGGCCACCGGTCGAGGCCGTTTGTTGCGACTGAGCGCGTCGAGCGTCGACGACGTCATCGCGTTCGTCGAAGACCACTGCGGTGAGCGCCGCTCGTCGTAGCGGTCGGTCAATCGACGTCGCAGCCGCCGCCGCCACCCGCGCCGGTATCGTCGTCGGCTTCAGCGCCTGACTCGACGCTGTCGACCATCTCGTCGAGCTCGCCGCCGCCGAGCTCGTCTCCGAGCTCGCCGCCGACGCGTTTCATCCAGCGGGCCGTGCTCTTGGGGTCGTTCTCGTCGAGACCGCTCAGCTGCGATGGATCACTGAGGGCGGAGAGACGCGACTCTTCGGAGCGCGGCATCGCGAACCGTGACATCAGGCGTTCGAGCTTGGTGCTGCCGCAGTGCTCGCACGTCGGATGCGACTCCTCGCTGACGCGTAACGTCAGCACCGTCACACGTTTCCGACAGGCGGTGCAGCGGTACTCGTAAAGCGGCATCGGCTCTGTATAGCCGAGTGTGGCGATGCCGCCAACGTCGGACGTGGCGCTTGCCCTCCGCCACCCTGCGCACGTAGCATGCGCGCTCCCCATGCGAGACCGGCGGTGATGCGGGACCGGGCGACGGCGCTCGGCGCGCTACAGTTCGATCTCACGCGCCGCGAGCTGCTGCGGACGGGGTTCGGCGGCGTGCTGCTGCTGTCGTTCGGCGCGCTCTTGCCATCGGGCTGCGCACGCTACTCGCCGATCGCGCGGCCGCTCAAGTTTCTCTCGCGCAAGGAGTTCGCGGTCGTCACGCGTGCGGCGGTGCGCATCCTCGGACTGCCCGACGACCGCGGCGACGAGATCGGCGGCTTCATCGACGCCCTCCTCGCCGACCTGCCGCCGACGACGCAGAACCAGGCGCGGCTCATGCTGCGCGTCGTCGAGCACGGAACGCACCTCTTCGACCTGAAGCCGCACCGCTTCACGCGTCTCTCGCCTGCCGAGCAGGACGCGTACCTGCGCGGCTGGATGGAGAGCAGCCTCGGCGCGCGGCGCATCGTCTTTCGTGCGCTGAAGACCCTTGCGGCACTCGGATACTACGCCCAGCCGAGCGCGTGGCGCCCGATCGGCTACGACGGGCCGTGGCTCGGTCGTGTCGACATCGGCTCGCGCTTCACGCACGAGGAGCCGGCGCCGCTCGCTGTCGTGCGGGCGCGGTTCCCGAATCGATGATCCTCGACACCACGACCGTCGACGGCGACGTCGCGCTCTCGAGCGACGTCTGCGTGATCGGCTCGGGCGCGGGCGGCGCCGTCGTCGCACGTGAGCTGGCGGAAGCCGGGCGGTCGGTCGTCGTCGTCGAGGACGGACCGTACGTCCGCAGCGGCGAGTTCGTCCAGCGCGAGGACGTCATGTACCCGCGCATCTACCGCGAAGGCGGGACGACGGCGAGCGCGGAGTACACCGTGCTCGTCTCGCAAGGACGTCTCGTCGGCGGCTCGACGGTCCCGAGCTTCTGTCTGAGCATCCGTCCGCCACGCGCGATTCTCGCGTATTGGGCGCGCAACTTCGCGCTCCCCGGTGTCGGCTTCGAGGCGATCTACCCCCACCTGCGCAAGGTCGAGAAGCAGATCGGCGTCCGGCGGATCACGACTGAGCAGCTGAATGCGAACAGCACCAAGCTGCTCCTCGGTGCCGAGCAGCTCGGCTACCGAGGGTATCTCCCGTTTCACAACCGCACCGGCTGCGTCGACTCCGGCTACTGCGCCCTCGGCTGCACGTACGATCGCAAGGGCGACATGCTGACGACGTACGTTCCGGCGGCGTCACGCGCCGGCGCGGTGATCATCCCCGATTGCGAGGCACGGCAGATCGTGACGCACGCTGGGCACGCCGCCGGCGTCGACGGACTCTTCAACCGCTCGCGCACCGGCACGCGGTACGCGCTCAAGGTGCGTGCCAAGGTCGTGGTACTCGCAGCAGGGGCGATCAACTCGCCGCGGCTCTGGCAAGCGAGCAGCCTTCCCGATCCCGCCCAGGCCGTCGGGCGGAACTTGCGCTTGCAGCCGAACGTCGTGGTGAGCGCGCTCTACCCCGAGGTCATCACGGCGTGGCGCGGCATCCCGCAAGGGTACGTGGTCGACGAGTTCCTCCGCCTCGACGAGCACAGCGCCGGGCAGGGGTATCTCTTGCTCCCGACGTTTGCGTTTCCGGTTGCCGCGGCGAGCGTGCTGCCCGGCTACGGCGAGCAGCATCGCCAGTTGATGGAGCTCTATCCGCGCCTCGGCGCGATCGGCATCTTTCTCCACGATCATTCCCGCGGGCGGCTCGAGTTCTCCGAGGACGCGCCGCCGACGGTCGCGTACCGACTCGGCGGCTTGGATCAGGAGCAGCTCCTCGACGCGATGGTGCAGGCGAGCGAGCTGAGCTTCGCTGCGGGTGCCGAAAAGGTCTTTCTCCCGTACAACGACGTCGTCACGATCGGGCGGCGCGGCGCCTATCAGGCGATCCACGAGCGCGGCATCCGCGCCAACGACCCGCTCTTCATCTCCTATCAGCCGCAGGGCACGATGCGGATGGGCGGAAACCCGCGGCAGTCGGTCGTCGACGGCCACGGCGAGGCGCACATGGTCCGCAACCTGTTCGTCGCCGACGCGAGCATCTTCCCGACGAGCGTCGCGGTGCCGCCGCAGCTCGCCGTCATGACGTTCGCGACCCGGACCGCGCAGCACATCATCGCGAACGCACGCGGCTACTTCGGGACGTGACGCGACCGCGAACGGGGATGCGCCCGTCGATTACGAGGGGCGGGCGCTCGTGTGCTCGTCGCGGCTGCCGACGACCGTCGTCAGTACCCGCAACAGCTCGTTCGCGCCGAACGGCTTCGCGATCCACGCGGCACATCCCGCCTCGTGGCAGCGCGTCTCGAGATCTCCGTCCGACGTCGCGACGACGACCGGCACGTCGCGGAGCTGACGATCGCGTTTCAGGTACGCGAGCACCTGGAGTCCGCTCAGTCCCGGCAGGCCGACGTCGAGAATGACGACGTCCGGCGAGCCTTCGCGCGCGCGGCGCAACCCCTCGAAGCCGTCCGCGGCCTCGAGCACCGTCGCGCCGGTCCGGCGCAGCCAGCTCGCGGTGCGATCGCGGTAGCGCGCATCATCGTCGATCAGCAGTACCGTGCTGCCGCGGAGGCGCGTCGCGTCCTCGGCCGCTTCGGCGAGCCCTGCCGTCGGGTCGGCGAGCAGCACGAGGCGGAACGTCGAGCCCTCGCCGACCGCGCTTTCGACCTCGAGCCGCCCTCCGAGCAGCGTCGCCAGCTCCTGACAGATCGCGAGCCCGAGGCCCATGCCGCGCACGCCCGTCAGCGCGCGCGTCGATCCGCGGAAGAAGGGCGCGAAGATGTGCGCCAGGTCGCGCGGAGCGATGCCGATGCCGGTGTCGCGCACGTCGATCGCGATCTCCGTTCCGCGGCGTCGCGCCTCGATCTCGATCGCGCCGCGGGCGGTGAACTTGGCGGCGTTGGAAATCAAGTTCGTCAGGATCTGCCGCAGACGAAACGGATCGGTGACGATGACGGCCGCCGCCGGGTCGACACGCGTCCGGAACTCGATCTGCCGTCCGGCGAGGAGGCCCAGGGCGGTCGCCTCGAGCTGGTCGAGCGTTTGCGCGAGGTTGATCGGCTCGGGTGTGGCGGTGAGGCGGTGGGTCTCGATCTCGGCGAATTCCTGAAGCTCCTTCGCCAGGTCGAGCGTCATCATCCCGTTCTGGCGCACGCGCTCGAGCTGCGGCTGCTCGCCGTCCGCCGCTTCGCGGAGCGCGTCGACGTCCCACAGGATCGTCTGCAGCGGGTTGCGGAGCTCGTGGGCGATACGCGCGAGAAACACGGACTTCTCCGCGCTCGCGGCGATCACCTGCTCGTACAGTGAGGCGTTGGCGATCGCGATCGCGGTGCCGCTCGCGAGAACGGTGGCAAGCGCCAGCTCGCGCTCGGTGAGCGGGAGCGGCTCGCCGCCGCGGTCGCCGCAGATCGCGCCCCGTTGCTCGCCGCGGTCGCCGAGCGGCATGCAGAGCATCGTCTCGACGTGCGCGCGACGGAGCGCCGGCGGCACGTCGTCGGCGGTGGCGCTCGCGAGGAAGGCGGCGCCGCCGCTCCGCCAACTGGTCACCCAGCGCCAGAACGGCCCGGTATCCGCGAGCGGCTCCCAGACGATGCGCTTGCCGACGTAGCGGACGAGGTAGCCTTCGACCGATCCACGTCCGAGCGCCTGCCAGAGCACCCATAGCCGGCGCAACCGGAAGGTCTCGAGCGTCGACGTGCAGACGACCGAGAGGACGCGCTGCGGATCGAAGCCGTGCAGCGTGCGGGTCAGGTCGCGGAAGGTGGCGAGGTGGCGATCGAGCTGCTCACGCTGCGCGAAGACCGTCCGCCGCTGGCGGTCGAGGAACGCGGCACCCACGACCGAGAGCAGCCCGCCGGCGGCGACGCCGTAGAGCTCGTACGCGATCGGCACCGCGCGGTCCATTCCGGACGCGCGGACGACGAGCGAGGTCTGCGCGACGAGGCACGCGAGCGCCATGAGCGCCTGGTTGCCCGCGTCCCACGGGAACATCAGCGGCGTCGTGAGCTCGAATACGACGAAGAGGAGCGCGAGGGTCGCGTGATTCGCGCCGGTCAGCATGCCGTAGAGCGTGACGCAGCCGACGAGCGCGACGCACGCGCCGCTGGTCAACCAGATGCCGAAGCGCCGCAGCCGCCGCGAGCGAAAGCAGATGTTCGCCACGAGGCAGACGAGCAGCTCGAGCGTGAAGACGAGAACCAGATACCCGAGCCGTTCCGGGTGATACGCGACCTCGAGGAGCCCGGCGAGCCCGACGCCGATTGCGAACACCGTCGCGCCGAACACGCCCCGGCGCGCGACCAGCCGTCGCGTCTCGCTCCGGTAACGTTCCTGGATGTACGCGTCCATGCGGTGCTCCCCGGAGGCCGCCCCCCCGCCGCCGAGTCCCCGCCTAAACAAACGTCGCGTACGGTGCAGCGCCTGTCAACTACGACCGCCTGCGCTCAAAAAGGAAGTGTAGACCGCGCCGCTTCGCCGCAAAGACGCTCCAACGCCTGCTCCGCGGGGCCGCTCGCAGAGGGTCGGAGGTCTCTCTGCACCCGTGGTGCGCAAACTTACCCTCTTGCGCACGTCGGGTGCGGAGAGACCTCCGACCCTCTGCGAGCGGCCCCGCCGTCGGGCGCTACTTGAGCGTCTTTGCGGAGAAGCCGCGGTCGTTGAACGTCAGCAGCGTGCGTTTGGCGCTGACGACGGTCTCGAGGACGACCTCGCGGCCCCACAGGCGGTACACGTAGCCGAGCGTCTTCTCGGCGTTCTCGAGGTGGAGATCGCGGCCGTCGTGCTGGTGGACGAGATAGAGCGTGCGCTTGTGGCCGAAGTCGGCATCCTCGATGCGGATCACGGGGACGCCAGCCATGCCGACGTTCCGCAGCAGCTGCTCCTTGACATCACGCCACCCCTGCTTGTCGGAGACCTTGCTGATGACGAGGTCCTCGCCCTTGGGCTCATACTCGAACATGTCGAGGTCACGCATCAGCGTCTCGCCGAGGTAGCGGCGGAGAAAGGAGATGTCGCGGTCGGTGGCGCGCGCGTCGAGGAGCTTTTGCATGCCCGTCATGTTCGGGGCGCCGTACTCCTCGACTTCCTCCGCCGTCGGCTCGTCGAACCGGCGCTTCAGATCGGTCCAGAGCCGGAGACCGACGTGGTACGGGTTGAGACCGCCGGGCGCGGGGCGCACCACTTGGTTGTGGCGGACCAGGAACTCGAGGTGCAGCTCCTGCGGCAGCTCGATCGCGTTCAGGATCTCGCGATGCACCCAGGACGCCCACCCCTCGTTCATGATCTTGGTCTCGATCTGCGGAATGAAGTAGCGCGCCTCGTCGTCGACGATCGTCAGGAGATCGCGCTCCCAGTTCGCGAGGTAGGGGTTGTGGTCGCCGATGAAGAGCAGCAAATCCTCCTCGGGACTGAGGGGCAGCTTCTGCAGATCGGGCTGCACGTACTCGCTGCGCCGGTGCAGGCGCTGGAAGGGATCGGGCGCAGGCTCGGCCGCCTGCAGCATGCGCTCGCGCTCCTCTTCCGGCGTGAGCTTGCGGATGGCGAGATTGCGGCGGCGTTGCAGTGAGAGCGCGTGCGCGGCGTCGAGGATCGACTCGACGCGATCGACGCCGATCGACGGGTCTTCCGTGTAGCCCCGAACCCGCTCGGCGTGCGCTCTGAAAGTGCCGAGCGTGAACTCGGCGCGCGTCGTCTTGAAGGTGAAGTTGTTCTTGAAGAAGTCGTTGTGCCCGTAGACGTGCGCGATCGTGAGGATCTGCAGGCACAGCGAGTTGTCGCGCATGAGGTACGCGAGGGCAGGGCTCGAGTTGATCACCATCTCGTACGGCAATCCGCTCACGCCGTACTCGTAGAGCGTCTTCAGCTTCTCGAACGACTTGCCGTACGACCAGTGCGGGTAGTGCGAGGGAATGCCCGAGTACGCCATGTACGCGAGCATGTCGGTGTGATTGCAGACCTCGAACTCTTGCGGGTAGCAGTCGAGGCCGAGCGCCTCCGCTTGCTCGCGGATCTTCGCGTCCCAGTACTCGAGGTCCGACAGGTCCCAGTTCGCCACGCGCTCAGCTCCGCACGCGCGTCGTCACGCGGTTTCCACGCGAGCCGCGCTCAATCCTGCACCCGCTCCTTGGCGAGGAACGCCTTGAAGCTCGGCCAGATGTCCTCTTTGCGCTCGATCAGGACCGTCTGGAAGTTGTCGGCGTCGAGCCGCCGGAAGATGTTCAGCATCGAGCTCTCGTAGTAGCGCGAGCCGAGCGGCTTGATCTCGCCGTAGCCGAAGAGATTGCACACGTTCGCGAGCTCGCTCGCGGCCTTCAGCGCGGTGCTGTTGTCGGAGTCGAAGTTGTCGCCGTCCGAGCAGTGGAACGCGTAAATGTTCCACAGCGACGGGTGATAGCGCTCGGCGATGATCTCGAGGGCCTTTTGATACCCCGACGAGATGAACGTGCCGCCGGACTCGCCCTTGTGAAAGAACTCCTCTTCCGTCACCTCGTGCGCCTCGGTGTGATGGCTGATGAACACGATCTCGACGCTGCGATATTTCGTCGCGATGAATTGGTACAGGAGGAAGAAAAAACTCCGCGCCAAGTACTTCTTCATCGTGTCCATCGATCCCGACGTATCCATGATGCACATCACGACCGCATTCGACTCGCGGCGGACGTCGGTCGTGATGTGGCGGTAGACGAGGTCGTCGACGTGGAATGGGAAGCGCTTCTCGACGGCGTCGCCGCGCTGGGCGCCGCCATCGTTGTCGAGGCGCTGCTCGTCGAGCTCTTGCAGGGCTGCAGCCACGGGGTCGACGCTCTCGTCGGATCGGGCGTCGGCGGCGCCGCGCGCTTCGCGGCGCTGCGCGGCGAGCTTGCGCTTCACCCGCGATTTCACCGTGCGGTGCTTGTCCAATCGGACGCGGATCCCGACCGTTCGATAGCCGCGGCGCTTCGTCATGCGCAGCGCCTGGATCTGCCGCAGCGCCTTGCGCTCCAGGTCCGGCAGGTCGAGGTCCTCGAACATGATGTCGATCAGCTCCTCGAGCGTGACGTCGGTCTCGTAGTAGTCGACGCCGGCGCGGTCGCCCGCCTTGTCGGCGCCCTCGGCTTGGCCCTCGCCCTTGGCCTTGCCGACGACTTGCCCCGGCTGCGACCCGCCGTCGCCCTGGCCGACGCCGGGCGTGTTGTCGCCGTACACGAACCGGTACTCGCGGATGCCGCGGATCGGGACCTTGATCACCCGGTCGCGACTTTTGCCAATGATAGATTCCTCGGCGATGATGTCGGCGATATTCTCCCGAATCGACTCCCGAATCTTCTGCCGATGCCGCAGCCGATCCCCCGCCGTCCGATCACTCCGCTCAGCGTCAGAGTGGCGAAACGGCCGAAAGATGGTGCTGATGGGCATCGGCCGCCCGTCAGGCGGCCGCGATCCGCAGGATCGCGCCGCCAGCAAAGAAGGAGCGCGATGAGGCTCCTTCTTCAGGAGCCTCGAGCGCCGGGGGACGAGCAGGGTCCAGATGCAAGGCGCGACTGAGTGAGCGCGGAGGCGTAGCGGAAGCTACGCCGCACCCTCGTCGAGCGAGGGCAAGCAAGCGAACGAGGGAGCAACGCAGCAGATGGGCCCTGATCGTCACCCGGTTCAGTCCTTCCAGAGATTGTTGGCCGCGTACTTGAGTACGACGTCCACGCACGATTCGCAGTACCCGTTGTCGAGGAGGTTCTTCACCATCGCATTGTACTTGCCCGTCTGATCCTCGTCGCGGGTGCGCGCTTTGGTGATGATGCGGCTGATGTCGCGGACCGACGTCATGAGCTTCTTCTCGATCGCCTCTTTCAGCGGCTCGTAGCTCTTGTAGGTGATCTTCTCACCACGCCGACTGCCCGCCCAGAGGTACGCGATGACCTCCTGGCGGAAGCCTTCCGCGGCCGAGCCGATGATGGCGATCTGCTCCTCGATGGACTTGAGGAAGCCCTCGTCGGGCTGCAAGTCCTCGCGGGTGTTGCGGTCCTTCACGCGCGTCTTGTTCACGTACGCCTCGGCGTGGTCGAGGTAGTTCTGGAAGAGCGCCTCGGCCTGCTCCTGGTAGGAGTAGACGAACGCCTTCGTGATCTCCTTCTCCAGGACCTCGAGGTACTCCTTGTGGAGCACATCCTGGAGGAACTCGAGGTGCATCTTCCGGGTGTCGTCGCCGACGTCGGCTTCCTTCACCATCGCAATCAGCGCCTCGCGGACGTTGATCGGGTTGATGCAGTTGCCCTCGACGTTGTCGGAGAGCGCGTTGTCGAGCGCCTTCATGATGAAGCGCGTCGAGATGCCGCTCATGCCCTCGCGCTTCGCGTCCTCGCGCAGCTCCTGGAAGTCGATCTTCTTGGTCTTGCCTTTCTCGACGACTTCCTCGCCGTTGTAGAGCTTGAGCTTCGTCATCAGGTCGCACTTGTTGTTGGGCTCGAGGCGCGAGAGGATCGCGAACATCGACGCGATCTCGAGCGTGTGCGGCGCGACGTGGGCGCGGAAGTCCGAGTTGCGGATGATCTTCTGGTAGATCTTCACTTCCTCGGTGAGGCGGAGGTTGTAGGGCACGCGCACGACGACGATGCGGTCGAGGATCGCCTCGTTGGTGTGGTCGGCGCGGAACTTCTGCCACTCCGCCTCGTTCGAGTGCGCGGCAATGACGGTGTCGACGTAGACGAGGCCGTGCCGCCCCGGCGCTGGGATCACTTTCTCCTGCGTCGCGGTGATCATCGCGTGCAGGTACTCGGTCTCGTTCTTGAAGACCTCGATGAACTCGACGACGCCGCGGTTGCCGACGTTCAGCGCGCCGTTCAGATCGAGCACGCGCGGGTCGCCTTCGGAGTACTGGTCGAGCTTCGAGATGTCCTCGCTGCCGATCAGCACCGACGTGTCCTGGTTGTTCGGATCGACCGGCGGGACGACGCCGATGCCGATGCGATTGCGCTTCGAGAAGACGCGCGTGATGACCGGCACCTCCTCGTAGCGTCCGCCGAACTCGTCCTTCAGTCGGTAGCGGCACACCGGGCAGAGGTCGCCCTCGATGTGCGTGCCGAGCATCTTCTCGAACTCTTTCCGCAGATGGCGCGGAATGAGGTGCAGCGGCTCCTCGAACATGGGACAGCCGTCGATCGCGTAGATCGGCTCGCTGGCTTCGAGGCCGCGCTGCAGCTTCTCGGAGAGAGAGCTCTTGCCGGATCCGACCGGTCCCATCAGGTAGAGCACCTGACGGCTCTCCTCGCCCTTCAGCGACGCGGCATGGAAGTAGCGCACGATCTGCGCGATCGTCCGCTCGATCCCGAAGAACTCGTCGCGGAAGAAGTTGTAGACCTTGACGGACTCGTCCTTGTAGAGGCGCTTCACGCGCGGATCGTCCCCTTCGAGGATGTCCGACGTGCCCACCTTCATGACGATGTCGTAGACGCGCGAGTGCGCGAGCTTGGAGAGGCTCGGGTCCTCGCGCACGCGCTCGAGGTAGTCGAGAAACGTGCCGCGCCACAGCTTTTGCTCATGGGCGGCGCGGTCGTCTTTGATCAGCTTCGCAAAGACGCTCTTCCCGTTGTCCATAATCGCTCCTTCCCGATCAACGACCGGGATTGCGGGCGCTCACGCAACCGACGTTGCGCGCGACGCCCGGCGTGCGATGACGCCTGTCAAAAGTATAGTGGTGTGTGGAAGGCTCGGGCAAGTATGGTTCGCCCGAGCGCACGCCGCACAGCGGCGAAGACGACGTGGTACGTGGGAGATCCAGAGGAGGAGGCGAAACCTCCGCGCAGCTGGCGCGTCCTCCCCGCCCTTCATCCACCGCAGGCCACCATTCGACGGCCATGCTTCCCCCGTGATCGAAAACGCTAGCACCGTGGTTTGCGAAGTGTCAACGTCAAACCGCGCGCGCGACTTGCGTATCGGGGTGTTTTCGTGCGGCTTGCGGAGCGAGCGCGTTTCGCCGAAGAGATCTTCGTGAACGCGACTGAACCGCTGCGCCGTGCCGCGCGTCGCTGGCCCGATCGCGAGGCGGTACGCGACGCCGAGCGCGCGCTCACGTTTGGCGAGCTCGAATCGCGGGTCAATCGGGTGGCCCGCATGCTCGGGCGGCTCGGCGTCGGGCGCGGCGATCGCGTGGCGACCAACCTGCCGAACTCGGTTGCGCACGTCGTGGCGCAGCTCGCCGCCGTGCGCGCCGGCGCCGCGTGGGTCGCAATCAATCGCCGGCTCGCGCCGCCGGAGGTCGCGTATATGCTCGAGCACTCCGGCGCGCGCGTGCTGCTCGCCGACGGCGACGGCGCGTCGGGCGCACCGTCGGATGTCGAGGTGCTCGACGTGAGCGGTGGCGACGGCGCGCTCGAGCGCCGTATCACCGCCGAGAGCGAGGGTGCGCCTACGATCGCGCTCGCCGAAGGGGACGTCGCGCGCCTGCGGTACACGTCCGGAACCACCGGAAAGCCGAAGGCCGCGGTGCTGACCCACGCGAGTGCGCTCACGTCGCTCCGCAGCCTCCTCGCCGAGCTGCACGAGCTCTCGCCCGACGACGTCGTGCTGCACGTAACCCCACTGACGCACGCGAGCGAGGCGCTCCTCGCGCCGGCGTTCTGGCGCGGCGCTCGTACGCTCATCGCGGCGAGCGCCGACCCGCGCGAGCTTGCGGCGATGATCACGCGCGAGCGGGTGACGACGCTTTTCCTCGTGCCGACGATGATCGCCGCGCTCGTCGACTCCGTCGGCGGGATGCGTGGTGCGCTGCCGAGCCTGCGCACCGTCGTGTACGGCGCGGCGCCGATCGCGCCCGAGCCACTCGAGCGCGCGCTCGCGTGTCTCGGGCCGGTATTGCTGCAAATCTACGGCATGAGCGAGTGTCCGTTCCCGATCACGACGCTGCGCAAGGAGGATCACCTCGATCCGCGCCGGCGCGGGTCCTGCGGCTTGCCGACTCCCATGAACGAGGTGCAGGTCCTCGACGCCGACGGTGGGGCGCTACCCGCCGGGGCGGTCGGCCGGATCGCGGTGCGCGCCCCGCAGATGATGCGCGAGTACTGGCATGACCCCGAGGCGACGGCGGCGGCGCTGGTCGGCGGTTGGCTGCGCTCCGGCGACCTCGGCCGCTTCGACGCCGACGGCTTCCTCACCCTCGTCGATCGCACCGACGACGTCATCATCACGGGCGGCTTCAACGTTTATCCGCGCGAGGTCGAGCTCGTCCTCGAGGAGCATGCCGCCGTCGCCGAGGTGGCGGTCGCCGCCGTGTCGCACCCGCGCTGGGGGCAGGGCGTCGGCGCGTGGGTCGTGCTCCGTCCTGGCGCAGAAGTCACGGACGCCGCGCTCATCGATTTCTGCCGCGGCCGCCTCGCCGGTTACAAGAAGCCGGTCGCCGTACGTTTCGTTCGCGAGCTGCCGCGCAACTCCACCGGCAAGCTCCTGCGCCGCGCGCTGCGGCCACCCGCTGCAGATTGACGGCGCTCATCCGGAATCGACGCCGACCCGACGCGCGACGTTCGCACGGCTCTCGAATGCCTCTGATGTGGGCGCCCGATCGCGTGCGCGGTCGAGATGCTTGCTCCTCGCGCCCATTCGGGCGTAGGTTCCCGGCCGGACGTTGACGCAGTCGCGAGACGGAGGTTGGTATGACCCATTCGGCCTCTCGTTGGATGCTCGTCGTGTTGCTCTTGTCTGCCGCCTGCCTGCGCGGCGAACGCTTCGACTGGGAGCACCAGGAGGACTTCATGCTCTCCCGGTCGGAGGATACGCTCAAGGATGGGTCGGTCCGGATGGAGTTCGTGTCGCTCGTGAACGCTCCCGCTGACGCCCTCTTCATGGCGTTCAGCGACGTCGAGCATCACGCCGAGTTCGTCGAGGGGGTGACCGAGTCGAAGCTCGTCTCCAGCAAGGACAACAAGAAGACCATCGACATCACCAATCAGGTCCTCGGACGCCCGAACAGCGCGACGATCGAGTGGACGATCGAGCCGCAGAAGCGCAAGCTCTCGTTCAAGACGATCGAGGCGCGATTCACCGACAACTCCGCCGAGTACACGATCGACCCGTCGCCTGACGGGACGCGCTCACGCGTCACGACGCTCTATTACTTGCGCGACAAGGGCGCGCCCTTTCCGCTGCACTCGCTGCGTACCGCGATCCGCGAGAGCTACCTCGCGGCGCTGGGCAGCGTGAAACGCCGCGCGCTCGGACCGAAGGCGGTCGTCGAGCACCGCTGACTCGCGGCGCCGTTGCGCTACACGTCCCGCCGTCTTCGCGCGGCGGGATGCCGTCAGTACGCCGTCGAGAACGCGCCGTCCGACATGTCGAGCGCGCTGCGGTCGCCGCCGATCATCGCGCCGATCTTGGCGTGCAGGCCGGGGAGGACGTAGCTCACGAAGTGCTTCGCGGCCATGACTTTTCCTGAGTAGAAGTCGTAGTCCTCCTGGCTCTGCTCGTCGCCTTCCTCCTGGCGCTTGGCGTCGGCGATCACCGCCGCCTGCAGCAGCAGGTGGGCGATCGTGACCTCCGCCATGCTCTCGAGGAAGGCGTTCGCGACCAAGGTCACCTGATCGATCTTGCCGCTCATGAAGAACTCCATGAGCGCGGCGGCGGCGCGTTGCAGCGCCTCGCTTGCCTCGCCGAGCGCGCGCACCTCGGCGCCGATGCCCGGCTGCTGCGCGTGCGCCTCGACGAACTCGGCGATCTCCTTCAGGAAGTGACGGAAATTCTCTCCGCCATGTTCCTGCAGCTTCCGCGCGACGAGGTCCAGCGCCTGGATGTGATTGGTGCCCTCGTAGATCGAGAAGATTTTCGCGTCGCGGCAGTACTGCTCGACGGGATTGTCGGTGACGTAGCCGGCGCCGCCGTAGGTCTGGATCGCGAGCTCGGCGATGCGAAAGGCCTGATCGGAGCAGTACGCCTTCACGATCGGCGTGAGCAGATCGACCTGGCCTTGATGGTAGATCGCCTTCGACTCGTCGGTGTGCGCGAGCGCGTGCGCCAGGTCGGCGTGGAGCGCGAGCTTGATCGCCAGCGTGCG
>Ga0137359_10001262_pt1 | contig 20120 bp, 8 predicted proteins | sample Mad1_40_16metaG_FD_108281 | JGI IMG/M metagenome (GOLD analysis project Ga0137359, IMG submission 108281) | Vadose zone soil microbial communities from Angelo Coast Range Reserve, California, USA - Mad1_40_16 metaG | ecosystem: Environmental > Terrestrial > Soil > Vadose zone | place: USA... | reverse complement strand
GTGGGAATTGAAATCTCTTTCTTGCCGCGATAAGAGAGCAGATAGGTCCGCAGGCGAAGGTATTCAGTGGCTTCGCGATCATCCTCGATGCCCGCTATCAGTTCCGCAGGAATCGAAGTTCCCACCCGGACTTCAAGCTTCTTACCCCGCTGCTGAAGAAATTCCTGCATCAGCACCAGTGTCCGGAGCCGTGGATGAATCAGCCCCAGCAGCTGGAAGGTCACGCTGTTGTGTCCGCAGAAGTACACGGGTAGAGCGTTAGCTCCGGTCTTACGGATCAGACGCGTGGCCGTAGTGTTCCAGACTGGATCAGCGACCTGCGCCTGCCCCACGTTAAATTGCGAAACTTCGCCCGACGGGAAGACCGCCAAGGCTCCGCCCTGACGCAGCCACTCAATGGCCTGCTTCAGTGCTTTCAGATTTCTTTCCGCCGAAGCCGCTGTTTGAAAGGGATCAACGAAGAAACAATGTTCGCGCAGCTCGGGGATTCCTTCCAGCAGTGAGTTCGTCATCACGCGTACATCCGGGCGGACGCGCGACAAAAGAACGCCTAAGGCAGCGCCATCGAGTACGCCAAAAGGATGGTTGGCTACCGCCACCAGCGGACCCTTGGTCGGGATACGCTCGAGGTCAGCGGGCTGGAGCTGCAAATCTACCTGCATCTCCGCGAGCAGGGTCTCCAGGCGAAAACCGTCCTGGGCCGACCGCACGCGCTCATATAGTTCGCGCACTTCGGCCATCGGGATCAGCTTGCCGGCAAATCCCGGAAGCCCCGGGAGCCGCTGCGAGCCGGTCCAAAAGTCCTGCCGCCGGTCACGTATGCTTGGCGATCTGGGCATAGCAAATTTTCGCCTAGCTTCCTTTGCAGCCGTGTGAAGATACGGTTAAAGGTTCATGAACAGTGTCCCAGAAGTAACTACTTGAGAATAGGGGATTTGTCGCCGAATACTGTAACGGAAGTCACAGTACTTTGGAGCCGCGCGTGGCGGGCTTCTGACAGCTTTTAGGCCGCCCAATCGTCATCGACAACCTGCGATATCGGCTGTGGGAGCCGGTCCGCGACCTCTGTGAGGGCCGAGAGCTTGCTGGCTAACTCTGGGCGCAACATTTCGGGACGGTAACGCCATTGCCAGTTCCCCTCGGTTTTGCTCGGTACATTCATGCGAGCCTCGCTTCCCAGCCCGAGGACATCCTGCAACGGCACCACTGACAATCTGGCAACAGAATTGATCGCATTCCGGATCAGGGCCCAATTTACGCCGTCTTCGCAGGTGCCGAGGTAGGCACGCGCATGCGTTCGCTCCTCCTCCGTCACCGCGGACTCCCACCACCCGAGAATCGTGTCGTTGTCATGCGTTCCCGTGTAGACCACTCTTTCGGGTGTGTAGGTGTGCGGAAGGTGAGTGTGCGAGCCGACATCCCCAAAACCGAATTGAAGCACCGCCATGCCCGGAATGCCGATTCGCTCGCGAAGCGCATGGACGTCAGCCGTAATGTAGCCGAGGTCTTCGGCGAAAAACGGGAGCCCACCCAGCGCGTCGCGCAGGCGATTGAATAGGTCGTCTTTGGGACCGTCAACCCAGCGCCCGTTAATTGCAGTTTTCTCTCCGCCCGGAATTTCCCAGAATTGGGCAAAGCCGCGAAAGTGATCGAGGCGGATGTAGTCAAAATTGTGCGTCGCCCAGCGCAGGCGGTCGACCCACCAGGCGTAACCCCGCTCTCGCATGACGTCCCACCGGTAAAGAGGATTGCCCCAATGCTGGCCCGTCTTGCTGAAGAAATCCGGCGGCACGCCGGCAACAACCTCGGGCTCCAGGTCGGCGTTTAGGCGGAACAGATCCGGGTGAGTCCAGACATCCGCGCTGTCAAAGTTCACAAATATCGCAATATCGCCGACCATGCGGATCGATTGCCGCGCACAATAGGCGCGTAGCGCTTGCCACTGTTCAGAAAAGAAGAACTGGAGCACGCTGCGGGCTTCGAGATTATCGTGGAGTTCGGCCCGTTTGTTCTCCAATGCCGCAGGCTCACGATGAGTCAATTCCCTCGGCCACCGGTTCCAGCTTTCCAGGTGCAACTGCGCGCGTATGCCGTCGAACAGGACAAAATCATCGAGCCACCATCGGTTCTGCTCTCGGAAGCGCTCGAAACGGGATTGAGAGTCCGTCCCAGCCGAGCGCAGAAAATTATGCGCGGCTTCGAATAGCAGTGGCATTTTCTGACGAAAAATACGCTGATAATCGACCGGCTCGACAGCATCTGGAAGGCCGCTGAGTTGCGACGCACTAATCCATCCTCGATCCGCGAGGCGTTCAAGGCTGACGAGCAGAGGACTGCCCGCAAAAGCAGAAGTGGAAGAGTAAGGCGAATTGCCGAAACCTAGAGGACCTAGCGGCAACACCTGCCATAGACTTTGCTTGCCCGAAGCGAGATAGTCGGCAAATGAGTAAGCGGCCGGACCAAAATCGCCGATCCCGCCGCGGGAAGGCAACGAGGTGGGATGAAGCAAAACTCCGCTGGCGCGCGGGAAAGACATTCAGGTGTCAGGTCTCAGGTGTCAGGTCTCAGGAAAACCAGCGGTGCAGGCCTAGTCTCGGTTGCGACGTGATTTCAGGATTCGATTCTGGCTCGACATGGTTTTTAGCCGACCCGCGTGAGTCGTTTTCCTGAGACCTGACACCTGCGACCTGATTTACGATCCTTCTTCGGCCCCGCGGCGCGTCAGGCTCTTCAACTCTTCCTGATTGACCTTGAGCTTATTGGATTTTTCCATTTCCTTGCGCAGGTTCGACACGAACACGCTAAACAGCTCGTTCTGCTTGCTGTCGAGCAAGGTTTGGCGAATCTCATCCTTTTTTGCGGAAAAATCCTGATCGGTAGGCGGCTGTTTTTCCAGAACCTGCGCGACGACGCCGTTAGAACCCGCGTTGATCGGGGCACTGATGTCGCCCGGCTTCAACGTAAACAGCGAACTCGCCGCGCCGGACAAAGATCCGATGTCGGGCACCTGGCCATCTGGCGAAACCAGTTCGCTGATCTTCACAGTGGCACCGAGTTCCTTGGCCGCTTTCTTCAAATCGTGCCCGGCTTTAGCGCGGTCAGAGAGTTCCTGCGTCTTCTGCTGTAGCAGAAAACTGGCGCGCTCGTTTTTGAACTCCGACTCCACCCGCGAGCGAATATCTTCGAATGCAGGTGTCGAAGGAGGCTTGGTGGCGACCAACTCAAAAACCACGTAGCCTTGCGGAACCTGCACTAAGTCGGCAGGCGCTTTTTCGCGCTCGTTGAAAATCGTTTCCATCAGCTCCGGCGTCGCTTCCAGACCAGGCAAACGATCCTGCCGGCTGAAGAATTCAGTCGTTACCACATGCGTTCCCTTGGCGGTCGCGCCTTTGTCGAGTCCTTCGCTGCGCGCCTGGCCCAACAGGGAGTTCGCTGCGACTTCGGTCGCATGCGCCGCTTTCTCTTCCCTTATCTTCCCTTCAATTTCGTTCTTCACTTCGGCCAGCGTCTTGAGGTGAGCTTCCTGCTTGTCTTCCACACGGATGATGTGGAAGCCATAGCTGCTCTTCACCAGGTCGCTGGTCTGCCCCTTGGGAAGGGAGAAGGCAGCCTTCTCAAACTCTGGAACCGTGCGCCCGCGGCCGATCCAGCCCAACTCGCCGCCACTCTTTGCGCTGCCTGGGTCGTCTGAATTTTGGCCTGCGAGTTTCGCGAAATCGCCGCCGGCTCTTACCTGCTTCAACACGTCTTCCGCCTTATTGCGGGCTGCTTCAACTCCCTTTTCATCGACCTTTCCATCCGGCCCCGCAAGCGGAGTCTTGATCAGAATGTGCGCGACCTTCACTTGCTCTGGCAAGCGATAGTCGTCGCGGTGCTTGTCGTAATAGGCTTGCAGATCCTGATCGGTGACAGGCGTGGCCGCCGGCTTTACCGCCTCGACAATCGTGTATCGTATCTGACGCTTCTCTGGGACAGAGTTGTTGTACGTCGCTTTGTTGCGATCGTAAAAGGCCTTCAATTCCTGGTCAGTCGGATGGAGACCCTTCAGAATGTCAGGCTGCGTCAGCACTGCGTAATCGAACTTGATTTTCGTATTGCGACGGTCGAATTCCGCGCGGACCTCAGGTTCGCCCACAAACGCGCTGCCCGAAATCAGAGCACGCAACTTGCGAATCAGGATGTACTCCTTCTCCAGATTTTCAAACTGGGGAACGGTCAGGTCAGCCCGCTGAACGAAATTCTCGTACTCCGATTGACCGACAAACTTGCCCTCCGGGAAAAGCATGGAAGCGAGGGGACCATGCTGAAGTTCGTCGCGCAGTTCATCGTCGCTGACGCGCAGGCCCATCCGGCGCGCCTCCGCTACCAGCGTCTTCTCGTTGATCAGTTGCTCAGCAGCCTGTCCGGCAAACAATGGCAGCAACATGGCAGCTTGTTCCCCACCCTTGGGAAACTGCTGCCGCACCATCATGCGAGCCTCGCGCTGAACTTCAGGAACAGTCACTTCCTGATCGTCAATGCGCGCAACTACCCCGCGGGGCGGCGCTCCGATGCCGAAACTGGAACCCAATCCGCCAGGAATGAGCGTAATGATCATGCCGGCGCAAATAATGAGAAGCATCCCGCCCAGAATAATTTTCAGGGTGGGCCCTGCACTTTGAAGAGTTCGAATCATGACTCAGATAACTCCAGATGTAGCACGTGAATTTTTCCATTATAAACCAGTGCAAGCAGGCGGTCGAAGCAGCCTGCGCCGCCTTGTCCGGACGAAGTGTTTTCGCTAAAAACACTCTATTGAAACGAATTAATAAAGTACTAGAAACCTGATCGCAGTTCCGGCACAATAGGTCGCGGAACTCTTATCGTCTCCTGAGGGCTATCAATGAAGATTTCCCGGCTTGTGATTGTGATTTTGACTTTAGCTTCGATAATTTTTTGTACAGCCAGCTTCGCCCAAACTGGTTCCAAATCTACAGATTCCAGGTTTTCCCTTAACGACAGATGGACCATACAATCCTCCGCCAAGGTTTCAGAGAAAGGCGAAGCCATCGCCAGCCCTTCGTTCCAGCCCAAAGACTGGATCAAGGCGACCGTACCCACCACGGTTGTTGCCGCCGAAGTGAAAGGCGGCCTGCTGCCCGATCCCGCTTACGGAATGAATATCAGGCTGTACCCCGGAGTCTCGTATCCAATTGGCGCCAATTTTTCAAACCTGCCCCTGCCGCCCGACAGTCCCTATGCCGTCTCGTGGTGGTATCGCAAAGAATTTACGTTGCCCAAGGATTTTGCCGGGAAAACCGTGTGGCTGAATTTCCGCGGCATCAACTATCGCGGAAATATCTGGCTCAACGGTAAGCAGATCGCCAACTCGGATCAGGTCGCAGGAGCGTGGCGTACATACGAATTCAACGTAACGAAGGACGTAAGGCCGGGAGCGAATGTGATCGCAGCGCAGATCTGGGCGCCCACCGATAAGAGCCTGGCCATTACGTTCGTCGACTGGAATCCGGCTCCGCCCGACAAGAATATGGGACTCTGGCGAGATGTTTATCTGAAAGCCAGCGGGCCGGTCGCGTTGCGATATCCGGCTGTCGTGTCCAAGGTAGATTCGCCTGCCAACAACACCGCCCACCTGACGGTGACCGCGCTTCTCAAAAATGGCGCGGATCAGCCGGTCAAGGGAACGCTAAAGGGCAAGATCGAGAATGTTGAGTTTACTCAGGAGGTTGAACTGGCCCCGGGCGAAGCCAAAGACGTCACTTTCGATCCAAACAATTTTTCCCAACTCAATTTTGCCAATCCCCGACTGTGGTGGCCGACGCAAATGGGCACGCCTAATCTTTACGAACTTGACCTTTCGCTCGCAGTGAATGGCAAGGTTTCCGATTCCGCGCATACTCAATTTGGCGTCCGCGAAATTACGTCTGAAGTCGCCGAGCACGCGCCCAATCGTTTCAAGCGCCTGTTCAAGATCAACGGCAAAAACATTCTGATTCGCGGCGCCGGCTGGACTCCTGACCTGATGGTTCGTCCCGACCCGCTCCGTATGACCGACGAGTTCCGTTACGTGCAGGACATGGGCCTGAATACTGTCCGCCTGGAGGGCAAGCTCGAGCCCGAACTATTCTACGAAACCGCCGATCAGATGGGCATCTTGGTGATGGCTGGATGGTGCTGCTGCGATCATTGGGAACACTGGGGCAACTGGGCCCCGGAAGACTTCGACATTGCCAAAGCTTCCCTGCGCGACCAGATGTACCGGCTACGAAGTCATCCCAGCATGGTGATGTGGCTGAATGGCAGCGACAATCCGCCGCCGCCGGATGTCGAAGAAATGTACTTGAAGATCGAGAAAGACCTGCTCTGGCCAAACCCGATCGTGTCTTCCGCCACCGCGAAGCCCGCCACAGTCACAGGCGCAAGCGGAGTCAAAATGTCGGGACCCTACGAATACGTCGCGCCGTCTTATTGGTCAGCTGATCCGCATCGTCCGACAACGGAACAGGCCTGCAACGCGGGCGGCTGCGGCGGCGCTTACGGCTTCAACTCGGAAACCAGCATGGGACCTGCAGTACCGCCAATTGAAAGCGTCCGGCGTATGGTGCCCAAAGACCATCTCTGGCCGATCGACGACTACTGGAATTTTCACGCCGGCGGCGGCGCGTTCAAGACCCTCAAAGTATTTACCGACGCGCAGGACAATCGTTACGGCAAGGCTACGAGCGCCGAAGATTTCACCTACAAGTCGCAACTGATGACCTATGAAGGCGTGCGTGCGATGTACGAAGCCTACAGTCGCAACAAGTACACATCCACGGGAGTGATCCAGTGGATGCTGAACAACGCTTGGCCGTCGATGATCTGGCACCTCTACGATTATTACCTCCGACCCGGCGGCGGCTATTTCGGCGCAAAAAAAGCAGCGCAGGCGCTCGATCCCATTTATGGCTACGACGACCACTCCGTGTGGCTGGTGAGCAGCCAGTATCAAGATGCGAAGGGACTGAAACTGACAGCGCGCATCTTCAACGTCGATGCGACCGAAAAGTTTTCAAAAGAAGTGACGATCGACGCAGCCCCCGATAGCACCGCAAAAGTCTTCGAGTTGCCCCAGGTCGATGGTCTGACCCCGGCGTACTTTCTGGATCTGCGCGTCACCGATGCGAGCGGCAAGCTGGTCGGATCAAATTTCTACTGGCTATCGACCAAGAACGAAACCATCGACTGGTCGAAGTCCAACTGGTACGTGACGCCCACCGAATCCTACGCCGACTACACCGCGCTCTCGCAACTCCCCAAAGTGAAGTTGAATGTTTCCAGCCGCTCTGAGAACAAGGGAAACCAATCGATAACTCGAGTCGCGCTCGAGAATCCCAGCAAAAGTGTGGCGTTCTTTGTCCGGTTGAAGGTCAACAAGGGCAAGGGCGGAGAAGAAATTCTGCCGGCAATCTGGCAGGACAACTACATCTCTCTGCTCCCCGGCGAGAAGCGGGAAATCACCGCAACGAATCGCATCGCCGACCTTGGAGGCGCGAAGCCCGACGTCGAGGTCAAGGGGTGGAACGTGGATTAAGCAAGATGGCGTGTAGAGACGGGGCTTGCCCCGTCTCCGCTCGCAGCACAGTTTCTCCGCCACCGGAGACGCGGCAAGCCGCGTCTCTACCTCTACTCTTCGGGCGGCAACTCGAAGTTAACGAGGTTTCCGCGGAAACCCTTCGTCTTCCACGCGCCGAAAGCGATGCCGAAGATCATCCAGATTCCGCCCACGATCCAGGCGTTCCAGCTCAGATTCTTCCAGAGGAAGAAACAAATCGTGAAGCCCGCGAGCGGCGGAGTCCAGACCGCGAGAATCGCCAACAACACACCCGCCGCAATCAGAGCAGTCTGGCTAGCATGCGGCCATAAGACGAGCGCAATCACCAGCGTGACCAATGCCAGTGGAGCGATAGCGTTCTTGCCTCCGTCGCGCACGTCGTAGCGGACAAACGCCGCCATGTTGACGCCCATGAAGGCAATTAGCGCACCGAAATTAAGCATTTCCGCACCTAGACCGTAACAAAACAATGTGCTGTCGCAGACGCCATGTTGCCGGAACGGCACCGCCGCGAGCAACGCCCCGGCCAGTGCGATCGCGCCAACAAAGATCACGCTATTGCGGGGCACTCTCCGCTTGGGATCGACGACTCCAAAAAATGATTTCGGGAGCGCGCCGCTGCGTCCCATGCCGTAGAGGAGGCGAGCCGCCCCGATCTGCGCCCCCATGCCCGAACCGAAATTTGCCACCAGCAATGTAAACCCCACCACCGCAAACATCGGCGCCCAGGCCCGCCCGGCAACGTAGGTAAACGCCGTGTCGCTGTTTGGAAATGCCTGTCTCGCGGGCCACACTAGCTGTGCCGCATACACTTCGAATGCGGAAAGAATTCCGATCACAAAACAGGTCAGCACCGTCGCCAACAGAATGTTCCGGCGCGGGTTCTCGGCTTCCTCCGAGAGCGTCGAGATTCCGTCAAACCCGATATAACCGAGCACCGCGATCGAAGTAGCCCCCAGCACATCGCTCGTACGCCACATTGTCGGGTCGTAGAATGGCCGCGTGAAAAACCCAGGGTCGGTATGCGGATGCCCAAAAATATACCGTGCAGCAGCCATGAAGAACACTGCGACGACGGCACCCATCCCGGCAGCCAGCGCAGTGTTGACGCGCGCCGACGTCTTGATGCCCTGAATATTCAAAAGGGTGAAGATGGCGCCGAAAAAAACCGCCCACGCAAGATAGTGAACCCCGGGCGCGAACACGTGCGCCTGCTGACTGCACCAGATAATGCAAATCATCGGGTTGAGCATGTAATCCATGACCATGCTCCAGCCGGTGACGTAACCCAGCGCCGGATTGATCTCCTGGCCGACATAAGTAAATGCCGAGCCCGCGCTCGGATATGCCCGCGCCATGCGCCCATAACTGAACGCAGTAAACAGCATCGCAACCATCGCGATCAGGAGAGTGGTAACTACGTGACCGCGACCGCGGTCGCTCAGGACTCCGAAGACCGACATGGGTGCGACCGGCTGAATAACGATTACGCCGTAAAGAATTAAATCCCAGAGCGTCAATGAGCGTCTCAGGCGAGGCGCTCCGACCGCTGTTCCTGAAGAACTCATTTAGGCACCTGTAAAAATCGAAACCCCATTATCCAGCAAAAGATAATGGGGTCGGGGAAGGCTCCGCGGGTCGGCAACCCTAAAATGCAACTGGATTCTTATACGGAAGGCGCTTTCTGTCAACCCTAAAGAACTGTATTAAAACGATTCTTTGCTAGAGTCGCCGCATTGGGCGACAATAATCATTCTTCAGAACGAGAGGGAACACGATGACTCAAAGATACGGAAAAAGTTTTCTAGTCCTGCTGCTACTGCCAGTCCTGAGCTGGGTCACATGCGCGCAGACTCCGCCGGCGAAAACCGTTCAGGAACGGCTCGGATATCCAGCGACCGCGCGCCTGCTGGTAATTCATGCGGACGATCTCGGGATGAACCACTCGGTGAACCGCGCGACGTTCGAGGCGCTCGAGAAAAATTGGATCACCTCCTCCAGCATTCTCGTGCCCTGTCCATGGTTTCCGGAAGTATCGCTCTGGGCGAAAAACCATCCCAACGCCGATCTGGGTATCCATCAGGCACTGAACAGCGAATGGACAACTTTGCGATGGGGACCGGTAAGTCCCACGGACAAAGTTCCGAGCCTGCTGGCGGCGGATGGCTATCTTCCCCTCGATACCGACGTCGTCGCCCGCAACGCCAAGCCAGCCGAAGTGGAGATGGAATTGCGCGCACAAATCGATCGCGCCCAATCCCTGGGAATTCACCTGACGCATCTCGATACCCATATGGGAGCCCTGTTCGGTTCCACCGATTTGTACACTCTCTATAAGAAAATGGGATACCACTACGGTCTGCCTGTGCTGCAGGAACTGGAAGGCGCGCATGGACCGCTCGATCTCGCTCCACCTGCAGGCGAAGCCTTGGTGCAGAAAGTAATTTCTATCAATCCAGGAATCGATGCGAAAGACTGGACCGCGTGGTATGAAAAACAGCTTGCACCGCTGGCTCCCGGCGTGTACGAGGTCATCGTCCATCTCGCCTACGACGACGAGGAGATGCGAGGTGCAACGGCTGACCATCCCGATTGGGGCGCCGCCTGGCGACAGCACGATCTCGACATGGTGAAGAGCCCGGAGTTCCAGAAGTTTCTAAAAGACCAGGGATTCCTGCTCGTCGGCTGGAGGGATCTGGCAAAGGCATTGCCGCCGAATTACGGGAAATAAATGGGACCGGCTGACCGATGCAGTTCGCCGAATTAACAAAACCGTTAACAACATGGAGCACAGAGAGAATTCCTCCGTGACCTCCGTGTCCCCCGTGGTTAAGATTTTGAATTTTCGGCGGTGCGATCAGCGCGTCTGGACATCACTGAATGGCACGTCGTCCTTAATTCCCTGTCCTTCGATGATCGTGTAGATTTTGTCGGAAACGAGGTCTTTCAGAGTCTCAACCTTCCCTGTCGGCCAGCGCACTTCGACCACATCGACCCTGGTAGCCGGTCCCAGACCGAAATGAAGCCGCAGGTCGTTCTGCGAAAGATAGCTGCCGCCACCGCGAACTTCGTCAAACTGCGTCATCGTTCCGCTGTGAATCGTCACGCGCGTGCCGATCGCCGCCCGATTGCTCTTCGTCCCAATCAGACGAAACAGCACGCGATGATTCGAGCTTTGGTTCGTGTTCAGCAGAAGCGAAGGCGACTCGCCTACATTCAACACAACGACATCCACGTTGCCATTATTAGAGATATCGCCAAAAGCCGCACCTCGCCGAGATTTCAGTGGTATGTCAGCGAGGCCCGCTGCTTTCGAGACTTCTTCAAATATTCCGTTGCGCAGATTTCGATGCAGCAACATCGGCTCGACGTAGGCGGCACTCCCCCTCACGTTGTCCATTTGCGGATAGACGTGGCCATTGACCACGAACAGATCGAGCCACCCGTCGTTATCCATATCAAAAAATGACGTTCCCCATCCAACAAGCGGAAGGCTCGCCTGTCCAAGACGCGACGCCATCGCCACATCTTCGAATCCTCGCGCGCCTTCATTCCGATAAAGCGTGTTCGGCTGATCCGCAAATTCCGTGATGAACATCGACAGTCGCCCGCTGTGATCGTAGTCTCCCCACGTCACTCCCATCGACCCAAGCGCTTGCCCTTCACCGTTCATAGCGATGCCGCCGACCATGGCGTCGTCGGTGAAGGTACCGTCGCGATTATTGTGATAAAGATGATTGGGCGTCGCGTCGTCGGCCACAAATAGATCGGGCCAGCCATCGTTGTCGTAATCGCCCCAGGTCGCACCCAGGCCGTAGTATTTGTCGGGATCGCTCACGCCGGCTTTCTTTGAGACTTCTTCGAACGTGCCATCCCCACGATTGTGATACAGAAAATCAGTCTCGCCCTCCATGCCCCACGGACCGCACTGCACCGGAACGCCTTTGAACTGACAGAACTTGGTTGATCCCGGGACAGGCAGGTTATTCATGTCGACGTGAACGTAGCGCGAAACGAACAGATCGACGTAGCCATCGCGATCATAGTCCGCCCAAGCGGTACCCGTTGAAAATCCTCCACCACGCACGCCCGCTTTATCCGTCACGTCCTCGAAAGTGCAATTACCCTTGTTGCGATAAAGAGCATTGCCGCCGTACCCGGTCACGAAAAGGTCGAGATTGCCGTCGTTGTCAAAGTCCGCGACCGCAACACCCATACCCCATCCCTTGCGCGTCAGGCCGGCCTTCTGCGTGATGTCGGTGAATTTGAGATCGCCATCCTGATGCCACAGAGTGACGAGAAGGTCGCCTCCGCTTTGGCGATAACGATCGACGGTAGAGCCATTCACCATGACAATGTCGAGCTTGCCATCATTGTCGCAATCGAAGAGACCGACGCCGCCACTCATGGACTCGATAACGTAATGCTTTTCTGCGGATGAGATGTGAGAAGCAGTCAACCCGGCTTGCGCCGCGATGTCGCGAAAAATAGGGATGGGAACCTTTTCGGTAGAAACCACGGTCTTTTGCGGCAGAGTCTGGGATGAAAGCGAGCCAGAGAGTGTCAATAAAATGGGAATCCAGTGGGCCCGCATGCAGACTGATTGTAGCGCCACCCGCGACTTTTCCCGCCGGCCGTCCGTCGAGAACTGTCATCCCCCGCGAAGGTCAGGTGACAAACTATTTCTGGGGGTACTGGAACGAGTATCCGCCCGCTTCATTCCCCGACATGAACCTCGTGTTGTATTCGAGAAGATACTTCAAATGCTCCGCGTCCGCCGGAAATGATTTGCCGCGGTATGGATAAGTCCCCATGTCGCGAAACGGCAGCGGCTCCACCGTGTTTCCGCGGTAAGCGTAGAAGTCCATGTCTTTCTCGTAGCCACGAGCAGCAAAGAAATAATCCCGTACCCAACCTTGCAGGAGTGCAGGCAGCGCAGCGGGATCAAAATCGAGCGCGACCTCATCACCAGATCCGAAGACGGCGAACTTGTCGTCGCTCGCATTGAGCAGCGATCGCACGTCGCCATAACGTGTGTAAGCGCCCTCAGGACGCGTATAGGGACCAGTGGCGCTAACTTTCTCGTAAATATATTCCACGTTGCCAGGCGGCTGGTTCTCGATTTTGAGAGGGAACCCGTGAAAGCTGAGAACAGCGCGAGCGAGCGGAACGGAAGTCAGTCGAGCGCTCTGATCCTGATTCGTGCGGCTAATTAGGATGCTGTCCCAATAAATTTGCAGATTGGTCGTGAAACGGATTCGCTTTGTGCCCGGCGGCAATTTGCCAGTCAGGTCAGCAGTCATGGTGCGCGCACCGCCGGCGGGAAAGCCGAGGTCGTCGATCACGCGGACCCATTTCCCACTCGCATCGAGCGCCTCGACATAAGGCGCAAAGGGCTGAAGGTGCGCCTGATCGGCGGCGTACATGCTGGTCGCAGTAAAGTATTCGATCTCGCCATGCATCAACAGCCAGATCGGCCCGCCACCGTAGGCGTCGCCGAGATCGAGCTCGAGAGTGTGGGGTTCAGTGAATCCTGTGAATGACAGCACCTTGAAATCCCCGAAGTAGCGATGCGCTAGCAGATCGGGCAGCACATCGTGGCCGTGCTCGTCCCAAGCGCCAGCAGGCGGATGGGCATCCCGGCTGAATACAACCTTGAACGGCGGATAAGGCGGACCGCTTGCGAAATATTCGTTGGGATACACGTCAACTCCCGCAGGATGGTCAATCGCCAGCAATTGCACCTTGTCGAGATAGACCGATTCTTCGAGTGGCTCCATGAACCGGAAGCTGAGCTTGCCGTTTTTCTCGCGGATCGTGTTGAGGTCGAGCTTGATGTATTCAGTCGGCCGCGCGATGTTGCGCTCATTCGGTGCCAGCCAGTGTCCGACAACACCCGCGCCCAGCATGTCGCCGACCAGTTGGTAGTGCGTTCCATCCCAGACGAAGAGCGTGGGACAGGATGAACCACGCCGATCGATCTCGAGGATATTCTGCAGCTTGTTAGCCGCGACTTCGATTTCATCTTGTAGCACACCCGTAGGCCAGAGCATGCGGACGACATCAGCTTCCTTCGCCTGCCCGAGGCCGATAGTCAAATAGGGCGAATTCTGCCCGAGGTATCCCGATGACCCGTACACTTCAAACTTCTGCCGCAGGCCAGCGGAAAAGACTTCAACTTTCGTACCGATAGCGCTCTTGTTGTCGTTCAATCCCTTGAGCGCGAGCCGCAGCGAGTTATTTTTGTTTCCGCCTTCGTTGCGGAGCAGTACGGCAGGACCATTGTTCTGCGTGACCAGCAGATCGACCGCGCCGTCATTGTCATAGTCTCCAGCGATGATGGCGCGCGGCTCTTTGAGCTGAATTTTGTCGAGACCGACATCGGATGTCACATCTTTAAAGCCATCAGGTCCAAGATTGCGGAACAGCCGGACTTCGCCTTTGCCTTCCTTGGTCTCGCCGACGGCGACGAGGTCAACCCAGCCGTCGTTGTCGTAGTCAATGGCGGTAACGCCATACGCTCGGACCCAGTCGACCTTGGGCAGAGCAACTTGTTCAAAGATCTTTCCGTCTTTGTTCTGCCATAGCGTGATAGCGGGTGGCCCCTTATGGCTGAATGCAATGTCCATCAAGCCGTCGTGGTTAAAATCCAGTACGGCGACACCCTGCGTATTGTCCGGCATCACGCCCGACCAAGGTTGCCGAACGGGAAAACTACCTTCTCTCGGATTCTCGTATATTAGCGAACCTTTTGGAGTGCCCGTTACAACCAAGTCGACGGCTCGATCGTTGTTGTAGTCTGTACCGATCGAAGCGATCCCGCTGGAAAGGCCAATCTGCAATGCACCCGTAACATTGGTGAATGTTCCATCGCCGTTGTTGCGCCACATCAAGTTCCCTTCAGTGGGAAGCTTTTCCGACCACGTCGCCGGAGGAGTGTTGGACGGGGATCTGCCCGTCATGTAAAGGTCGAGGTCGCCATCGTGGTCATAGTCGACAAATGTGACTCCGCGTTCTGGCCCCGGAAGGCCATCCACTGAAGCGTTGGTCAAAATCTTCGTAGACGCTGTTGCATCTGAATACTTCCCATTTTTTTCGTTGTGGAGAAGGACGATTCGTCCTGTCGAAGAGCCCAGCGCAATTTCCGGAGCACCATCATTGTCGTAGTCTCCGATCGTGCAACTGATTGCGTGCCACGACGGTTCCAGGCCCGCGCTCTTGGTGACATCCTGAAGTTTCCCATTACCCAAATTGTGGTATAGGGAAAGACCACCTTGATTGCCTCCGTCTGCGAGTAAGATGTCGATCAATCCATCGCCATCGTAGTCGAGAAAGCACGCACCGTTGCCGGAACGCGATAGCGATTCCTGCGACTTCGCACCCTTGGTGTGAAGCTCCGACACCGCGGTCACATCCACAAACCTCACCGGAATCGCCGCCCCCACTTTCTGCACCGCCACCGGCGACTCCTCCGCCCTCGAGTACTTCCCCTGCTCGCCATACGCCAGGCTGATCGGAGTGCCCAGTTTGTTCTGAGTGATGTACTGGAATTTCTTCAGGCCTTCGCGGGCTTTGTCCGCCTGTCCGGATTGCTGGTAGGCGCGTGAGAGTCCGAATTGCGCGGAGGCGTGCAGTGGATCGACCTTCAACGCGCGGTCGAAGGCCTCGATCGCCTCCGGAAATTGCTTTAGCTGCGAATAGGTCGAGCCGAGAAAGTACCAGGCGTCGGCATCGTTCGGATCAATTTCCGTGACACGGCGGAATGTATCGATTGCGGCCTGCGGCTTGTCGGAATTCTTGTAGTACAGCCCGAGGCTGTACCAGGCGTGCGGGTCTTTGGGATCGTCTTGCGCGGCTTTCTGGAGCAGGACCTTCGCTTCGTCCACGCGCTGCAGATTCAATAGAGCCACTCCACGATTGAGCGTCGTCACTTTCAGCTTTGGGTCTTTGGCGGCGGCTTCTTCGAATGCCTTCAGACCTTTTTCGAATAACTGCTGATTCATGTAAGCAACGCCGATGTTGTTGAGGCGGGCCGCCCCCTGAGGATCGTCCGGTGACGCTGCACCAATGAGACTGATCAGTAGACCTGCGAGAAGAATGGGGATCAGGGCGACGCTGCATTTCTTGATCATCTTGCGCACGAGTGATTCTATCTGAGCGGCAGTACTGGGCCGAAATACCTTGCCGATGGGTGCGTCGATATGGGGAATAGGGGTCCTTACACTCCGCAGACATTCGCTATGCGAATAACCTGCTCCGCTCAGGATGACAAAATTGAAAGATTACTTTTTTCCATAAAGTCGGCTGGCAATGATGCCCCTCTCCTCTTCAATCGTCACTGTCTGAGCAGTTGCGATGTTAGAAATCTTATCCACTTGTCCACTGGGCCATTGCACTTCGACGGTGTCGGCTTTCATCTTCGACCCCAGTCCGAAGGTCAACACCAGTTCGCTCTGCGAAAGATAACTCGATCCGGACTTCATCATCTGCCAATGTTTGTCGCTGCCGGCAGTAATGCGAACGACTGCGCCAATGCCGTCGCGATTCGATTTCGTCCCGACCAGTTTCACGCGCAGGCTGTGATTTGTAACGCCCTCGCTTCGGTATAGATGGGCCGGACCAGCGTTAGTGGTCATCAGAATGTCGAGCGCACCATCATTGTTGATGTCACCGTAAGCGGCCCCCCGTGCCACTTTCGGAGCGGCAAACGCTGCGCCGACCTTCGTAGTCGTCTCTTGGAACTTGCCATTCCCAAGATTGCGAAACAGATGCGGAGGCTCGGCGTAACTAACACGCTTCTGCACACGCTCGATTTCGTTCTCGATGTGACCGTCGGCAACTAAAATGTCGGGCCAACCGTCGTTGTCGTAATCGAAGAAGAAGCAGCCAAAACCGAGTGTGACGAGAGTTGCGCGCCCAACCTCGGAGCGCGGCGCTTCGTCTACGAACAGGCCGTTGCCTTCATTGTGATAGAGCGACAACATTTGGTTCGAAAAATTTGTGATGATCAAGCTGGCATGACCGGACCGGTCATAGTCGGCGGCGTCAACACCCATACCGGCGCGCGCGATGCCATCTTCACTGAACGCAATGCCGGCGGACACGGCTCGTTCTTCGAATGTTCCGTTCTTCTTGTTCAGGTAAAGCTTGTTGGGCTGCGTGTCGTTAGCGATCAGAATGTCGGGCCAGCCATCGCCGTTGTAATCGAGAATGGCGACGCCCAGACTCTTCGACGTCGGATCGTAGAATCCCGCTCGCTGCGTGGCATCTTCAAACTTGCCGTTGCCGAGGTTGTGCCAAAGCCGCGCCGATGTGCCTTTGTACGATTCCGGCGTGCAATATGATTTATGCGCACCATCAAGCGTGCAATAGAGATCGCCTTGCTCCGACCACTGCACGTAATTCGATACAACGAGATCAAGCTTGCCATCGCGATCGTAGTCCACCCAGGCAGCGCTGGTGGAAAATTCGTTCGGACCCAACATACCAGCCGTCGTCGTGACGTCTTTAAACGTCCCGTTGCCGTTGTTATGAAAGAGGTGGCTCTGGCCAAGAGCCGTGATGAAGATGTCGTCAAAGCCGTCGTTGTCATAGTCGCCGATGGCTGCGCCGAGTCCGAAGAGCGACATTCCAAGACCGGACCTGCGGGTGACGTCCGTGAAAGTACCGTCATGATTGTTGTGATAAAGCTTGGGCGTAGTCGGGCCGCTCTTCGTGTGTCCGACCCAATCCTGGCCATTGATAAGCAGTATGTCCGGCCAACCGTCATTGTCGTAGTCGATGAAAGCGCAGCCCGGGCCCATCGTTTCAGGCAACCACTTCTTTCCGAAGGCGCCGTTGTTGTGTGTGAATCGGATTCCCGACTGCGCAGTGACGTCGACGAATGTAATGGTCTGCGCAGGCGCAATCGCTGCCCAAGGAAAAATCAATACCAACCACAGAAATGCGGGGGCACGGAGGAAGACAAAGGGAAGGAACTTGAGGGTCTCTCCGTGTCTCCGTGTTTCCATAGTAGATTCTTCTGCCGAAGAGCGCATCACCGGCCAGCCCCCAAACCAACTCTACGGACAGAAGTCACAGCCCGGGGCTTGCGAGCGCGCGTTGATGCCCCCGACTGTTCGGTTCCAGGCAGCGCAACTGACACGTGCTCGTGAATACTCTGCCGCTCGTTGTTGTCTTCAGGATTGAGTTGCCGATAAGGCCCAGTAATCGCCTGCGCAGCCTCGTCCGCTTTGAAACGTAAATAACGCGCCTGATGTTCCTTGGCCATTTTTTCATCACCCAATCCGTTGTAGCAGAGCATCAAGTTGTAATGTGCCTGCAAGTCTTCAGGATCGATCGCCAGCACCTGCTGCAGAACTTTCGCAGCCTCCGCATACTTGCGCTGAAGGAAGAGCACACGTCCCAGATTATTTACAGCCACGCGGTCTCGCGGATACTGGGCCAGAACTTTCCTGAGATGTTGAGCGGCGCCGTCGTAGTCTCCCTCCTGTCGCATGACGCCAGAATAAAAGAAATGTGATCGCGCGAGATCAGGACTTAGAGCCAGCGCCCTTTCAAGAACCGTGCGAGCGCGGGCAACATCGCCTTCCTGAAGCGCGGCGCGTCCGATGTTCACCCATCCGTCCGGGTTCTGCGGATCGGCTTCCGTGACTTTTTCAAACGCCGCCTGGGCAGCTTTCAGATCGCCCTGCAGCAGCAGTCCGATCCCATAATCGTTCCAGCGTTGCCAATCTTCCTTCCTGAGATCCGTCCTGGGCTGGGGCGCATGAGCGCCCGGAGAAAGCACATCGAGCGTGACCTGATTCTGCGCAACGGTCACGATCGGCACGTCGGGAATCTTCTCCTGCTTGGCGGAAACACCTTGCAGTGAGCCGGTCAGGACAAATTTGCGATCGTCGTAATCGGCGGTGACCGAGGTGGCTGGCTGATTCGCTTCGGGCACTCCTGCAAACGCGAATTGCGTCCCCCACCAAACGAATTTGCGATAGAGCAGCCGCGCCGTGAGTGTGATCTTGTTGCCGACTGCTCCATTGGCGCTCGGAACTTTCATGCGGAAATGCACAGTGTCGGCAGCGCCGGGAGGAATCAGACGAACATATACAACGGCACGCGTCGCCCAGGCATTTCGCTTGTTGATGGGATTGCCGTGAGCATCGACCTGCAGCGAGCGATAGAAGTGAGCTCCCTTTTCCACGGGGCCTTTTCCGTTGTCCTCGACCTCGCCACTCCAAAAAACTACTTTGCCGTTTTCGTCCATGCCCTTCAATTCCAGCCAGGTGTCATAGGCGTCAACGGTGCCGCCGGGGAAAAAATGCCCAACACGCTTGGTGCGGACGACTACATCCACGCGCACAGTATCCCCGCGGCGAACTGCAGGCTGCACACGGTCGAGCGGCGCCGTGACAGGGACGGCCTCGCCGCCCGTGCCGGGCGTCACTTTCGCTTCGGCTTCTTCGCCCACCGCAAACGTGGTCGATACTTCGTGCTGCGCCGTGGCCCCTGCTTTGACCTCTCGCGCCGGCGAGAGAGCGAAAATGTCGACAGTCAACGCGCCGTTCGTCAGGAAGTCGTCTGTGACTTTCAACTGCTCTGCATCTTCATTGGCCGTTGGAAGCGCTGTGTTGGCTGCCGGGAAACGATGAGAGTGGACCTTGCCCGCAACATTGCCGAGGTCATTCGAAGGCTCGAGCGGCATGTGGCAATCGGCGCATTGCTGTGGCTTAGCCGGATAGTAAAACGACCGCGCACCCTGCCCCGAGACTCCGCTGGCCTGCCAATTGTCATACTCGTTGAAACCACGAATCCACCGATAGTGATTGACCGGAACATCCAGGTGAACCTTGTGGCAAGACGAGCAGAATTCCGCCGTCTGCTCGCGCATGAAGGGCTTGAGAAAAACGCGTCGGTGTGGCTCGGGATTCAGCTTAGTAATGGTGTCGTGCAGGTAACGAATCACCGGATTCTTACTCGCCGCGAGTTCGTGCAGCTTCGGATATTCCAGGTAAAAATCCCCCTGGCCCATCGTGCTCTTCACATCCGCAATCGCATGACACATCATGCAGCCAAGCCCTGCCTGCGCTTCGGGAGTGTGTACGATCTGCTTGATCGGCGTATCCATCTTGCCGGCGTATAGCACCGCTGGATCGTGACATCCGCCACACCACTTCGAGGGCTTTGTACCGACGACATCCTGCATGTACTCGATCGATTTGCGATACCACTGATTATTAAACGACGAAAAATGATGAGCCGAACTCGACCACTGCTTGTAGATGTCTTCATGGCAGCGCTTGCAGGACTCTGACTCCATGAAAAACTTGCTGGGAATCTTCTGGCCGCCATAGACCTGGGCAGAACTGGGAAAGAACGGGCCCTGCGGACCGTCCCCTTCCGCGTCCATGGTGGCCGGGGATAGCGTCGGATTCTTGATGAGGTTGTAACTCAACCACCGCGTCTCGCGCTGATAATGCGCAGCCCAGCCGATGCCTGCCAATAACGCAACGCAGACCAAGAGTCGCACCGC